>Ga0207416_1002671_pt1 | contig 18683 bp, 17 predicted proteins | sample PaiPotPPM11metaG_FD_184107 | JGI IMG/M metagenome (GOLD analysis project Ga0207416, IMG submission 184107) | Iron sulfur acid spring bacterial and archeal communities from Banff, Canada, to study Microbial Dark Matter (Phase II) - Paint Pots PPM... ...
CCCCTGGCTCACCGCCATTCCACCAATCGAGAGAGGAATGGTGGCGGGAGCGGACCATCAACACCAAGCCAACAACGAATACTGCGGCAAGGTAGGCTGCCAAACCTAACAGCTCTATCATCAGGGCACCTCCGACCTTCTTGTGCTCATGAGCCACCTCATCGTCGCTCTCCTTTCGCCATTCCAGATCGATGGCGACAGCGTACGTCCCGGAGCGCGGAACAGACGTTGACATGCCGTTGAGAACGTGTTGAACTAGCGTTGAGGCCCTTCGCGCGCACCCTGGTCCGGGCGCGGGAGACAGAGGGAACAGGCGGTGGATGGCATCTCCGTGGAGCGTACGGTACTCGGCCTCATGCGACTGCTCCGCCTTGTGCGGCAGACGTGGGGGCTACTGTAGCGTGGGCGACGACTGATGCCTCGATATATTCCCGTTTGGGGGTGTCCCAAAATTGGAACATTTGAAGCTATCCCTATACCCCCAGCCCACCAGCCACCTGATTCCGCCGTGGTATGGGCCACCTCATGGCGGATGCTTGAGTACGCTGGCTTGCGGCGCTCCGTCAATGTTCCCAAAGTTGGCGATGAAGCCACGGCCTTCGGTCAAGCAGGCCAGTGGACCGTAATCACCTTTCGGCGTGGACGCTTCATGTTCCTGGAGGTCGGCAACGGTCAAACTTCCAGCGCGACGTTCTCCAAGGCCACGTTCTCACCTGGAGCTGCGGTGGCCGGCAGCATGAAACCGCCCGCAGCAACAAACACCGCGACCGCTGCCTCGATGCCTACCACCCAGCCGAAGCCGTTGGCGATGTTGTGGCTTTCCATGCTGAGGAAGAGGGTCCCGAGGGTGGCGACCCCGAGGGCGTAGCCGCTCTGCTGCAGCGTGACGATCATGCCGCCGCCGATCCCGGCGAGGTGGACGGGCACGTCGGCGAGCACCAGGCGGAACACCGACACGAAGATGAGGGCTGCACCGAAGCCGGACACGGCGAGGCTCGGGGCGAGTTCGAGAAGGTGAACGTGTGGCCATTTGTCCACCACGATCGCCGCTAGCGATGCCAGTGCCAGGCCTTGGAGCACACCGCCGACCGCGAGCACCGTCCGGCCGTAGCGAGCGAAGAGGCGCGGGGTGATCATGGAGCCGATGAGGAACGCCACGGCCAGGGGGGTGATGGCCAACCCGGAATGGAGTGCGCTCTGGTGCAGACCGTCTTGGACGGTGAGGGAGAAGACGAACATGAAGGCGCCGAAGCCGAGGAAGAACGGCAAGGCGAGGGCACTGCCACGACGCATAGAGCATACTGCGAACAGCGAAGGTGGGAGTAAAGGCGAGCCGCCTCGCTTTTCGGTCTGGCGTTCGACGAGGTAAGTAGCGACGCCAGCGACCGGCGAGACGGCGAGGACGATCCACGTCCACAGTGGCCAGCCCACCGACTGTCCTTCGGTGAGGGGGATGAGCAACGAGATCATGGTGACGCCGAAGAGCGCGGTACCGGGCAGGTCCACCGAGGCCGGGTTCGCCGAGCGGGTGTTCGGCACAAGACGCCACGCGGCGACGATCGCGAACAGGCCGATGGGCACGTTCACCAGGAAGATCGGTCGCCAGGACTCCCCGGCAATATTGGCCGCGATGAGCAAGCCCCCAACGAGCTGCCCGGCCACCGCCGACATCCCCGCGGTTGCTCCATAGAGGCCGATGGCTTTGCCTTCACGCTGACCGCTGAGGGCGGCGTGGAAGGTGCCGAGCACCTGGGGTATGATGAGCGCCGCCGAGGCGCCTTGCGCGATCCGGGCGCCGACGAGCACGTCGATATTCGGCGCGATCCCGCAGACGAGTGAACTCAGCGTAAACCCGGCGAGCCCGGTGATAAACACGGTGCGGCGGCCGTAGGCATCACCGAGTCGTCCGCCGACGATCAAGAGAAGTGCGTAGGCAGTCCCGTAGCCGGCGATGGTCAACTCTAGCGTGGCAGACGATGCCTTGAGCGCCGAGTTGATGCCTGGCAGCGCGACGTTGACGATGAACATATCAAGGAACGGGAGGATCGCGCCGCACAGGAGGATCGCTATGCCGGCCGCCGAGAGCTGGGCCGGCGCAACAGTAGGCTCGCTGGTGCCCTGACGGGTGAGGGAAGTAGTCACGGGGGCCCATCTCCTTCGCAGACAGATCAGTCTGTCTTGCTACGACACTATAAACAGACCTGTCTGTTATAATCAAGCCATGTCGATGACTCGTAGTGATCAGGCCCGGGAGCGGCTCCTGAGCGCGGCCAACGATCTCTTCTACGCGGAGGGCGTGCATACGGTCGGCATCGACCGGGTCATCGAGCATGCGGGGGTGGCCAAAGCCACGCTGTACAGCGCCTTCGGCAGCAAGGACGAGCTGATCCAGGCCTACCTCACCCGCCGCCACCAGGTATGGCAGGAGCAGGTGGCAGAGAAGCTCGCCACCTACGCCACACCCCGCGATCGCCTCCTGGGAGTCTTCGACTGGCTGGTCGAGCGATTCGCTCTTCCAGAGTTCCATGGGTGCGCGTTCATGAACGCCACCGCCGAGGACCGCCCCGGCGGTCCCGCCCAGGAACCATCCGAAGCATACCGCGACTCGGTCCGATCACTGTTTCGCGAGCTGGCCCAAGCGGCCGGCGCGGCCGACCCCGGGCACTTGGCGGGGCAGCTCGCCCTTCTCTACGACGGGGCGACGGTTGCCGCGCGGATGGACCGAAACCCCGCCGTCGGGTCCACCGCCCGCGAGATCGCCGCCACGCTGCTTGATGCCGCGACCGCTCCGAACGCCGCCGGCGCCGATCACTCGAAGAGGGCTTACAGTACGCCGGCCCGTCGCACTCGCCCATGACGCATGTCGCATCACCCGGAGCCCGACCGAGGTGACGTACATCGGCTCGGGGAATCCAGTGTCCGCGAGCCAGGATTCCTCGCAAGCGCTCGGACATCACCAGGTGCGGTGACTCCACTCTCCACCGACCAGCACCCACGACACGAAAGGCGGTATCGGGATGAAAGCAATCGGACTCACGGAGTTCGGCGGTCCGGAGGTTCTCAAGGTCGTCGACCTTCCCGAACCTGAGCCCGGCCCGGGGGAGGTGCGCATCCGCGTTCACGCGGTTGCGGTGAATCCGCCGGACATCACGTTTCGTGCAGGAAGGCGGTATCCTGACTCTCCGGGTTGCTGACGTCTTGCCTGCGAGCGCGGCCGCCGACGCTCATCGACGGCTGGCTGCCGGAGGGGTCCGCGGACGCCTGATCCTCGACTTCTCCCAGCCGCTATGAAGACCTCCCAACCGAAGGAATCGGCTCATTGTGCGAGTGACGACGGCGTCGTCACTCCGGCCGGAGGCCGAATCAATGTCACGATTTGAGTACGAATCGACATCGATCTACTTCGAGGAGCACGGCAGCGGATTCCCGTTGTTGCTCATCGCTCCAGGCGCAATGAACTCGATCGTCGAGATGTGGGCCAACGCGACTATTAACCCGTTGGTGCTCTACCAGGACACGTTCCGGATGATCGCTATGGATCAGCGAAACGCCGGCCGATCGTACGGGCCGCTCGACCTTTCAGATCCCTGGGGGGCGTACGCACGGGATCAGCTGGCGCTCCTCGACCATCTGGGTATCGATCGGTTCCACGTCATGGGCTGCTGCATCGGAGGGTCATTCGCCCTCAAGCTCATCGAACAGACACCCGAGCGAGTTGTCGCCGCCGTCCTCGAGCAGCCGGTTGGGATCGCCGACGGAAACGGACCCCTGTACGAAGAGATGTGGCGCGCCTGGGGCGCGCGACTATCGAGCAGGCACGACCTCAGCCGGGAGGCAATCGAGGACTTCGGAAACCTTATGTGGCGAGACGAATTCGTGGTGAGCGTGTCGCGCGACTTTGTGCGGTCGTGCACCACCCCCCTGCTCGTACTTCCCGGCGCGGACCGCTATCACCCCACGGCCACAGGCCGCGAGGTCGCTGCGCTAGCCCCTGCCGGTCAAGTCTTCGAACCATGGAACGACTCCCAAGAGCATGTCAATCAAGCAGCGGCGGCAGTTCGCAGCTTCCTCCAAGCGCACATACCGCGCGATGCGAGGTGACCCTTGTATCAGCGACGTCAACATTGGGGCGCCGTTCCGCGAACACTCGCGCGCTGCCTCGCGCTGTCGCGTTCTGGGTGGTAGCTGCCACGACAGCGATGCTGCTCGCCGCGTCGAGCGCCCCGAGTCTGCTCTATCCCGTGTACCAGGCCGAGTTCAGATTCTCCGCCATCACCCTTACGGTGATCTTCGCGGTATACGTCTTCGCACTGATGACGAGTCTGCTCACCGTGGGCAGACTGTCAGACTATGTCGGACGGCGTGTGGTGCTCGCGGGCGCTCTCGTCGTCGAGGCGGGCGCGCTGGCGTTGTTCCTTGGGGCCGACCGAGTCGCGTGGCTCCTGAGCGCCCGCATAGTCCAGGGGTTGGCGACCGGCGCCGCTATCGGGGCGCTAGGGGCGTACCTCCTGGATCTGCAACCGAGTGACGGGTCGCGACTGGGCTTACTGGTCAACAGTGCCGCGCCGTCATTTGGCTTGGGACTTGGCGCGATGGTAACGGGACTGCTGGTGCAGTACGGCCCGCATCCGACGCGGTTGATCTTTGCGATTCTCACGGCGCTATTCGTCGCCCTGGCCCTCGCAACCGTGGCGCTGCCAGAAACCGTGTAGCGCGTGCCGGGCGCGGTGGCGGCCTTGCGGCCCCAGATAGCCGTTCCGACGCGGGCACGGCGTGCGTTTGCGGGTGCCGTTCCAATAGTGGTGGCCACCTGGGCGCTGGTCGGTGTGATCCTCTCGGTGGGCGGCTCGCTACTCAGTGCGGTATTCGGGCAGACCAATCACGCGGTGGTCGGTGCAGTGATCGGCTTGCTCCCTGTCTCGGCCACCGTGGCCGATTTGCTTGCGCGCGACCTGTTGCCCTCGTCCATGGCCCGAATCGGTAGCGCAGCCCTGGCCGTGGGGACGGGCCTGTTCCTCCTCGCTCTCGAGTCGTCCTCGATCGTGGTGTTTGTCGTAGCCTCGATCGTTGCAGATGGAGGCTTCGGACCTGCGTTTCTCGGAGCGTTACGCTCGGTGAGCCAGCTGGCCGAGCCTCACGAGCGGGCTGCGCTGCTCTCCGCGGTGTACGTGGTCAGTTACGTGGCGTTCAGCGTCCCGGCACTGGTGGCGGGCCTACTGACCACCCAGATCGGACTCCGGGATACTTCGCTTGGTTACGGCGGCTTCGTGGCGCTGGTCGCGGTCGGTACGTTGGCCTTCGAGCGGCTGAATGGCCGCCAGCGCCGAGACGCCGCATAACCATCCGAATCCGTCTGGTCATGTCAAACCTTCACACCCCAAGGTACCCCCCGTTGACCCAGTCGATGATCGCGTCGGCGTACCCGGCCGGGTCTTCCTCCCACGCGTTATGTCCGGTCGGAAATACCTGAAGTCGCGAGTGACTGAGCCTCTGGTCGAGCAGCTGCGCATCGGTGGCCAGGCCGTAGGGGTCGTCGCGGCCGACGAGGATTTGCACCGGCGTCCTGAGAGACGGCAGTTCAGGGGAGAGGGCCTCGAGATCCGAGGGATAGCTCTGCACGTACGCAACAGACTGTGCGAACCGGTCGCCGGAGTAGGACTTCGTATAGTCGTCTCGGACGATCGTTGGCACGTCGTAGTTTTTGATGGCCCCGATGGACTGGCTGATGACCTCTGCGGGATCGAGCTCCTTAAAAGGCTCAATGCTGCCAGCGTCAATGAAAGTCTTGAGCAGACCGTCCACCTGGAGCGGGAAGGTTGCCCCGCCGGCACCGATGACGATGCTACGGAAACCTTCAGGATGGGTGACCGCTGCCCACAGCAAGGCGGCCGTGCCGACGTCGGGGCCGACCGCGTGCGGCACGTCGATATCAAAGCTCGACATCAACCGGATGACGAAGTCGCCCATCGCGCGCGTCGACATGAGGTCTGGGCGTCCCTGTGACTGACCGAAACCGGGGAGGTCGACTGCCACCAGGGAGAACTGCTCTGCGAGGCGTTGCCACGTAGGCAGGTAGGCGTAGATGCTTTCCGGCCACGGGCTCAGCAGCACCACCGTCTCGGCCCCCGGCTTCGGACTCGTCGCATAGCGGATCGTCAGCCCGTCCAGCGTCGTGAACTCTGGCTTGATCAGGTCATCGTCTTGACTCACATCGTCTCCCTCGGCTGGGTGCCACCCACGGTTCCCACCAGCACCTTCTCGGCTTGAGCGCGTGGGCCTGCGATCTCATTGTAGACCGACCTGTCTGTGCATGACAATTCGTCTGCTCGTTCCACTTGGCCGACTTGACTCGGCGTCGTCGTTCGTCGCGTCACGGGATCCGACAGCGCGTCGTTTCTGGATGGGTGCGGTGCTCGGATTCATCGGCGGGTCACTCGCTGGGAGCAGAGAGTTCGATCTGGATATTGTCCGGATCGCGAGCCATCAATACCGCGATTCCCGTCGGGAGGTCAGTTGTTCGTGCCGTCATACCTTGACGATGAACAGACCTGTCTGTATACTGTGATAGGCAGACAGGTCTGTTCATCGCTTGCTCGCGATCGGCACAGTACCACATCGCTCTGACGACCATCATACGTACCAGAGGAGACAGCCATGCCCATGATCGACGTATACGCCGCCGCGGGAACATTCGGCAACAAACGTGACCTGACCAAGGCGCTCACCCGGGCTCTCATGCGCTGGGAGAAGGTCCCTGAGATCCCGTTTTTCCTGGACAACACCGCCGCGTTCATCCACGACTTGGAACCCGACGCGTTGGCGAACGCGCAAGGCGACAGCAACTATGTGCGCGTCCAGATCCTTACCCCCCTCGGGGTTCTTGATCGCGAGAAACAGCTTGGCGTGGTCAAGGAGATGACCGAGATCGTCGCCGCCGCCGCCGGCGACCCCGGCCTCGCGGCACGCACCTGGGTCCTGATCACTGAGGCGCCCGAGGGGGGTTGGGGCATCGATGGACACGCCTACACCAGCGCCGACATCGCCGAGGCCGCCCGCCGCGAGCTCGCTGCACGCTCGCGTACACGCTAGTGCAGAGTCAGTATGTGATTCCCACGAGCCTGCGAGAGGTCGAGCCGTCGTGACCAACACTTCACCCAACGACGTCGAATCTGGGGCACCTCTTCCCGTGGCAGAGCCAGGCCCCGCTGTTCCGTTTTCGCGGGCTGGGCGGTTCCCTGTTCTGGACACAGCGCAGCTCGAGGTCTTGCGCACCTATGGGACTGAGCACGAGGTCGCCGCCGGCGAGGTGCTGTTCGCGGAGGGGGACGAGACCTATGACCTGATCGTGGTGCTCGAGGGCGAGCTCGAGATCGTCGAGAACCGTGGCCGACCGGCGGAAACCGTCATTGCCACGTACGGGCCGCGTCAATTCCTGGGCGAGATCAGCCTCCTGACCGGCCAGCGGGTCTATCTATCCGCCGTAGCGACAACCGCGGGACGGGTGCTGCGCGTTCCGGTCGCCCAGGTGCGGGTGGTCATGGCCCAGGAACCCGGCCTCAGTGAGCTAATCCTGCGCACCTTCCTGATTCGACATGCAAATCTGACCTCCCTGGGTGCCGGCCTGACGCTGATCGGATCGCGGTTCGATGCCGATACTCGGCGGATCCTTGAGGTACTGGCGCGCAATCGCCTGCCGTCAACGTGGGTAGACCTGGAAGGGTCGCCCCAAGCGGAGGTAATGCTCCGCGAGCTGGATGTGCCGGTCGATGCGCTCCCCATCGTCATCGTGCCCGGTGAACCGCTGCTGAGAAACCCTTCCAGTCGCGCGCTCCTCGATGCGCTCCGCTTGTCCGGCACTCCTGAGACCAGCCCATCAGGCATGTACGACCTACTCGTGGTTGGCGGCGGACCCGGTGGCTTGTCGGCCGCGGTCTACGGCGCATCAGAGGGTATGGCGACCGTCCTGGCCGAAGACACCGCGTTTGGCGGACAGGCGGGCACATCATCGCGCATCGAGAACTATCTGGGTTTCCCGGCCGGGCTGTCCGGGGAGGAGCTCGCGGCCCGGGCCGTGCTACAGGCACAGAAGTTTGGAGTACGGATGAAGCTGGCCGCGAGGGCGGTCGCGTTGTCGTCCGACGCAGGAGTACACCGTGTCACCTTCGAGGACGGTGAAGTCGTCGCTGCAACGTCCCTGATCATCGCCACGGGGGCGAGCTATAACCGCCTGGCCGTGGACCGGCTGGCCGACTTCGAGGGCGTCGGCGTGTACTACGCCGCCACGCAGATGGAAGCCCAGGCCTGCGGTAGCGGTCCAGTGGCTATCGTCGGCGGCGGGAACTCTGCCGGCCAGGCGGCCCTCTTCCTGAGCCGGACGAGTCCGCAGGTGCACCTCATCATTCGAGGCGCATCGTTGGCGGCCTCCATGTCGCGCTATCTGGTCGATCAGATCGAGCGAAGCCCCCACATCGAGGTGCAGACCCACACGCAAGTCAGCGCACTTCTTGGGCGCGGCCAGCTCGACGGCGTGGAGCTGGTCGAGAGCGGGACGGGACAGACCTCGAAGCTCGCGATCCGGGGGTTGTTCGTCTTCATTGGCGCCAAGCCCTGCACCCAGTGGCTTGACGGTCAGCTCGCCGCCGATGACCACGGATTCCTCCTCACCGGTTCAGACGTACCTCCGTCACAGCGCGACCCCGGCGAACCCCCGCCCCTGTTCCTCGAAACCAGCCGGGCGGGGATCTTCTGTGTGGGGGATGTGCGCAGTGGGTCGGTCAAGCGCGTTGCCGCGGCCATCGGTGAAGGGTCGATGGCAGTTCGCCTCGTATTTGACCGTCTCCAGGCGTCTGGGGTTGCGACTGCTACTCCCCCCCAAGCTGCACGGTAACGCAAGGTAGAGGAGGCCTTTAGGCCGTTCTCGGCATGAGAGGTGGTCTCCCTTCCCCTCGGACGCCGGGCTGAAGCCCTCCTCTACGTGGTGTCGCACACTCTATTACCTCCATTGGGTGTCCCGTAAAGAGTGACTCGACTTTGGCCATTTTTTGAGGATCCCCGAAAATGCGGAGTGGCGGCGCCTCGCCAATCCCATGAGGTCCCCGGTGAATTCGCCAGTTGCCGGACGCATGGCCGAATTGGTCAATTCGCCTGGGTCGTGTCCGGCCCGTTGATGATGGCTGACGCATCCACTGGAAAATGTTCAAAGTCGAGTCACTCTTTGAGGGACACCCATCTGGCCAGGAGGCGAGGCACCATGTCCCCTGCCTCGCCGCGCGCTCCCTTGAGCACCGGAGCGCGCGATACCACCGCATGGAGCGCGGCAAGGACTGCCTCCGGCCGTCGCTGCGCCGGCACGCTGTTGTCGAGCAGCTCCAGCGCTCCTTTCCCCGGCGAGATCAGCCGCGGCCGCCAGCGGGCCCCGGCCCTGTACGTGCTTACAATCACCAGCCCCACCGGGAGCGGCCCGGCTCCGGCGCGGCCGCCCAGCGTCTCCACCGAATGTTTCTGCAAGCGAGAGCCGTCGTCGCTGCGGATGGCGAGCGGCCGCGCGAACGGATAGACGCGCCCACGCATATCGAGCACGGCGTACTCGTCGGAGTAGTAGGTCGCGCCGGCCCGAACCAGCTCGGCCACCAGCGTCGTCTTGCCCGTATTGCTTCGTCCCGGGATGACGATAGCCTTGCCGCGCCAGCCTACCGCGCCCGCGTGGACGAACACTTTGTCACGCGCCATCTCGGCCACGTAGAGCTGCATATGCGATTCGAGCGCCTCGAGTGCCTCGCCGGTATCCGCCGTCCGGATGAGCTCGGTTGCATCACTGTACAGCACGTTCGAGCTCCCGACTTTCCCATCCGGCTCATCCCCACCCACGACCAGCGAGTACAGCCGATCCACCAGCGGCGATGCCGAGGCTTTCCATCCAAAGGGCAGGCGCTCCGGGAGCAGATCCAGGGCGCGCAGGTCGTTGACCCGGATGCCCACCCGGACCCCGTATGCCGTAAACGAGAGACCGGCCGCCCATCCAAGAGCGTCTACCTCTTCTATGGAGGCGATGTTCCGCTTGAGCCTGGGCAGGTTCGAGACTGACACGTTCAACCCGTGTGACATTCGACCGGCGACATGGGGGCCATGGAGCTGGTCGGGAGGGGTGGTTCCTGCTCCACTATAGGGTGAGGCCCGAACCCCTCAGGTTCGGGCCCCGTGACAGCCTGGCGGTCGATGTTTGCCTGGGGCTTACTAAACCTTGTTCTGGTTCACGCAAGCGCCGCTTACGAAAACCTGGTTCTGGTTGCAGCCGCCTGGGCCAGGATTCTGGGGATTGCCGTTCTGGTTCGTGCCATTCTGGTTGGCGAAGGCCGAGCCCGTGCCTATGGCCAACGTACTGGCGGTGATCAGCGCCAGGATAAGTACGCGCAGTCGTTTCATCTTTCCCCCCCTTCGAGGATTGAATGTTCTCTAAGGGGACCACATCAGTCCCCTTTCCGTCCAGAGCATTATGAGCCAAAACTGTACCACTGTCAATACGTTTTGTTTCTCAGGTTATGTCTTCCCCGGGGGCGCACACGTCATTCGAGGGTGCTGTCCTGTCAGAACCTGCCGGCTGCCGATCGTTCAGCGGGCTCGGTAGAAGGGGTGACCTCGCCGATCTTGACCGCTGCGCCGGTCCACGGGGGCCCTGGAGGTAGAGCGTCGGTCCGTGCCTCGTCGCCGGTCCCGACCTGTGCGCCGCTCTGCACCCTGCCGGCGTGCGGCCGGCGCCTGATCGGCCGACTCGAGGCTGGAACTCGGTTGCGCCGTCCGTGGTTGGTAGAACGGGTGGCCACGCCGATCCTGACCACTCCGCCGGTCGACAGTACTTCTGGGTAAAGACCGTCGATCACGGCCGCCTCGCCGATTCCTGCCGCGGCGGCGTTTGCGCTCTACCGGGTGGTCCGCCTCTTCGCTGTGGGTCCAGAGCACATCGCGGATACGGCGGACGAACGGCTGGCTGCACCTGAGCTGGACGCTGATCTGATAAACCGTCAGACCCCGATCCAGGAGCTCGATCGCCAGCCGCTCCTTCTCGCGCATGAGCGCACGTGTCCTGGAGCCAGGAGATCGAGGCATGATTGCGGCCAGCATATCCTGGCGCCCGCCGTCTGCCTATTGCTCGAAGGTGCCCAACGAGGCAATCAGGAAGTAGCTCTTTTGATCAGGTCGGTTCGACACGAGTCTGCTGCTCAGGGCCTCTGAGGCAGCTATCCCTCCATGCAAACCGAGGAGAAATGTGCACGTGCAGAATCTGTCAAACTAGCGTACACTGAGCAAGCAGCAGCGTCCCCGTCGTCGCCTCAAGCGTCGTCTGCTGACCGCTGATCGTTACGAGATTCGGTCGTGTCCCTGAGCAGGAAGAACCCCACCTTCGAAGTCGCCAGCTGGAGAGCCGGTCCGTCAGGTCGCTCCGTGCCGGGGCGGCGTGTCCTGACGCTTGCCTCGGGCAGCGTGACGCCGCGCGCTCATGGCGTGTTTGCCCTTATCGACGGCGAGGATGAGTCCGTCGATCGCGTGCACGACATACTGGATTCCGCCTTTCGCCGCGGGAGCGCAGCAGATTGTGTGGCCAGGGGTGGGGAAGAGGACTATGTGGCCTCGGTACTTCGGCACATCGCCGATACTGCGTTGTGCAGGCAGCAGTGCGCCGTGGTACTCGCCATCTGGGTGGGCCGAGATGTGGTGGTTGGCTACCTGGGAGGTGGCCGGGCGTATCTGGTTCACGATCTCGAGGAGGTGGAGGTTACCGGTTCTTCGCAAGCGGCTCTTCCCCGGATGGACGTGTCCGTCGCACGAGTCACTGGTGCTCACAGTCAGTACCTGGTGCTGCTCAATCCAGCGGCAGCGCAGCGTGCGCAGCATCTGGAATTGCGTCGAACGCTCAACGGGTGTCCGTCGCTCGAGGACGCGGCCATATGGCTGGCTCTCGAGGCAACCGCTGGAGGAGCGGCCGAATCGACTATCGTCGTTGCGCAGCTTGGGAAGGCCAGAAATGTTCCCTGGGACGCGATGGATCGCCGCCACTCGCGCCTGATCGGTCTTCTGGGCGGTGCAGCCGCTGTGGCTCTCCTCTGTGTTGTTGCCGTCGTAGCGCACGCAATGCAAGCGCGCAGTTCACCGGTTGGCGGCGCGTCCTCGATTCCCCTGGGCCTGCGTACTCAGCAGGTGACAGTGAGCCAGGCACTCCTGGCCTGGAGGTCGACGCCCAATGCGACCGGCTACCGCATCAAGGTCGGAGGCCAACAGTACGTCAGTCGGGAACCTCGGCTGAAACTTGCCAAAGGACTCCGGCCCGGCACAGACTACCGCTGGCAGGTGCAGGCGCAGTTTCAATCCCAGCTCGGGCCGATGTCCCAGCCCGCCATTTTGCGCGTGCCTCCCCTGGGTGTCCTCCCGCCACTGGTTACGGTCAGCCCTCGCGGCACGTACCCTGCTCGACTTGCCGCGCGTGTGCCTTTCTGCTGGCGGGACACGCTCAATCACGTGCAATTTGACCTATTGGTGCTTGGTGGCCTTATCCACCTGAATCGGCATTTGAGCTCTTCTGTGCTCAGCAACAGCCAGGGATCACTCTGCGTGTCCCAAGCTCTACCGGTCAATACGTCGTACCGCTGGCGTGTCAGCTCGGTTGCATCGGGATATGTCAAGAGCTGGACACCGTGGATGCATTTCAGTATTGCCGCACCTTCGCCTCCTCGGCGTGCGCGCCCCGTCAGATCACAGTCAAGGCCAACCGCGGAGCCCGTCTACCAGGCACCCACACCACAACCCGTCTACCGACCACCCACACCACAACCCATCTACCGCCCGCCAACACCGCAACCTGCCTACCACCCACCAACGCCGCAACCTGTCTACCGCCCGCCAACGCCGCAACCTGTCTACCGCCCGCCAACGCCGCAGACTGTCCCTCGACCGCCAACACTGCAACCCACCTACCAACCATCTGCCCCGCAGCCACAACCGACGGCGGCAGCCACCCCACCACCCACAGCCGTGCCGACACCACCGGTTCAGACTTGCCCGAACCCACCCACCTGCAGCTAGGGAAGATGCCCATGCGACACGCCAACCGCCGTACCGCTGTGATAGCGTGCGTTGCTCTGTCCGTGGCCAATATCCTGCTGTCTGGTACTGGCGCAGGCGCTCGGACCACCTTACAGCACAAGCCGGTCGTCAATCCGGGTCCATGCGGAGCCATCGTGGTCGGAAAACAGAGGCCGCCACAACCTGGTGCATCGCCAACCGCGACGCCACCGTCACCCCCACCCATCGTACCGACCGAGACGGCAACGCCGAGCCCGTCACCTACCGTGTCACCTACGCCGACATCGACACCGCCGATCGGGGCTCCGACAGCTGGACCTCCAAGTGCCACGCCAACAGCCACAGCTACCTCCACACCAGCAGTGGCACCCTTTACTCCACTTCCGACCGACACGCCAACCAGTACTCTGGTCCCCACCAGTACGCCAACCGGTACCCTACCCCCTACCCCAACCAACACGCCAGTTCCGACCGGTACGCCCACCTGGACTCCGGTCCCCACGGACACGCCAACCAACACCCCGCTCCCAACCAGTACGCCAGTCCCCACGGACACGCCAACCAGTACTCCAGTCCCCACGGACACGCCGACCAGTACTCCGGTCCCAACCAGTACGCCAACGGACACACCAGCCCCCACCGCTACATCAACGAATACCCCGCTCCCAACCAGTACGCCAACGGACACGCCGGTTCCGACCAGCACCCCAACGGACACACCGGTCCCTACGGATACGCCAACCAGTGCTCCGGTTCCAACCAGCACCCCAACCAACACGCCGCTTCCAACCGAAAGGCCAACCAAGACCCCGGTCCCGACTAAGACACCAACGGAGCCGGAGGTGGCTCCGTCCGAACCAACATCTGCCTCAACCCCGAACCCGTACGTGATTCCCTTCCCTGCTCACAATCATAGTCAGGTAGGCACCGGGCAAGGGAAACCACCGGACATCGTGTGTGTGTGGACCAGCTTGGATTCAACCGGACATCCCATTCGTTCCTTCGCACACAGCAGTGTCGTGCATCTGCTCGCCGCCTGGCACTTGAGCTCCCGCAGCGACCTGCTCCACGACCATCTGCGAATCCGCTGGGATGTATTCCATGTGTACCAGCGTGACCTTAGTTTGTTGCCTCTGCAGAAATATCACACCAGCAGGCGTCGAGGGGTCATTCCTGTCGCTCTCCAAGCCGGGACGTTCCGTCTCGTCTTTACCCCGACTGTGGCGGGACTGCGAGGCGGATGGTATTCGGTAGTAGCTCGAGCGCTCTTATTTGGTCCACACTGTCCGAGCCAAGGCTGTAGCGGTCAGGTTCGTCAGAATCGGTTCTATATGCAGTAAAAACTGTCTGAGAAGGCGCGGCCTAGGCATCACGTCTTGGGACAACAGAGAAGCCTTCCTTCGGTGTCGCAACGATGGTATGGTCGGCAGGAGTGATCAGCACATGTTGGAGCGTGCCACTCGTCTATCAGCCCCCAAACGATCGCTTCTCACGCTTCTGCGCATACATGCGCCGATCGGCAGTGCTCATGAGCTCATCGGCGCTGATTCCGTCGGCAGGATAGTACGCGACACCGGCGCTCATCGAGAGCTCGACCTGCAGCCTCGCGGCCACCTGGGCTTCCGCCTCGGCAATCCGCTCCATGATCCCACCCGGTTCTCCACTCGATCCGGCCAGAAGCAGTGCAAACTCGTCCCCTCCGTAGCGACCGGCTACGTCGTAGGAGCGAAGTAGGCCTTGGAGCGCCTCACCAATCCCTCGCAACACCGCATCGCCCGTGGCATGCCCCGAGCGGTCGTTGATGGCTTTGAGATGGTCCACATCCAGGAACACCACTGCGAAGGGACTCTTGGTGCGCTCGCTGCGGGCAAGCTCCCGCTCCAACATCTCCTCGAATGCCTGGCGGTTGAGCAAGCCGGAAACAGCATCACGGCTCACTCGTCGGGTGTAGGTGAGGAGATGTCCGACGAGTCCGGCGAACGATGCGGCCGCAGGAAGATCTGCCGTCGTGTACTGCTTGTTCCCTCGGCGGTTCGTCAAGTTCAGCACCCCCTCAACGCCCTGCTCAGTGGTGACCGGCGTGCTGATGAAGGTCTGACCATCAACGACTCCAAAGAGCGGGAGGCCCCGGTCGACAACAGTGCCGGCGATGCCATGCCCTATCGGCACGCCGATTGAGGGCACGATGGCAGGCGGTACGCCGACCGAGGCGCTGACGCGGAGGATGGGCTCGGTGATATCCAGGAGGAGCAGGCTGGCACGACCCGCCTCCATGACGTCCACCGCGGCATTGAAAGCCAGGTGCACCACGTCAAGGGCACTACCAATGGCCATGCGGTGTCCATCCATACCGGTATCGCCTCCCCCCACCTGCTTAACCAAACTGTAACGTGTCGGTGCGAACGTGACAATGGCTCAAAAGGAGAAGCGGAAACCGGTTGAGCCGTACCCATTGACAATACCTGCCTTCTTGGCGAGGCGCTCGAGGGGTCCGCACCAGAGCGGCCGGAATCACGAGAATGTGTAAGGACCATATGACACCTCCACCGAGCGACCACGCGACCTATCAGCGCCTCCTTCGCGCGCTGGGTGCTCATCTGGATCAAGCGGGGGCGAGCCGGTTCTGCACGATTGAGCTGCCCGACGAGTTTCTGGTCGTCTTGCACGGAGGTAGCACCAAGCCGCAGCCGCAGGAAGTGCATCTCAGCATGGCAGCGCTGGCAGAGCAAGCTCGACAACTGGCTCGCGGTCGCAAGCTCTTCGGAAGCTCATATAACAAGGGATGGAAGCTAGCATCCACCGGGCATCAAGACCTCTTGCGTGCCCTGGGATATGAGCTGGACCGTGCTGACGCACGGTACATCCTCATCGATGAGCTGGAGGATGGGCTGATGGTCACCTATAGCTACCTCGATCCGGCACAGGGCTACAACTGGCGCAAGCACCTGATGGTCCTGCAGCAGGAGGATATTGAGCAGCTGGGCCAAGCAGCGCACGCTAGGAGACCGAGGCGAATCCGGCCCAGACCGTAAGGGATGTGACGTGGAGACGGCACTATAGTACTCTGTAGCCGTAGAAGTAGCAATCGCCCGAGGCTCGGAGCGAGGAGAGGGTTGACCGAACGGGCTCGCAGGGGGAGAGGTCGAGGCCATGGAATCCGAGGCAGAACGTTCGCAGCAGGCTGTCGAGCGCGAGAAAGAACGGGCACTCAGCGGCCACGGCCAGGGTAGGATCTGCCGGCATTGCCTGAAGCCGACGCTGAGGCGGTCTCGCCTGCCCATCTTTCTGCGCTGGCCACGCCTGTTTGGATACAACATCAAGGCGTACGAATGCGCCTTCTGCGGGCGGCTCTCGATCATCCGGCAGCCGGCCGGGACCGAAGCCGAGGCGTCGCGCTCGCGGTTGGTATCAAGGACAGACGGAACGGTCGCCGCTCCACGCAGCTCGCCCCGCCGTCGCTCCCGCGTCTTGGCGGCGATCGCGCTCCTCGGACTAGTGGTGATCATCGCCGCCCTGGCCGCGGTGCAACTCTTCCAGGCGCGGCATCTCCTGCTGGCCGGGGAGCAGCAGCTGCGAACGGCCGTCGATGTGATGCACTCACCGTCGAGACTTTCAAACGGAGACCTGCGCCGCACAGTCCGTGCCGACCTGGTTGGCGCCGAGAGCGACTTTGCCGGCGCGCGAAGCGATCTGTCGTTCTGGTCCCCACTGCTGCGGCACCTTGGCTGGGTGCCGGTCAAGGGCGGGGAGCTCGCTTCCGCATCGCCGGCAACCGATACCGCCTTCTATGCAACCCGCTCGGCCCTCCACCTGGTCGACGGACTGACGCCTTTGTGGCCTGTTCTCACGCACCGTGGCAGAGGTCCACCCATGTTGGAACGCCTCATGCCGGCGCTCCAGGCCGGAAGGTCACAATTTCTCCTGGCACAGTCTGATGCCAACCAAGCCGCGCTTGCCCTGCGTCAGCTCCCGATACACAGCGGCAACCCTTCCTTAGATAGAGCGCGTGTGCAGCTCCGCAGCATCCTCCCGGTGATGCGGGCTGCGGACCGCTGGCTGCTGGCTGCCCCGGCGATCCTCGGCATCGCCAGACCGAGCCACTATCTCGTAATCTTCCAGGATTCTGCCGAGCTGCGCGCCACCGGCGGATTTATCGGCGCCGCGGACTTTCTCACGGTGCAGCACGGCATGGTTCACAGCGCTCTCACAGGAAGCATTCTTCCCCGCGACATCGGTTCGGTTGTCCCACCGCTCCCCGAGGCGCTCTACACCTTCGAAGGTCCCTGGATCTTCCGGGATTCTAACTGGTCACCCGATCTTCCGCTCTCCGCCCGTCTCGAGCGCTGGTTTTTCGGAGAGGATACCGGTCAGTGGGCAGACGGCGTCATCAGCGTCGTCGATGCCTCAATCGGCCCGATCCTGGCCGGGACGGGCCCTGTCTACCTGCCGGCCTACCACCAGTGGGCCAGCGCGGACAATGTGAGTGCGCTCGCCCAGCGCTACGTCAACGGCCGGTACCCTGGACCCATCCGCCAGGGATCTCGCGATACGATCCGCAAGCAATTCTTCGGGCACGTTCTGACGGCCCTCGTACAGCGCGTCCAGTCTCTGCCCCTGGATCGCTGGTCCGTGCTTGGCCAGGCGCTCTCCTCCGAGATTGCGCGGCGGGATCTCATGCTGTACGACTGGCGGCCGGCGATTCAAACCGCCATCCGAAGGTCGGGAGCAGATGGGAGCCTGACACCTGCCCCGGGCGATCTGCTTGCCATCGTCGACGACAACCGATCGTACAACAAGCTCAATCCGTATGTGCATGAGTCGGCTACGTACCACGTCGACATCCGGCCGAAGCTGTCGCTCGACGCCACGCTCACTATCCACTACCGCGTCGCTCCGTCGCCCGCGAACCTCGAAGGCGCAGGACCGGGCTTTGGTTTCTGGGGATCGAAGCACGACTACCAGGACTTTCTTCGCGTCTACGTACCACGAGGGGCCCAGCTCCAGCAGGCGACCGGATTGGACGTCTGGGCACCGGAGCCTGCCTACGGCCTCACCCAATTCGCCGGCCGTCTGCAGGTACGAGAGGGACAGACGCACACGGTGACAATTCGGTACCGAATTCCGGCCAACGTCTTCAGCGCCTCACAGTTCGAGCGCTATCTCCTCACCGTTCGCCATCAGCCCGGCGGCAACCTATCGTCGGTGCGCCTGTCCGTCCACGGCGCCGACGGCATTGCGCTTCGTACGCCGAGAGGGCCCACAACCTCGTTCGCTCGTACCCTCCCTCTTGACAGAGATGCCCGGCTGGATCTATCCGTCAGCGGCGCTACCAATCCGGCGGTCGAGCCACTCCCGCGACAGTCTGGCCCGATCGATCCATACATCCCGTTCTCGTATCTCCGCGACCCGAAACATCCCTTCTGAATGCTATTGCTCACCGCCGACATCGACCCGCCTGGGAAGGTATCGGCGGCGCAGAGCATGTCGTTGTCCAGTGAAAATGTCACCCCTAAGCGTTCCGTGAATATGTCACCGTCATGTCTTTGTAGCGTCTCTTCTTCCAGGGATGATCGGCTGCGGGGCGACGAGGGGTGGGGATATGTTGACGG
>Ga0207416_1002672_pt1 | contig 18671 bp, 18 predicted proteins | sample PaiPotPPM11metaG_FD_184107 | JGI IMG/M metagenome (GOLD analysis project Ga0207416, IMG submission 184107) | Iron sulfur acid spring bacterial and archeal communities from Banff, Canada, to study Microbial Dark Matter (Phase II) - Paint Pots PPM... ...
CTTGCACGCATCGCTGGTTGCATACGCGCTGCTGCACGCGGCGTTCTTCGGTTCCGACGCCTACGTCACGCTTGCGCTCACCGCGACGCGCGGGATGTCGCTGCAACTGGCCAGCGCGTGCATTACGCTCGAAGCCGTCGGATGGTCGTTGGCCGCGCTGTTCGCACCGTCGCTTGCGTCGCGTTTCGGCCGCCCGCGATTGGTGCGCGCGGCAGCTGCGGGCTGCCTGCTCGAAGCCGGCGGACTGCTGGCGGTCGCGTTGGGAGCGCCAACGGTGGTCGCGTTTGTCGCGTGTGCGGTCGGTGGGGTCGGCATCGGCGCCGCCTATCCGACGCTCTCCGCAGCGGCATTCGGCTTCGCGAAAGACGGCGACGAAGGGGCGATCTCGTCGGCGATGCTGATGGCCGGCGTACTCGGCATCGTGGTGGGCGTGCTCGCGTCCGGCGTGCCCGTCGTCGTCGCGTCGCACGGTGCCGTGCCGTTGCGCCCTGCGCTCGCCTATTCGTTCGGAATTGCGGCCTGCTTCAGTTTTGTGCTGGCGTGGGTGTCGCAGCGCTTGCGGGCGTCTTGAGGGCCTCTGCGTAGCCGTCGAGCTCGGGCAGTCCGCGATACCGTTCGAACGTCGCCAGCACCTGTTCGCGCGTTTTGGCTGCGACAAACTCGTCGGTGATGCCGTGATCGATCAAGTATTGCGTGCGCGTCTTTGCGTATGCCGACACAAGTTCGTCGAGACTTTCCTTCGTGACTTCGGAGTGACGAGCGTTGAAATCGGCGAGGAGTTCGGCGTAGGCCGCCGGCGGGACGAGCGACTCAGCCACGGCTACGTTCGCCGCAAGAATTTCTTGAGAAAACCGTCCCATGAACAGCACCTTCAGCAAAGCATTCATCGGGCCGCCGCCGACGATGGTGAGCGTGGCCGTCTCTCCGGTTGCGTCGCGATACGAAATGGTCAGGTGCCGCGCGGGCGGCGATATCGAGAGCGACCAAAACGATCCCATTTCGCGCCAATCTATTTCGAGAATGTCGAGGTACGGCAGCGGCAAGAATTCTGCGTAGGTGCGCTTACCATATTTGGCATCGTCGTCGCCTTCCATCACTTGCTCGATCCAGGTGTGCGCGGCCGCTTTTGTCAGCAGGTTCAGACCTGGCGCGACCAACTCGAGCGTCGGCCCGATCATGCCCTGGGAAACGAACTCCCAAACGTCGTTTTTCGGAATGGCGGACGTTATGAGCCAGCCTTGTTTGAACGGCGCGACGACCATGCGTTTGACGTCGCCCAGCTCTCTCGTTTGTGGTAATTGCGTCCGCGCGAGCGACAGTCCGATCGGAAGCCATTCGACGGCACCGTCGCTTCTCAGCGATCCACTGCGCGCAACGTCGTAGACCGTCGTCGTGCCGGCGTAGGGGCTGGGAGCGATCGCGTAGTGCGCCTGTGCCGTCAGTTTTCCGGCGATGGCGAAGACTCCACGGCGAAGTTTTCACGCGAGAGATCGAGGTCGCAGATGGCAGCGACGTTGCGGCGGTGCTGCGTTCGTTCGTCAACGATGCCGTACGCTTCCAGCGGCCGCGCGTAGACTTGCAGCGAGTACGCGCAATCGCTTCGGCTAGGATTGTGCACGTAATGCAGTTCGGTTGGAAGCAGCCGATGATCGACGTCGCCGGCGACGAGTTCGAGATGTTCGGTCTTGCGCAATCGCACGACGCCGGCGCCGACGTCTGCGCTCGCGCACACGTAGTTTTGCACGTCGAGGCGGCCCTCGAGCATCAGCACCCAGCAGCGTGATAGGCCGTGATCGTGAATCGGGCTCGAGGATTGCGGCGCCCAATTCATCGCGATCACCTCGAACGCGGGCGTCTTCGTCAAGCGCGAGCGGCTGTGGGCTAGCGGGATGAGCGGCAATCGGGACCGGTACGCGGGAAAGGCATCGGCATAGCGTTCCATCGCGCGCGCGAACTCTCCGTCGCCCATGACATCGGCAAGGACGCGCGCCAGACGTGGCGTCATCGCCGACGACTTCCGCGCCTGGCCAGGGGGACCTTTGCGCGTGCGCGTAAGCCTTTTGCGTGCCGACGATTCCGTTCCCGAAACGAAAAGTGCCGCGCCGGATCGCGCTGGAGCAACTCGAGATTCTCGAGCGCACCTACCCCGACGCGATAACGGCGCTGCATTACCGCAACGACTACGAGTTGTTGATAGCGGTGATTCTTTCAGCGCAGTGCACCGACGCGCGCGTGAACGCGACGACGCCCGCACTTTTCGCAAAGTACCCAACGCCGGCGGATCTCGCGAAGGCCAAGCAGAGCGACGTCGAAACGATCATCAAGTCGTGCGGATTTTTCCGGATGAAAGCGCGTAACATCATCGCGTGCGCGCGCGATCTTGTCGGACGATTCGACGGTTCGGTTCCACGCGAGCGCGAGGCGCTCGAGTCGCTGGCAGGCGTGGGCCGCAAAACGGCGAGCGTCGTGATGGCGAATGCATTTGCCGAAGCGGCCTTAGCGGTCGACACCCACGTGTTTCGGGTCGCACATCGGCTCGGACTTACGCTCGGCACGACGCCGCGTCAGGTCGAAGACGACCTCACCGCACTACTTCCCCCGGTGAAATGGGGCGCGGCGACACACTGGCTCATTCTACACGGACGGGCGATTTGCAAGGCGCCGACGCCGGTGTGCGCGCGATGTCCCGTCGCCGGCAATTGCCCGACGCCCGCGATTATGGCTCGAATCGTAACGGCCCGGGCTCGTTCAAATGGCCGGGTCGCGGCAACTCCGCGTCGGAAGCGATCGTCTTCAACAACGAAGAAGCGGTGAGACGCTCGCCGTAGCCTTCCTCCGTCGAAATCTTCGATAGATTGATCAGTGCCGGTATCTCGGAAGCCGGATCGAATTGATACTCCCCGTCGAGCCCGAAACCGCGCACGGCGATCGTTTGATGCAACTCGTCGAGTTCCAATGCAACGCGATGGTCGCGAAATCGCAGCCGCACGCGCAGCGGGCGTTCGAGCCGAATTAATTTCACGCCGTCGCGCTCGCCGAGAATTGCGTTCAAGCGCTTGCAACCGGCCGCCGCGTTATCCGCAAATAGCCGTAGCGACTCTTCGGCATCTTCGGGTCGCCGCAACGGTGCGTCGGTTCCGGCGTCCAGCGCGCGCGCGATTTCGCGCCGCGCGCGAATGCGCGTGGCGGCTGCAACGATCGGGTTTTGTGCGGTGAATTTCGGATCCATCGGATCGCTCATATTTGCCGTATTGAATTCCGGGAGGCCAATACCCCGCCAAGGCGAAGCCAACGCACCTTCGGAGGTCGTTACTCATGAAATACGCCGCCTTGCTATGCTTTGCGCTCGCGCTGGTCGTGGTTGCGTGTGCCGGTCCGCAGCAAGGCACCCCGTCGCTTCCCTTGGGGAGCGAGCGCTCGCTCGCGATGCGTCATAATGCGTTTCCCACGCCGATTCAACACGTCGTGATCATTTTCCAAGAGAACAGAACGCCCGACTATCTGTTCCATTTCATGCTGCAGTACGGCGCTAACATTGCGACGACCGCAACCGATTCGCAGGGCGATATCGTGCAACTCAAACCGATTTCTTTGAAGGCCGCGTACGACTTGGGGCACGGGCACGGGTCGTTTGTGGACGACTGCGACTTGCAGTCGGGTACGTGTCAAATGAATGGCTTCGACAAGAATCTTCCGTTGAAGTATCATTTGAGGCCGTTCGGCTACGCACCGCAAACGGAAATACAGCCCTATCTCGACATGGCGACGCAATACGTGTTTGCCGACAACATGTTTCAAACCAACGAGGCCGGCAGCTTTCCGGCGCACCAGTACATCATGAGCGGAGACTCGTCGGCCGAACCCACCACCGCCGATAACGTTGACAGCGATCCGTACATCAGCACGAACGGCCATAAGACGTCGGCCGGCTGCGATTCGCCGCCTTTGGCAGTAGTCAATACGATCGACCCGGTCACGGGCAGTCCCGGCCCGTCGCCGTTTCCGTGTTTCGAACGGCCGTCGCTTACCGATTACCTCGACATGCACGGCGTCTCGTGGAAGTACTACCAAAACGGCTTAGGACCGGGATTGTGGCACGCGCCGGATGCGATCCATCACATTCGGTATGGTCCCGATTACATTCACGTCATCACGCCGCCGCAAACAATTCTCAGCGACGTCACCAGCGGCAAGTTACCGGGGATGTCGTGGGTGATGCCGGCGGACGGTTATCATTCCGATCATTCCGGAAACAAGAGCGCCGCCGGACCGTCGTGGGTAGCGGCAGTCGTCAACGCGATCGGTCAGAGTAAGTATTGGAATAACACCGCGATTTTACTTACCTGGGACGATTGGGGCGGTTGGTACGATCACGTTCCGCCGCAGTTGTTCAATTCGTACGAGTTGGGTTTCCGCGTGCCGCTCGTCGTCATTTCCCCGTATGCAAAAATGGGCGGAAGCCGCGAAGGCTACATTTCGCACGTGCAATACGAGTTCGGCAGCTTGCTGGCATTTGCCGAAGAAACCTTTGGCATAAAGAAGGGCGTACTGAACTCAACCGACGTTCGTGCCAACGACCTCTCGGACGCGTTCAATTTCAGTCAATCGCCGCGGCCCTTTGCCACCATCAGCGCGCCGCCGTTCGTTCCCGGCCAAGGCAGCCTAAGAGACGAAGAAGACCCGTAGTAAGCCCGGATTTATCCCAAGTCGTTGTCAGCTTCGGGCCTCATTTACCGTAGTAAACTTCGGCCCTCGCTTTCTAAACTTGTAATAAATCTGGCCTTACCAGCCATTACTTGCCTTTGCCGACGAGATTGCGTGAGATGACGAGGCGCTGGATTTGTTGCGTGCCTTCGTAAATTTGCGTGATCTTGGCGTCGCGCATCATGCGTTCGACCGGATACTCGACTGAATAGCCGAAGCCCCCGAGAATTTGGACTGCGTCGGTAGTGACCGACATCGCGACATCGCCGCACTTCAGTTTTGCCATCGCCGCCCATAGCGTTACGTCAGGGCCGCCGGCATCGCACCGGCGCGCCGCTTCATAGAGCAGGAGCCGCGCCGCTTCGACTTCCGTCTTCATGTCGGCCAGCATGAAGCCGACACCCTGGTGCTGGCCGATCGGTTTGCCGAAGGCGAGGCGCTCTTTTGCATAGTTCGTGGCGTACTCGAGCGCGCCCGCGGCAATGCCGAGCGCTTGTGCCGCAATTCCAGGGCGCGATTTGTCGAGCACGCGCATCGCGATTTTAAAACCCTCACCCTCTTCACCGAGCCGGTTGGCGGCGGGAACGCGGCACTGGTCAAAAACCAACTCGACGGTCGGCGATCCGCGGATGCCCATCTTTTTCTCGAGTTTGCCGACGTTGAATCCGGGCGTGCCTTTTTCGACGACAAAAGCGCTCACGCCGCGCGATCCGGCTTGCGGATCGGTTACGGCAAACACGCAGACGACATCGGCGACGCTGCCGTTGGTGATCCAAATCTTCTGACCGTCGAGCACGTACGCGTCGCCGCCTTTGACCGCGCGCGTGCGCATCGAACCCAACGCGTCCGATCCGCTCGAAACTTCGGTCAGCGCGTACGCCGCCAGGTGCTCGCCCGAGGCGATCTTCGGAAGAAGGCGGTGTTTCTGTTCTTCGCTGCCGGCAATCATGATCGGCAGCATGCCGAGTTCTTGCACGGCGACGATCAACGAACTCGAGGCGCACGCCTTCGCGACCTCCTCGACGACTTTGACGTAGGTGAGGAAGGTGCCGCCGAGCCCGCCATATTCGGCGGGAATCGGTACGCCGAGCAAGTCGTTTTGCGCGAAGAGGTCTTTGATGTCCCACGGGAACTCGCCGTCGGCATCGATGGCGGCCGCGCGCGGTGCGACGCGTTCCGCAACCAATTCGCGGACGACCGCGAGCATCATCTCCTCTTCGTCGGACGTGTGGGTCGGCGTCACCGGTGCGGTCGTCGTCATTGCTGATTGTTCTCCTACGAGCGCCGACTTCGCGCTTGCGCCGGGCGATTCTTTGGCAGGACGAACGTGCCATCCGCGCATATCGGCCCGATATGGAAAAAGTCTACGCGTCATGTGCCGACGCCGTGGCCGACATTCCCAGCGGAGCCTCGCTCGCCGTAGGCGGCTTCGGCCTCTGCGGGATTCCGCACAATCTCATCGAGGCGTTGCTCGAGCAAGGCGCGACGGACCTGGTGACGGTGTCGAACAACTGCGGCGTCGACGGCTGGGGGCTGGGCGTGCTGCTCGATCGCAAACGCATTCGCCGGACGACTGGATCGTACGTAGGCGAGAACCGCGAGTTCGAACGACAGTATCTCTCAGGTGAACTGGAAGTCGAACTCTGCCCGCAAGGGACGCTGGCCGAACGGTTGCGGGCCGGCGGATGCGGCATTGCGGCGTTTTATACGCCGGCCGGCGACGGCACGATGATCGCCGACGGCGGTCTACCGTGGCGCTACAACGGCGACGGCAGCATCGCGATCGCGTCGCCGAAGAAAGAAACGCGCGTTTTCGGCGGACGCGAATACGTGCTCGAGAACGGAATCGTTTGCGATTACGCACTCGTGCGCGCCTCGATCGGCGACCGCGCCGGCAACCTGGTGTTCGACAAAGCGACGCGGAACTTCAATCCGCTCTGCGCGATGGCCGGCCGAACGACGATTGCCGAAGTCGAGGAACTGGTCGAGCCGGGTGAGATCGCGCCCGACGGCGTTCATTTGCAAGGCATTTTCGTGCAGCGGATCGTGCGCGTCGGTCCGCAGGGCAAGCGCATCGAACGCACGACGACGCGCAAGCGCACGGGGTAACAGCGATGCCGCTTACACGAACGCAACTCGCGGCCCGGGTGGCACAGGAACTGCGCGACGGCCAATACGTGAATTTGGGCATCGGTTTGCCGACGCTTATTCCAAATTACGTGCCGCCCGGCGTGACCGTTACGCTGCAAAGCGAGAACGGGATTCTCGGTATGGGTCCGTATCCGCTCGAAGGGGAAGAAGATCCCGATCTGATCAACGCCGGCAAGGAAACCGTCACCGTTTTGCCGGGCGCGTCATTCTTCGATTCGGCGCTTTCTTTTGGAATGATTCGCGGTGGCCACATCGATCTGGCGGTGCTCGGCGCGATGCAGGTATCGGAAACGGGCGACCTTGCGAACTGGATGATTCCGGGAAAAATGGTGAAGGGGATGGGCGGCGCGATGGACCTCGTGCACGGCGCCAAACGCGTGATCGTCATGATGGAACACGTCGCCAAGGGTGGCGCACACAAAATCGTGCGGCACTGCACGCTGCCGCTGACAGGGCGGCAGGTCGTGCACCGCATGATCACCGATTTGGGCGCGATCGACGTCACCCCCAACGGCCTCGTGCTGCGCGAACTGGCACCCGGCGTCACCGTCGACGAAATTCAACAAGCGACCGAGCCGGAACTCCACGTTCCGGTTGCGCCGATGGTAATGGAGATCGCCCGAGACGTTTAGAGCTGCTTAGGTTAGAGGGTACTTAAAGCGCGGGGGCGCCGATACAAAACCGGTGAACTTGCTGCGAACTCGTACCGTTTTCATGACAGTGCAGTTCAATACTCACGACTCTTCTGGAGGAACTCTGATGAAACAACTCATTGCTCGGCTCGGGATCGTGCCGAGTGCTTTCATTTTCGGTTTGCTCGTCGGCGGCGGTCTCATCGGCAGCGCAGTGGCCGTGGAGCAGCCGCACATGGGGAGTGCGCTATCCGCACTCCAATCGGCGCAATGGCAACTACAGCACGCTAATGCCGATAAGGGTGGTCACCGCGACTCCGCGCTCAACTACACGAACCTCGCGATCCAGCAAGTTCGCCAAGGCATCCAGTACGCCAACTACTATCACTAGCCGATTCCCGACCCAATCGAGCCCGAAGGAGGGCCGGCGCAAGCGCGCCGGCCCTTTTCCATGCCACTGGAAAGGGTTATTGACCAGAGTCACTAATAAGGGGCGCTATTAGTGACTTAAGTCACTAATAGTCGTCCTCGTCGGAAACGCACCCAACGGAAACAACAGCGTCAAACCCTGCCTGCAATAGCGCTCGTCCACACCTGAGTCGCTCGCGTGCGCCGCGCGTTGCGTGCGCTGCGCGCGAGCGACTCCTTCGATTACGCCGACAGATCGCGGAATTGAGTGCGGTAGAGCCGCGCGTAGAGGCCGTTGCGGGCGAGTAACTCCGCGTGTCGCCCGGCTTCCACGATGCGACCGCGATCGATGACGAAGATGGTGTCGGCCGCAAGAATCGTCGAGAGGCGATGCGCGATGACGAGACTCGTTCGGCCGCGCATCACGGTCACCAGCGCCGCTTGAATCGCGGCTTCGTTTTCGGAATCTAGCGAACTCGTGGCTTCGTCGAGAATGAGAATACGCGGATCCTTCAGCAGCACGCGCGCTATTGCGAGCCGTTGGCGCTCGCCGCCGGAGAGTTTGTGCCCGCGCTCGCCGACGATCGTATCGTAACCATCGTGGAGCGAGACGATGAAGTCGTGGATGTTGGCCGCGCGCGCGGCCGCTGCCAGTTCGGTATCGGTGGCGTTGGGCTTTCCGTAACGCAGATTGTTCGCGACGGTGTCGTGAAAGAGATAGGTCTCCTGCGTCACGATGCCGACGTCGCGACGCAGCGATTCCAACTCGACCGTGCGCACGTCGTGACCGTCCACCAGCACACGACCGCTTTGCGGATCGTAGAAGCGCGGAACGAGTTGCGTGATCGTCGTCTTTCCGGCACCGGAAGGACCGACGAAGGCGACGGCTTGACCGGCGGTAACGTGAAACGACACGTCCTCGAGCACGTCGCGCGACGGCGCACCGTAGGAAAACGTCACGTTTTCGAAGGCGATGTCGCCGTGAACGACAGGAAGCGCGACGGCGTTTTTGGGCTCGTACTCCTCGGGCTGCATGTCGAGATAGTCGAAGATGCGTTCGAAGACGGCGAGCGCGCTCACGATCTGCACCTGAATGCCGGCCAGCGCGGCCGCCGGGCCGTAGAGCCGTCCCTGAATGAACGAGATGAAAGCGACGATCACACCGACTTGCAGAGTACCGGCAATCGCGTACCACCCGCCGCCGAACCATACCAGCGCCGGCCCGACCACGATCATCGCCGTCACCGAGGCGAGGAACCAGCGTCCGACCATCGCGAGGTCGATCTCGAGCTGCATCAGGCGCGTGCCGACGTCGAAAAACCGCGAACGCTCGTAGGCCTCGCGAGCAAAGGATTTAATCAGCGTGATTCCGCTGATGGAGAGCGTCTCTTGAGTGATCGACTCGATCTCATCGCGCTTTTCGCGCGTCTTCTTGCGGATGTCGTACATACGCCGGCCGACGGGTCCGAGCGGAACGACCATCAATGGCACGATGACGACCGAGAGCAACGCGAGACGCCAGTTCCAAACGAACATGGCGATTAGCGTCGAGGCGATTACGACTACGTTGGTGACGATAGAGGTGAGCGTCCCGGTAACGACGTTGTCGATGTTGTCGACGTCGTTGCTAACGCGGTTCATGATCTCGCCGGTCTTCGTGCCGGTGAAGAAGCCGAGCGGCATGCGATGCAAATGCGCGACGAGTTGCGTGCGAATATCGCGCATGATGCCTTCGCCGACGACCGAGTTGAGATAACCTTGGGCGACGCCGATGAGTGCGGCAATCAACGCCGAGGCGAGAATCAACCCAACGTCGATTCCCAATTCGCCGAGGTTGCGGTGCGGGATCGCGACGTCGATGATGCGCGCGGTCATGAAACCCGGCACCAACCCCAGCAGCGAGGCAAGGACGATGCACGTCAAGACCAGCGCCTGCTGCACCCAATAGGGCGCGAACAGCCGGCGCATGCGTTTCCAATCGACGCGCCGGCGCATTTCGGGTTTGTCGGGCCGATACATGGCGGACCACATCAGCCCGTGCCCGCTCATCATGGGGTCACTACTCCCGCGCCGTTGGGCGCGTGCCCGCTAATGCGGAACGGTGATCTGGTGCAGCGAGACTTTGTTGCCCTCGAGATCTTCGAATGACGAAATCCTGCACACCGGCGTATCGTAGGGATCTTCGGCTTGGATGCCTTTCTTGCGCAAATCGGCGATGGTGTCTTCAATGTTGTCCACTTCGAAGACGACGCCTGATGCGCTACCCGGATCGCGGTCGGCCCATCCCTGCCAGAGAATGCTGAAGTAGCCGCCGCCAACGTTCGCCTCGTTGTATTTCTCGACGCCGTCCTCTTCGTACGGACCCGAGAACGTCAAACCGAGTTTCTCTTCATACCACTTCCGCAAACCGGTAACGTCCTTGGCCGGGTACGCGGTAAACGCAATCTCTTTAATCATCAGTAGTTCCTTTCGCTCAGGTAGACACGCTGGATTCGCGCATGGAGGCGAGTTCGGTGAAAAGTTTTTTCTCTTTGTCGCTGAGGTTCTGGGGAAGTTGGCCGATGAGGCGTACGTATTCGTCGCCGCTGCCGCCGCCTTTGACGCGCGGCATGCCTTTGCCCGAGAGACGCAGCAGCCGGTTGTTCTGCGTGCCTGCCGGAATCGTCATCGCCACTTGGCCACCAAGAGTGGGCACCTTGACTTCACCGCCGAGGAGCAAATCGTAGATGCTCACCGGCAGATCGACGTAAAGATCGTCGCCCTTGCGGCGGTAGGTCGGATCTTCCGGCGATTTGACGATGAGATAAAGGTCGCCGTTGGGACCGCCGTTGATGCCGGCGCCGCCTTGGCCCGCAAGCCGAATACGCTGACCTTCGGCAATGCCCTTAGGAATCGTGACGTCAAACTTTTTGAGCGCCAATACGCGACCGGTGCCGTGACACTGCGGGCAGAGATGCCCGGCTTCGGTGCCGGTGCCGTGGCAGCGCGGACAAAGATCTTCGATTTGCAGCGATATGGATTTCTTGCCGCCGTCGTAGAGATCGCGTAGCGAGAGTTCGATCGTCGTTTCGAGATCTTGTCCGCGCTGCGAAAATGAAGCCGCACCGGGTTGGCGGCGGCTGCCGACGCCGGAAAAAAACATGTCGAAGAAGTCCGAGAAACCGCTCGGACCGGCGCTTTGTTCGCCGAAATTACCGAATTCGAAATCTTCGCCGCCCGCGCTCGTGCGATAACGGCGCTGCTGCTCCGCTTGGCGCGCGGCTTGCTGCCAGTCGGGGCCGAGCAAATCGTATTTCTTGCGCTTCTCGGCGTCGCCGAGCACTTCGTATGCCTCGGAGATCTCTTTGAATTTCTCCTCGGCCTCTTTGACGTTTTGTGGATTGGCATCCGGATGCCACTTGCGCGCGAGTTTGCGATACGCCGACTTGATGTCTTTTTGCGCCGCGTTTTTCGGAACGCCGAGAATCGCGTAGTAGTCTCTGAAATTCATCCGGCGTTCTTAGCGACGATCACCTTAGCGGGACGCAGCAACTCTTCGCCGAGGTTGTAACCTTTTTCGGCAACCTCGACGACGGTGTCTTCGGGAATCCCTTCGCGCGTTTCCGTGCCGATCGCTTCGGCGACGCGCGGATCGAACGGCTTGTCGAGCACGTCAATCGCCTTCACGCCCTCGCCGGCGAGAACGGCTTCAAATCCCTTGAGCGTTTGTTCGATTCCGCCGCGCAAGTTCTCGCCGGCGTCGTAGCGGACCGCGCGTTCCAAATTGTCGATGACGGGCAAAAAGCGCTCGAGCAGCATGCGCCGGCGCGCGGTGACGATGGACTCGAGGTCGCGCTGGATGCGTTTTTTGTAGTTATCGAAGTCGGCCGTCGCAAGGAGAAACTTGTTGTAGTTTTCGTCGGCGCGCGCTTCCGCCGCGGCCAAACGCTCTTCTAGAGAATCGCTTTCGACCGTCTCTTCGATGACGGCCTCGCCGGCTTCGGTTTTCAGGACCGATTGATCGTCAAACATCATTCCCTACAGGCTATGGAAATCGCGCGTCCCGGCGCCGGGCGACTGCCCGGGGCCGAGAACGCGTGAAAACATGGCGGGGATTCCGCCCTTACTTCGACTCTTTGAACTCCGCGTCGATGACGTCTTCGGAAGGGGCAGCCCCGCCCGACGCGCCGTTGGTGCCGGCGCCGGCGGCCTCACCTTGTGGTGCACCGTCGCTACCCGGCGGTGTCGCCGCCTTGTACAGCAGTTCGGCCATCTTGTAGCTGGCCTGCTGCAGGCGCTCGATCGCGGGTTTGATTTCGGCGATCGTTCCGTTCTCGCTGAGCCGCTTCAACTCCGAGAGTGCCTGCTCGACTTCGCCGCGAGCGTCGGCGTCGAGTTTGTCGCCGACTTCCTTGAGCGATTTCTCCGTCGAGTAGATGAGGCTCGATGCGCTGTTGCGGACTTCGGCCTCTTCGACTCTCGCCTTGTCGGCCGCGGCTTGCAGTTCGGCATCTTGGACCATCCTGTCGACTTCGTTTTTGCTGAGGTTCGACGACGCACTGATCGTGATTGCCTGCTCTTTGCCGGTTCCGAGATCTTTGGCGCTGACGTTAACGATGCCGTTGGCATCGATGTTGAAGGTCACCTCGATTTGCGGAACGCCGCGCGGCGCCGCCGGAATGCCTTCCAGCCGGAAACGTCCTAACGTTTTGTTGTCTTGCGCCATCGGGCGTTCACCCTGTAGCACGTGAATGTCGACCGACGTTTGACCGTCTTCGGCAGTGGTGAAGATCTGCGACTTCTTGGTTGGAATCGTCGTGTTGCGATCGATGAGTTTGGTCATGACGCCACCGAGTGTTTCCAGTCCGAGCGAGAGCGGCGTGACGTCGAGCAACACGACATCGCGAACTTCCCCCGCGAGCACGCCGGCTTGAATCGCCGCACCAACGGCCACGACTTCGTCGGGGTTGACGGTGAGGTTCGGTTCTTTCCCGGTCAGTTTGCGAACGAGTTCTTGAATGACCGGCATGCGGGTCGCGCCGCCGACCATGATGATCTCGTCGATCTTGGAAACGTCGAGTTTGGCGTCGCCGATGGCGTTTTTGAACGGCCCGACGCAGCGGTCGGTGAGATCGCTGGTGAGTTCCTCGAACTTCGCGCGGGTCAGCGTGTAGTCGAGGTGCTTGGGGCCTTCTTGATCGGCTGTGATGAACGGCAGGTTGATGTTGGTCTGCACGACCGACGACAACTCGATCTTGGCCTTTTCGCTTGCCTCGGTAAGCCGCTGCATCGCCTGCTTGTCTTTACTCAAGTCGATGCCTTGATCGCGGCGGAACTGATCGACCAGCCAGTTGACGACGCGGGCGTCGTAATCGTCGCCGCCCAGGTGCGTGTCGCCGTTGGTGGACTTGACTTCGAAAACGCCGTCGCCGACCTCGAGGATCGACACGTCGAACGTGCCGCCACCGAGATCCCACACGAGGATCGTTTCGTTGCCTTTCTTATCGAGACCGTAGGCGAGCGCCGCTGCCGTCGGCTCGTTGATGATGCGCAGCACGTCGAGGCCGGCGATTTTGCCGGCATCTTTGGTCGCTTGACGCTGCGCGTCGTTGAAATATGCGGGGACCGTGATGACGGCTTTGGTCACACGTTCGCCCAAATAGTTACTCGCATCGTTAACGAGTTTTTGAAGGATCATCGCGGAGATCTCTTGCGGCGTATAATCCTTGCCGTCGGTCTTCACGGCGTATCCGCTTTCGCCCATGTGGCGCTTGATCGAACTGATCGTGCGATCCGGATTGGTAATCGCTTGTCGCTTTGCGAGTTGTCCGACTAAACGTTCGCCGGTTTTCGTAAACGCGACGACCGAAGGCGTCGTGCGCGAGCCTTCGGCATTCGGAATTACGACCGGTTGCGGGCCTTCCATAACGGCGACGACCGAGTTGGTCGTGCCGAGGTCGATACCGACCACTTTTGCCATAAATTCATACCTCGAAATCTAAAGTATCCGGACGCCTGGACCAGCTAAACCGAACGATCGCGCATCGTTGCTGAGGTCTGCGTTCGCAGCGCGATGCTCGGTGGTGCCTTGCCGCTTACGGACGGCCCGGACCTGAGTGTGCCGCCTCATCATACACGATGGGCGGCCAGGATGTTTCCGTACATAAAGAACCCGGCGGGGTGCCGCCGGGTTGCAGGACGGTCCTCGTTACTGCTTACGCTGCGCAGTTCGGGACGCTCGCGTTTTGGCGTCCATGCCAAAACGCTGCTCGCCGGCTCGGCGCTCCCGGGCATCCAGCCCTCCGCGCCTCGTCCGGACGCCCGTACTGCTGCAGCGTAAGCGAGTAACTCGTTGGGGCAATTAGGGTTGCTGGTCTTGGGGCTGCTGCTCTTCGGGCTGCTGCTGTTGCAGTTGTCCGACGGGCTGAGCGGCGGGGGTTTCCTCGAGTTTGATGACGGCGAGTTTCTTGACGCCTTGCGACCACACGTCGATTCGAATCTGATCGCCGGGCTTTTTCGAGGAGATATATTCTTTCATCGCCTTGCTGTTGTCGTACGCCTTGCCGTCGATTTGGAGGATCACATCGCCGGGCTGGAGGCCGGCCTGGTCAGCAGGCGAGCCGGAGAACACTTGCTGCACCGCTACGCCACCCTGGCCGTTGTAACCGATCTGATTGCGCACCCCGGAGTTGAGGTCGGCCATGTAGATGCCGAGGAACCCGGTGTCGGTGCCCTGGTGAATGCCAGGGTGCTTGAGCAGGTCGGCGACGACGGTCCGGACCGTGTTCGACGGAATCGCAAAACCAATGCCCTGCGCGTAGGCCGACTTGACAGTGGACTGATTGATGCCGATGACCTGACCGTCAATGTCGATCAGCGGGCCACCCGAGTTTCCGGGGTTGATCGGCGCCGAGGTTTGCAGCAGTCCTTTGAAATCGATGACGCTGCCGTTTTCAGTCGGAATGGGCTCAGAACGATTGTAGCCGGAGACTACGCCGACGGTTACCGATTGCTGCAGTTCGAGAGGCTCGCCGATGGCGATCGCCCACTGGCCTTGCTCGAGCTTGCTAGAGTCGGCCAACTCCAGCGGCGGCGGCAGTTTCGAGTAGTGGTCTACTTTGATGATGGCCGTATCGGAACCGACGTTGGCGCCAATGACGTGCGCGGGGACGTGATCGCCGTTTGCAAAAACGACCGTCATCTTTGTGACCTGTGCGCCCTGTTCGGGCGATGCGACGTGGGCGTTGGTCACGATGTCGCCTTGATCGTCGATCACGAAGCCGGAACCCGAGGCCTGGCCGCGATAGCGTTGCGTGACGCCGGGGCCTTGCTGTCCGAAGAACTGCTGGAAGAACGGATCGACGGGGACGTACTGTTGACCGTTGATGTCTTCGATAATGGCGACCACCGACGACTTCGTGCGCTTGACGGCGCTGACGATGCGATCTTGATCGCTGACGCCGCTGAGCGGCACGGCCGCGACGGCGGGAGGGGTGTGTCCGGGGCCGGTCGCGCCGCCGAAGTGCGAACTCGCGTATAGCATCATAAGGAACGAGCCGACGACGGCTCCCACGAGACCGACGATAAGGGTGGGGAGTAAGCGCTTATTCACCATTCTCCAAAACCATAATTCAAGCTGAGTTGCTAGGGATTCTTGTCCTTCGTACCACGGAAACGCCAAAAAGTCACAGATCGTGCCCGGCGGGTTGCCGAATATCGTCGGAGACGACCAGTCCGTCGAGGAGTTGGATGACACGCTGCGCGTTGCGCGCGACGTTCGGGTCGTGCGTCACCATCACGATCGTGCGGCCGCCGGCGTGAAGGCGGCGGAACAGCGCCATGATATCGTCGCTGGTGTGCGAGTCGAGGTTTCCCGTCGGCTCGTCGGCGAGCAGCACCGCCGGATCGTTGATCAGCGCCCGCGCGATCGCGACCCGCTGCTGCTGACCCCCGGAGAGTTGGCTCGGCTGATGGTGGCCGCGATCCCCGATCCCCACCTCTTCGAGTGCCAGCTGCGCGCGCTGCATCCTCCGCTTCGCGGGCACGCCGGCGTAGAATAGAGGAAGCGCGACGTTTTTGAGCGCGTCCGTGCGCGCAAGCAAGTTGAAGCCTTGAAAGACGAATCCGAGTTTGCGCAGGCGCAGTTCGGCCAGGGCGTTGTCGTCGAGTCGTGAGACGTCGACGCCGTCGAGCACGTAGGTTCCACTGGTCGGGCGATCCAGGCAGCCGATGATGTTCATCAGCGTGGATTTGCCCGAGCCCGACGGCCCCATGATCGCCACATATTCGCCGCGTTCGATCGTAAACGTGAGGCCGTGCAACACCGGCACCTTGAGCGGCCCGTTTTCGTAGGTCTTGTGAATGTCGCGCAGGTCGATTGCCGGCGCGGACTCATTCATAGCGCAGCGCCTCGATCGGATCGAGACTGGCGGCGCGAAACGCCGGATACGTTCCGAACGCCAGCGTGACGACCGCGGCAAAGGCGCCGGCAATGACGATCGTTTCGATCAGCGGCAGCGGCGGAACCGTGCCGGCCAGTTTCACGATTGCGAAGCGATCGACCGCCGTGCCCAGCGCGAGTCCAATCGCCCAGCCGATCGCGCAGCCGATTCCGCACAACAATGCCGCCTCGATGAAAAACTGCAGCAGGACCTGCGAGCGGCGCGCGCCGATGGCTTTGCGCACACCGATTTCGCGCGTGCGTTCGGCGACCGAAACGAGCATGATGTTCATGATGCCGATGCCGGCGACCAAGAGCGAAACCGCGCCGATCAACGCGACGATGAGCGTCATCGCGTTGAATACGCCGTTGATCCCGCCGGTAAGTTGCGACTTGTCGAAACTTTGATACTGCAGGTCCGGTTTATCGCGCATCACGCGCAACTGTTTGATGACCGCCGTCTCGGTCGTTTCGATCGTCGACGGATCGGCGACCACGAAGCGCGCGGCGAACAGCGTATTGCCGCGCAGATACCGGCTTACGTAGGTCGTCCACGGAATGGCTACTTCGCCGGCAAAGTTCACGTTGAGAAAGCCTTGTTTCGGCGCTTGCAATACCCCGATGACGAGAAATCGGTTCGGCCCCGCGTAGACGCTGCGGCCGGTGGGGTCGCCGCCTTCGGGAAAGAGCCGCACGTACGCATCGTGCTGCAAGACGGTGACGTTGGCGGCGGCATCGATGTCGCTTTGATCGATGTGGCGGCCGTAGAGCACCGGCAGCGTATTGAACGGAATCGCGCTTTCCGGTGAGATGCGATAGCGCCCCTCGTGGTGGCCGTTGCGTACGAGGTCGTTGATGCCGGCGACCGGGACGGCGTCGACGATGCCCGGCACTTCGTCGCGAATCGTTTGCAAGTCGACGAGTTTAATCGCTGCAGCGTTCACGTCGCGCTGCTGTGGATTGGGAAAGATGACGAACGAGTTGTCGGACATCCCGCCGAGCAGGCCGTCGATGGCGCCGGCCATGCCGCGCCCGAGCACCTGAATCGCGATGACCGCGGCGACGCCGATGATGAGGCCGACGATCGTCAGCAGCGAACGCAGTTTGTTGCCGAACAACACCGCCAGCGCTTCTTCGACGTACATCATGAGCGCAGCGCCTCGATGGGATCGAGATTGGCGGCGCGCACGGCCGGATAGGTTCCGAAGATCATGCCGACGGCAATCGAAAAACTCAGCGCGATGCTGACGATGAGCAGATATGGAATCAGCAACTCGCCGAGTTGTTTGCTCAGCAGCGACGCGGCGCCGATGGTCGCCAGCAATCCCAAGCCCATGCCGACGCCGCCGCCGATCAGCGACAGCACCACCGCCTCCATGAGGAATTGCAGGATGATGTTCGAGCGGTTTGCGCCGATGGCTTTGCGAATGCCGATTTCGCGCGTGCGTTCGGTCACCGACACGAGCATGATGTTCATGATGCCGATCCCGGCGACAACCAACGCGACGCCGCCGATGGCCGATAGTCCGGCGGCTACGACGTTGAGCGAACTGTCGAACGCGGAGACGAAACCGGCGCCGTTTTGCACGATGTACTGGGCACGGTCGCCGTGGATGTGTTGCAGAATGCGCATCGTTGCTTTACCGACCGCGTCGGCCTGTGTCGAGTCGGCCGGATAAACGAGAATCGAATCGAGATCGCCGGGCGAAAAATCGTCGTAGAAGGTGGTATAGGGAAAGACGATGCCGCTCCCGGCGAGCGCGTTCATGAACGAGCCTTTGATGTTGGCGTAAACGCCGACCACGCGGCAACGCACGCCGTTCACGCGCAGGTACTGGTCCTCAGCCGAAACCGTACCGAAGTATTTTTCCGCTAGATCGGAGGTCATCACGCAGACGCGCGCGGCTGAATCAACATCGGCTTGATCGATCTTTCGGCCTTCCGACATTTGCAGCGTGTCGGTACGGTAGCCCCCGTCGATGACGATGCTTTCGTAATCGTGAACGCTGCCGTTGTCGACGCGGTAGGTGCGCTGCCAGTTCGGGTAGACGGCGGCCGCGAGATCGCCCAATCCGTTTGCCACGGTTGCAACGTCGCGATAGTGCAACGCCGCGCGCGCCGGATCGTCTTGCGCGGGATCGGTGCCGACGAAAATCGGCAGTTGACCGAACGATGCAAACGTGCCGGTGATGCCGCTGGTTGCCGCGCGGCTGATGCCGAAGACGGCAATGATCGAGGCGCTGCCGATGATCATCCCGAGCATCGTGAGCACCGAGCGCACGCGGTTGCGCCACAGCGCCGCCGCGGCTTCTTCGAGATACGATAGGAAGTACGTCACGCGCCGGCGGGTGACGTAC
>Ga0207416_1002673_pt1 | contig 18660 bp, 13 predicted proteins | sample PaiPotPPM11metaG_FD_184107 | JGI IMG/M metagenome (GOLD analysis project Ga0207416, IMG submission 184107) | Iron sulfur acid spring bacterial and archeal communities from Banff, Canada, to study Microbial Dark Matter (Phase II) - Paint Pots PPM... ...
GCGCTGACTCCAACCTCACCGTGGTCATCGCGGCCGGCACCCATGTCGCCGTCTCCGGTGGGGCGCTCGCGGACGGCAGCTGCCTCACTGTCGAGCTGTGTCCGCGCGGCTTCAGGCCTCACGAGCAGGCTGCGGCCGTCGACCGAGATGACCGCGTTTTCACCGGCCTTCAGACCGAGGAAGCGCTGGCGCTGTTCGTCCCAGCCGTCGGCGTAGGCGAAGGTCTCCGTTTCCCAGGTGAGCGATGCCACGCCCCGCTGGACAGCACCAACCATCACGCTCTGATCGTTCAAACGCGGCAGGTAGAGGTAGCGGCAGAAGTCCTCCCAGAGCTGCTTGATGCCGACGCTGTCTCCCCGCCAGAGGGGGATCCTGTCGAGATAGTGGCGCAGGTAGGTGGGGGCGAGAGAGGTGATGAGGAGCTCCTCGTTGACGAGCTTCCGGCCGGCGCGGACCGCGAGCGGCTCGTCACCCTGGAGGCGAATCTCCTGCCACTCGACCGGCCCGGCGGGATCGGGCTGTGCCGGCACGAGCAGCCAGTTGTAGGTCTCGGGGATGCGCTTCTTGACGGTCTGGCTCGCCTGGTCGCACTTCGTCTTCGCCTGGTTCTCCTGGAATTTGTCGAGATTGAGCGTCTCGATCTCGCCGTCCTTGACGATCGATTCCCAGGCCATCTGCTGCCGGATGGCCTGCCGGAGCTCGGCCAGGCGGGCTTTGTCGGGCGCCAGGAAGACGAGCGTGTTCTGATAGAGGCGGGGGGATGTGCCGCGCTCGCGCAGCATGGCTTCTGCTTCCCGGCGGGCCGAGCTGTCCGCCACCTTCGAGGAGTGCGTCGACTCCGGGCGGAGGACCACCAGCCGAGCTTCCTGATCGTCTGGCACGTCGCCGCTCGCGGAGGGGCAGATATGGACGCGGTTGAACTCGCCGCGTGCGCCCTGCTGGTCCCGCAGCGCCTGCACGATGGCTTCCATGACCGTGTCCTCGTCGATCTGCGCGGCTCGATCCTCGGCCAGCCGGGTAACGCTTGGCTGGGTGGAGTACCAGTAGCGGGTGCCGTCGACATAGAGATGCGTGGCGCGGTCGGTCAGGCGTCGCAGGCCGTCGCCGAAGGTAGCGACGCTCTCGCCGGGCTGCACGCAGCCAAGCTTGATGTGACGCTCGTCCAGACCCTTCCTGGCGGCGTGGAGCGTCGGAGCAGAGCCCATGTAGATGGTGCGGGCCACCCGCCGGACGGCCGAGTAGCGGCCCAGCGTCTGGTTCTCGCGGTCGAGGCGCAAGGGCAGGGAGTGCGGGCCGTCGATGTCGGTCTCGATCACCGGCACCCAGGGATCGTCCAGATACTGCTTCATCTCGCCCAGAACGGTCGCGTCGTCCATCGGGATGCTCGCCGGGAGGATGAGGAGTCCGGCATCCTGACGCTCCCAGAGGGCGTGGATCGTGGCGGCCATGAGACGGAGCACGCCCCTCGTGCGCTGGAAGCGGTCGAGGCTGGACCAGTCTTCGTAGAGCCGGTCGAACAGCTCGGGGTGGATGGGATAGGCGGCCTCCATACGCCGGAGGTACTCGCCTTCCCTGGCCTCACTCGGAAACTCTGAGGTCTGGCTGCCGTAGAGCTGGGAGAAGCCCCGGACGACAGCATCGCGCAGCGGATAGAGGTGCGGCTCGATGGGCTGAAAGAGGCGACGGCGTACGATCTCGAACCCCTCTTCCGCCGTCGCCGGCCGCCAGGTGGCCTCCATGCGGCCGAAGGTATGCTCGAGCCGCGTGAGCGCTTCCCGGCCGCCCTCGCCGCCAATCTCGACGGTCGAGGAGGGCAGGCTGGCGACCACCATTGCTCTTGGCGTCGCTCTGGCGGCCTCGGTGAGCGCCTGAGCAAAGGTGAGGTTGGCATCGAAGGAGCCGCCCGGTAAGCCCGGGGCATGATACAGCTGGCGCAGGTAGGTGACCCACTCGTCGATCAGGATGAGGGAGGGCGCACCCCGCTCGAAGAGCTGGTGCAGGATGTCCGAGCCGGGGCTCACGGCCTGCCGGTCCGCCTCGGCCACCAGGTCGTAGCCCTCCTTACCGAGGAGCTGCCAGGCCAGCTCACCCCAGAGCGTTCGCACCTCGGCGCCGTCCGGCTTGACGCGGGGAATGGCCGGAGAGAGCGCCTGGCCGGCCAGCACAGCGAGGCGCACCGAGGGCGGCCGGTCCACGCCGGCGGCGCGCAGCAAGGGCTCGACACCGGCCAGCGAGGCCGCGGGGACGCCGGAGAAGAGGTGATAGAGGGCGAGCATGGAGTGCGTCTTGCCGCCGCCGAAGTTCGTCTGCAGCTCGACCACCGGATCGCCGCCGGAGTCGGTCAGACGGCGCAGAGCATTCGTCAGCAGATCGCGCAGGCCCTCGGTGATGAAGGTACGCGTGTAGAACTGCTGAGGATCGCGGTACTCACTCGAGCCCTCGTCCCGGTAGACCTGGTTGAGGTCGGCGGCAAACTCGGCCTGCTGGAAGCGTCCGGAAGCGACATCCGGGTGGGGGGTGATGATCTCTCGCCAGGGGCGAAGATTGCCGAGCGGCTGCCCTTCGAGCGGAAGGGTGGCGCGTTTGCGGAGCTCGTTGCGAGCCTGCTCCTCGAAGCGGAGGCGCAGGAGCTCGTTCTTGAGCCGCTCCACCTCCTGCGCTTCCGGAGCGGAGACGGCAGTGAGGAGGCGATAGACGTCGTCGATGGCCCGATAGGCGTCGTCGGTGGAGAAGGCCTCCTGGTGGGCCCACTTGTTCCGGATATCACGGAGCTCGCTGACGAGACTCCGCTCGGCGTGGCCCAGAACCGTCTTGAAGACGTTGTCCCACTCGAACCAGATGAGCTTGAGGAAGGCGGACACATCCAGCTTGAGGTCGCCATTGGCCTGCAGGACCTCGGCAGCCGTCACCCTCCACTTGGGGCCGTACTCCGCCTCGAAATGCCGCTCCACGAAGGGCCGGAGACCGTCCTTCAGCAGATCGAGCGCCTTGCCGACACGCTCGTGATTGCTCGTCGCCATCAGTCGTTACTCTTTCTTCCGCTCGCCGAAGAGCTCGGCCTGTCCGAAGCGCGGTTCCTGCCCCGCCAGGCGGGTGATCTCCGGCCAGGACGTGCCAAGGCTGTTGTACGCGAGCGCCTCCTGCGCCCAACCCTTGCGCTCGGCGACGGTATACAGCCAGTCGGCTAAGCCCCGCGCTGCGCCTCCCAAAGCCCCTCCGGCCTTCCGCAGCAGCTCTGCCGCCCCTTCCTCGCCGTCCTTGTCGAGCGCACGGATGAGGTGCTGGGTGAGCTCCCAGACGGCGAACCGCTTGACAGTTGTCGGATCCCAGTCCGCAGGCAGCTCGTCCCGCCTGAGGAGGCGCAGTTTTCCGCGCTGAGACGTTGCGATTCCCGCTCGCATCACGCCGTCCAAGGAGGTGTTCTTCGCCTTGAAGAGGTTCTCCGCATCGCCGAACAGTCCCTCCGTCATCCCGAACTGCTCGAACCAGGCGACGGCCCAGCGGGTGTCCGGATCACACTCGCTCACCTGCTCGGCTTGGACTTCGGCCAGAATCTGGTTGATGATCTGCAGCGCAGGCCGGACGGACATCGCGTGCCCACTCGCCTCGAGGACCTTCGCGTACCGGGAGAAGACAGCCATGCCAGGACCGATCGCCGCCTGCGGCAGATCGGCTGGTGCGATGCTTCCCTGGCGGAGCCGCCTCAGCGCGTCAGGCAGATCTTTCCTCAGAGCGGAGAGAAATTCGCCCCGCGTGGCCACGGGGGCCGATGCGGGGCGCGGCCGACAGGCCAGGACGATAGAGGAGGCGAGGGCATTTGTGTCACGCGCAAGTATGCGGCCCGCGCTCTCTGTGCGCATAGGCCAGGTTCCTGAAACAGTGAACTGAGCGCCGAGGAGGCCTCGTAACATGGTTTCCCAGCCAGTAGACGTCACCAAGGCTGCCCCTCCTACATCCTGCTCTTCGTCCGATTCCGACTGTTTGAAGGCATAGTAGATAGTAACGGGATTGTCCGGCCCCGCTAACATGCGCATGTGGGAGAAGGCAGCCGCTAGGCGCTCCTCGAAGAAGCGCTGTGCCATCTCCTTGTTGCCGTCGAAGCGGTACGGTGTCGCAATCATCTCTTGAGCCTTGGGCACGAGGAGGGTGCCAAAGAGGTCGGGATAGGTACCGCGCAACGAGTGTCGCAGCCAGACGTAGAAGAAGTCTGACAAGTCCGCGTAGCTGATATTGTCGTAATACGGAGGATCGGTAGACACGAGTGGGCGAGCCAGCCCGTTGATGGAGGCGGAAGCATCAACCTGCTTCGCCGTCCCGGGCGGCTCGGCGGGCAGCGCCGCAATCACGTCCGCTATCCGGTCGATGAACATCGAATAGTTGCCGCCCGACTCGCTGAATGGATTGGCCTCGGCGTAATCCCACGTCATCGGTATGGCCTGACGCGCGAAGGTCTCGCGTAGTGCGCCCCTGTCGCTCATCCAACCAGCAATTGACGACCACAGGTTGGTGCCTTTGCTGATTCCGAACGCCAGGTAGGTCGCGAGCGCATCCGCGTATCCGGCGGCTGTGGCCTCGCTATCCCATGCCGACGCACCATCGTCGGAGAGCCCGGCAGCCCCGGCATCACGCAGCACCTGCTGCCTTGCTACGCCTACTAGATCACTGAGCGTCGTCAGTGCGACCAGCTGGCGGGGGGTGAATGCGTCCCCCCATGTCGGCATACCGTACATGGGCAGTCGGTCTACGTCATGCGATGGCGCGGTAACCGTCTCTTCGGGCCTCCAGGGAGGTGTGGCGCTGCGAGCGACTCGCTCATGTTCGCCGTTCGGGGCGACGTATGCACGTCCTTTATGACCGTCTGCAACGATGGCTAGAGGCTGGCGCCCCATTCGACCTGCCTGGGCCTCCGACCGGACGTAGGGTAACGCCGTGACCAACCCACAGACCAGGCACGTGACAGATCGATTCTTTACCGTTCCCTCTGGCGGCTTGCCCGCGCCGCTCCGCACCCCGAACCGCACCGTTTTCGCCTCCCGATCCACGACCGGCTCGACCCAGGTCTCCTTGCCCTTCTTGGTCGAGAGCCAGAACGAGCGCACCAGCGGCATGCGGGCACCGCACGCCGGGTTGGGGCACTGCACCGTCCTGGCCCACAGCCAGGCGATCACCGTCGCCTCGTCCCCTCCCTGCTCGGCCGGCAGCTTCACCTTCGGATACAGATGCCCGATCCGCTTCCAGGCTTCGTCCCGCATCCACCTGCCGTAGTAGCGCACGTCCTCCGCCAGCCCGCGTGCACCGATCCACTCCGCCTCCACCAGCCTGCGCCGCGCCTCCGGGTTGACCGGCGGCATGCCGGCGAACTTAGGCGGGATCTCGATCAGCGCCTTGGTGATGAGGACCGCGACCGGGTTGAGGTCGCTGGCGTGCGCTTCGAGGCCGAGCCGCTGCGCCTCCAGCGGGATCGAGCCACCGCCGCAGAACGGATCATAAACCGGCGGGGCGTGCTCGCCCAGGATGCGCTGCACGTCCGCGACCGTCTCGGGCATGGGCAGGCCATTGGCCCGGGCCAGGGAGCGGGCAATCTCTCGCCGGGCGGCGTCCAGCACCGTCTGGTTGGTGGAGTTCTCCCACTTGACCAGCTCCTCGATGATGCGGAAGAGCCGCTGCCGCTCCTGCTCCTGCGCCTCCTCGGTCGGAAACTCCTCCGGGCAGGCAGAAGGGTCGTCCACCAGCTGGGCGAAGAGGACGGCCCGGCAGGCGGCCAGCGGCCGGCGTGCCCACCACAGGTGCAGAGTGGAGGGATGCCCGTGGCGGATGCTCTTCTCCCGCGCCGATTCTTTGTTGATGGCTTCGAGCGGCAGGGCGACCTCGATGAGTTTGGTGCGGTAGGTAGCTCGTTCCTCTGCCTGCTTCTGCGGTGTGGATATCGCCTCTGTCATACGCTCCATCTCATTCGTCCCAACCTAGAGCAGGCGGGAAAGGTTACGCTCGCCCAGGCTATTGACACTACGGCCACTTAGTTGGCATACTATCGATGTTCCCCCTCGTTGAGGGGGCTTTCCACGGGCCTCGTTGAGGTCCCTTTTCTTTTTGGGGAGCTCGCCATGCCCCAATTCGTTGCCTTCGTCGACGCCGGGTACCTCAAAGCTGAGGGCGCTCGGTCGCTGAGGGCGACCACGGGGAGGATTCGAGCGAACGCTCAAGGGTCCGTTACCTGGTTGACGGAGCAGGCTAAGCGCGAGGCGTCGTCGCTCTTGCGCGCCTACTGGTACGACGGAGCGTTTGAGCCAAGTCACCCGCAGTACGCGGGACAGCGTACTGCATTTGACGCCATCGCCAGTTGCCCAGGTATCCAGCTGCGCCTCGGGCACATCCGGGAGGATGTACCGAGCTGGCACCAGGCCGTCAAGAGCGCCATCGCGGCATGCGGCGTACCGGTACCTCAGTTCGAGCAACACTTTCAGTTCCGCCCCCAACGTGAGCAGAAAGGTGTGGACACGCTCATCGTGCTCGACCTGGTCCGCCTCGCGCAGCGACGCGCGTACGACACCGCCCTTCTGCTCGCTGGGGATCGGGATCTGGCTGAAGCGGTGCGGGTGGCGCAGGACGAGGGTAGACGCATCGTGGTTGCTCATCCGGCGGGTAGTGGGGTCGCGACGGAGCTGCGTCAGCTCGCCGATGAAGTGCTTACCATCTCGATCGACGACCTGAAGACCATGCTGACGGTCAAGCCCTGACCGCGTCGGACACGCTCCCTCCGACAGCGACTCACGCCGACCGCGCCGCTGCAGCTCCGCCCCCTGCGCCCCCTCAGGCGAAAACTCTTTCGGCAGTGCACATGGGTCGTCAACCGGCTGTGCGGAGGGCACCGCCTGGCAGGCTGACAGGGGCTGGCGCACCTGGCAGAGATGGAGGGTGGAGGGATGGCCGTGGCGGATGCTCTTCTCCCGCGCCGATTCTTTGTTGATGGCCTCGAGTGGCAGGGCGACCTCGATGAGCTTGGTGCGATAGGCCGGCTGCGCCTCGCCTGCCATCTGCGGCATTGAAACTGTCTCCGTCACGGTTATCCCGCCTCACTCAGCGATGTTCTGCCTGTCCGTCCAGGTCCGCATATTATGGCACGTAGACGGTAGTGCAGAGAGTGTACTGCACCTGATCCTGCGCTTGCCGATGAAGCCCCGTTCCTGCATACTTACTCATGCACCGGCCGGTCTAGCAGACCACGCATCCCTATACTGGTATCGAGGGTTCCGTGCTATGCAGCAGTTGACAGTGATCCAGGACTACGTCCTCAAGGCAATGCTCCACCACCGTATCATCAGGCCGCTCGGAGACGGAGGCACGGTGTGGGCGGGCGTTGATTTCTCACGGGATGTCGGTGTTCTCTCCAATGAACGCGAGGTCGTTCGTGATCTGTACGAGGCGCTGGAGGATTGGCTCCTCACGAGGCTGCGAAGCGGGGAGCGAGTACCCGTGGTCGAGGGCATCGATCTGAACTCCGAGGACGGCCAGAAACTCGTAGCGTGGCACGAGAGGCACCCGACGAAGTTCGATCCGGATCAGGCGTGGTTCTGGACGCAGGAGTGGCAGGCCGGCGAGCGCGAAGCCTCACGGGAGATCGAGGCCGGTGAAAGTACATATCACGCGACCGGCGAGGACTTCCTCGCGTCGTTCGACGGGGAGGACTCCCCCAACTGACCTACGGGTTGCGCAAGATAGCATGCGTGCCAATACGCCGCCAGATGATGTGGACGCGGCCCTCGACAACAGGAGGGCCGTACTGAAAGGTCGCCCGGCCCTCGGGCCACCGCCAGGTCAGCTCCCACACCCCCTTGCGCATTTCGACGTCCTTGACACGTAGCTCAGCACGAAACCGGGGCTTTCCGGCCATCCCTGCCCGTTCCCACCGCCGCAGGTCCTGGATGAACGCCCGGAGCGCGTCCTTGAAGGCCGTGCGTCCCGCTGGATCGAGGCGCCGGTACTCCGCGACGACCGAACGCTCTATGTTGCGTGGCTCCTCTTCTCGAAGGCGGCCTCGAGCTGGTCTTCGTCCTCGAAAAACTCCCCCTGCGCTGACTCAGGCTCCGGAGTTGAGTGATAAGTGGCGAGAATCCGGTTCGCCTCTTCGTTGAGATCGATATCGCCGATCACAGGCAGACAATCGCCGTGGATCAAGCTGACCCTCACCCAATCCTCGAGCCGCGCGTATAGGTCAACGGCGCACTCGTGCAAATCGGCACCGAACGCCAAGACTCCCTTGCACTCGGGAATGTACGCCGAAACTGTGCCATCCTCCAACTCCTCGAAGATGGCGCGCTGCAAAGCTGCGTACGCGTAGTGCTCGACGATCGTTATCTGCACGCCTCGGTTACTCCTTCCCCTCAGTATATGCACGTGCGGTGAGTGCCTTGGGAGGATTGCGGTACCGTAGTGCGGCTCTTTGAGATCGTTGCGCCTGACGCGGAGCGTCGCCATTTCGTCAGGTAGGACCGCGCACTCCATCGGCCCTACGGGCACTACTCCAGGATCGACGATCGGGCACCACTGCTCGGTAAAGATCGCCCCTTCCCGCGGGTCTTGTAGAAGGCGGGCCGGTATTTCGCGACCCTGGTCTTCGTAGATCTCAAGGACAACGTCGAACGCATCTCGTACGTTGTCCAGCGCTTCCTCGATCGTGTCCCCCTCCGTAATCAGCTCTGGCAGATCGGGGCTTGTGACGGTAAAGCCGCCCTCTGGCTGCGGATGGAGAACTAGCGGGATCTTATAGGTGCGCACCATCGGCGATCAAATCTCTCTGTGCCTGCTGACCTCTGCCTTGAGCTCGCGCCGTTCCGAGCCGGAGCGGCACACTGATGCACTATGACGCATTCAGTGACGTTACAATTTAACCGTGGGAGGCGTGCCCTAGCGAGTCTCTACATATGCACGCCCTTGGATGCAGGAGCGCGAGACCCCGATGGCACCAACAGGGCAGCAGGCCCGTGGCTACATTACCGTCACCTTTCTGGCCCATCACGACGAGGAAACGAACCGGTTCGTTTCGCGCTGCGTGGAGCTCAGCATTTCGAGTTCGGGTAAGGACCTTGATCAAGCGTTCGACCGTATCGCAGAAGCAACGTGCTTGTATGTCAGCACGTTAGAGGAAGTCGGTGAGCGGGAGCGGGTTTTCGCCGAGCAGGGCATCAGCATCACTCCGGGGAAACCGCCTGACAACCCATTGAACGTCCGTGTCCGCTCGGAGGAACATGCCGCCGCTCGCAATCTCCCTGTGCGCCTGGACGCGTGACACGACCGCCCCTGCGCTCGAGCAGAAAGGTGGTGAGGGCGCTGAAGCGCGCGGGCCTTGCGGTGGCTCACCGTCAGGGCCAGAAGCATCTCGAGGTCTTGTTCGGACGGATAGCCGCCGACGTGTGGCTCGTGCTACTCGGACACGCCAGAGAAGGTACGTCGGTCGCCTACACTACCGGTGCAGGACCAGTGGCGACTGCGATGCCGCGTAGTGGACGCCTTGGGTGGGCTGAAGGATTCTCCAGGTGCTGCGTCAGGTCCTCTGCAGCCTCGGGTGTCAGGTCCAGGTCGCGAAGCGCGAGTGGGACATCGTTCGCAGCGGGCTCGGTGTCTGCGTGAACACGGCGGGCCCGCCCCAGACAACGAAAATCACTACCCCGGCGACCGCCGTTATCAGCAGGAGATAACCGAGTTTCTCCCGAGGGCGTCGTGAGATAGCCCTGCCAGGGCACTTCGAAAGAGCCGAATTAGCCGTCACCCACCATGTCCCTACCATACTTTAGTGCGTCACAGTTTCGGCCTGTCGTCCGGCATCTCCGGTGCCAGGGCCTAGTGCTGTTCCGTGAGGACACCTGCCACTGTCACTCCCTGCCGAGCCACATGATGTGATGCCCCTTGCCGGGCTTTAGTGTGCGCTCGCGCGCTGCCATCCCGATGTAGCGCACCAGCCCCCTGTCCTTCCAGTCTTTGAGCCATGCCTTGAGATCGTCGGTAAAGGTCATCTGACGAAGCAGAGCAACTTCTTCGAGGGCCTCAAACGGGACGGTCCCTCCGGACTGGAGCAGATCCAAGAGCGCCTGCCGGGCGGCCTCGTGGTGTTGGCCCTGCAGTTGCTCCAGGTAGCTTATGGATTCGACCGCACCAACGGGAAACAGTTCTTCTTGGCGCGTCCGCTGAACTCTTTCCCTTTGCTTCGCCGCCTCGCGGGCCGACTTCTGCGCGCCAATGGTGTCGTGCTCAACCTTCCGGAATGTGCGTAACCCCTCGATGCTTCGGGTGCCGTAAATGAGATGGAAGTGCGTGCGATTCCTTGTGGGATGGAGGACGATAGCGCTCACCACGTACTTGTAGCCGCCGACTTCTCTCACACGCCGACAGAAGGCGTCGACGATCGCGTCTTCGCGAGCCCGCCCCTTCAATCCTTCCCACGCTCTGCGTCGCTCCTCCGATCCGAAGAGCGGGTTAAACGATCGCCGTACCTTCTCATCGCCGTGATTGATGAAGCGGGTAATGTCCTTGGTCATGAATGTAATGAGGACCTCGGTGTTTCCGGCCTTCAGCAGGGGAGCGATCTCGTCCGGGTCAAAGCCGGTCCACCCGGTGGGATCGACAAAGATAAAGGTGAAGGCCTGCGAGGGGATCGAGGCAAATTCGACGATGTCCGGGATCTTGTCGACAAACTTTCCCTGAAGAACCTTCACGTGGATGTCGCTGTAGCGCTGGATGGAGTCCAGCAACGTAGCGGCCGCCCGCTTGCCCTTCTCCACAAACAGGCAACGGATCTTCGGCACCCTCCCGATTCTGCTCAAGCCGTCCCGCGCAGCGCGCAGCTCACCGATGGCGATGTGGGGCGACGTATCAGACAGGTCCTCGGTTTTCGTCTTCCAGGGCCCGGCAAAGCCTTCCACATAGTTCAGGGTGTTGCACCAGCTGCCAACTTTGTACGCTAGCCGCTGCAGGTACCGCTTGAGGACGGCGTGCTTAACCGCAGTTGGCTCTCTCCCCCTGTAGTGGTTCAGCGGCTCCATGATGCGGCTACACGGCTTCCCTCAGGGCTCGGCCGGACGGCCCGCCAACTGAGAAAGCCGACGGAGACGGCGACCCGGCGGCCGGACGCGGCGGAGCTAGGTCGTTGGGGTACTGTTCCCATATCATCCCGTCCAGCCACGGTCGCATCTCGGTGCGCGGTCCGCTGTCCTGCTTGAAGAAGAAGGCAATGCCCGCTGCGACACAAGCGTCTCTTAGCTCCCGAGCCCAGTCGTGGTCCATGGGACGATAGTGCGGGCCACTCTCGCCGCCCACGATGACCCAGTGAATCCCCTCCAAATTTGGATTCCCCAGTGACCCCAGTAACGGCTCGGCTGACACGAACCGGATCACCGCGCTGCAGTAGCGAAGAGCGTCGATGCGGTCGAGGACTCGCGAGTCCTCGACACTGGTTCCCATCCAGATATTGGGGGGCCAGGGCCCCGGCCAGGAGGCGGCCCGTTCTGGTCGCTTAGTGAGAATCTGGAAGGTGTGCTGTGGGAGATCAGACATGACGGCAAAGACCTGCGCCACGAACTCATCTGGAACTAGTGGATGGAAGAGATCAGACATCGAGTTCACGAAAACGCGGCATGGCTGGCGCCACATATATGGCTTCCTCAGCCTGTCGGGATGGAGCCGCAGGTTCTCCGAGGCGTTTCTCGCCGTCCATGGCTTGGCGCTCCATCCGAAACGAAGTGACAGCTGTTCCGCATAGCAGTGCTTACAGCCGGCGGATACGCGGGAGCACCCGGTTGTGGGGTTCCAGGTCTCGTTCGTCCAGCGAATCTTGGTTCCCACCGCTCTACCCTGCCCTTGGTGTATTACTCACAATTTAGGTCATCTGTTCGTATTTGGCAAGAGAGCCGCAGCGAGTGGTGGCTGAACGACACCTCTTCCCTTTATTTCCGCAGCGGATGCGTTTCGTTCGACATGACCCCCAGGCTCACGATTATGTTGGTACATTCCACTCCTTGCCGAGCAGCTCGGCCAACGCTCGCCCAAACGCATCCATTGCCCCTGGCTGGGCAAGTACCTGATCAATACTGATTCCCGGCCTCTTCTTGAAGTCTGCGGATCGCACGCCCGCCAGCCGTGGGCCGAACCCGGGAATCTGTTCTAGCGCTGCCAGGAACGCCTCTACCCGTTCCACCGGCAAGCCCCGATTGGCAATCCACTGGAAGTTCACGCTCACGGCGGAATTGGGCGGGGAAGCCCAGCATGACCACGGCGAGATGGAGGTCCCGTCCACTTCGAACCAGGCCGTGAGGCTCGGGTCGTGCCCTCGCCCCCAGTACGGGCTCATCCCGTTGTCTAGCGACCACTCGTAGAGGCGCCGCACGGCCTCGAAACCCTCCGGGCTGCACATCTCGCGCAGGACCGTCAGGAGCTGCTCCTCTGTGGTCTGGGCGGTACTGATTGCCTTCCTCTGAACGGTCTCCTGTCCGTATATGGTGGGGAGAAGAATCTCGACGTCACCGTCGCGGCGGTACTCGAGCTGGAGGGCAAGCAGCTGCAGCTCGGGAACGGTGTGCTGGTTGATGTACTCGACGATGCGGCGGAGCTCGTCCGTGATGAGATCCACCGCTACAAGCAGCCGGAACCGTCCCTCGTCGAGATTCGCGGACACCGCCCCGCGGAACGCTCCCTCATCCCAGCTCGATCCCGTGCGCTCGGCGGCAGCACGGGCAGCGTCGAGGAGGGATGTGCCCTTTGCATTACCAAAGGCATCGGCAAAGGCGGCGAAGGTCATGCCCCACAGCGCGCTGGCATACGCAAAGACCTGCCCGACGATGTGGCGCCGTATCTCCGCGTTACTCTGGAGCTTGCACTCGACCAGAATGATGTCGCCCTCCGGACCGACGCCGACCAGATCGGCGGTGCCGGCGGGAGGCAGCGACACCTGTGGGGCGAGCATAAGTTCCCGCCCGAACTCCCAGGGCAAGAGGTCGGGTGACTGCGCTAGGAGCATCTCCAGGTCTTGTTCGGACGGATAGCCGCCAATTTGAGGTTCGTGCCACCCGTCTGCGTTTCCATGCCGGACTAGCATGCCGTAGCATTCCTCACGACGGAGCGTCCGCCCGGGCCGATTCTTTGTTGATCGCCTCGAGCGGTAGGGCCACCTCGATGAGCTTGGTGCGATACGGGGAGGATTGTGCTCCGTGAGCGGCCGGTTCCGTGACGAGAATGGGATTGAGAAAGAGGTGATCAATCACTCTTCCGGCACCCGGCGCATGACAGTGGGAGGGATTCATCTGGGGGAGGGAGCCATCTGGTACCTGCGGACGGAACGGGGCTTTCCAAGAAATCAGATCGATTCTTGCAAAGCAACGGGCACTTTGCATGCACACTTGGAATGTGGCGGCTCCCAATCGTGGGCGATGCCGCGCCAAGGAGAGGGTTCCGGTCATGGTGATCCTTTAGCGGTCCAGTCACCTCCGTCTCCTGCTCAAACTCCTGAACTCATCCCAGTCAAGGCCAAGTCCCTTGACGATGGCCTCAATGGTTCCAATTTTGAGATCCTGGGGTCCCCAGTCGGGAAGCGGTCGCGACTCCCCGGTTGCAGGGTTCACCCACTTTCGGTGCGACCCTCTCTTACCCCGTCGTGGGGAACGGCGCTCTGCCTCGTGGCATCCCATGCGTCGAAGGCGCCTCGCTACCTCGTCATACCTCACGAGGCAGCGATCAGCTGCTCGGTAAAGATCGCCCCTTCCCGCGGGTCCTGTAGAAGGTGGGCCGGTATTTCGCGACCCTGGTCTTCGTAGATCTCAAGGACAACGTCGAACGCATCTCGTACATTGTCCAGCGCTTCCTCGACCGTATCTCCCTCCGTAATCAGCTCTGGCAGATCGGGGCTTGTGACGGTAAAGCCGCCCTCTGGCTGTAGATGGAGAACTAGCGGGATCTTGTAAGTACGGGCCATCGTCGATCACACCTTTCTGTGCCTGCCGACTCTTGCGTCTGCCCTCACCTGACGCGTCCCCTCAACCGGGATCGTCTGTACTTAGATAGTATGACAGGAAAAACCCTGTCAATACGCTGTGCTGATCCCCCATACCACTTGGAGAATGAATTGGCGTCTCGATTGAGGTGGATAGAATTGAAGGTCGCCGATACAGGATCCCAGGCGCGTTCCAATGCAGAGGGTCAGCCCGATGATCGTAGCCCTTGTGGCCGGGAGCGTGGTCGCGACTGAGCTGCGGCAGCTCGCCGACGAGGTCATCGCGATACCGGTGGCCGAGCTGCAAACGATGCTCACGGTGAACCCGTCGGTTGATTCTTCAAATGTAGGATAATTTGGTTACTGCCAACACGCTCCTCTCAGTCTGCAGACGGCGTGGACAAGGACGCACATGTGGAAACAGCACCGAGGAGGCCAACCGCGTTCGAAGCGATGGACGCAGCTCGGCACTTTGCGGACCTCCTGCGTGAGGTGGAGTATGTCGAGAGGATCGTCCTCGAGGATGCGGACTGGGAAGGACTGCGGCTATGGACGGTCCTTGCTTCACCCGCATTCGAGGACCGGTATGGTGAGCCGGTGTATGAGGCTCAGGGCCAGATCATCGACGCATTGGGCGAGCCCGTTTTCGACTTTCGCGTGATCAATGTGAACGAGCTCGAGGGACGTCTGGAGGACGTCCTCCCGGCTAATGGGCGCGTCCTGTACGAGCGCCATGCTCGCACCTGATGCCGATCGTTGAGTTCCTCGCGCCTCACGCGGGTGGCTCCGCCCGGGCCAGCAGCTCCTTGAGGTCGTAGTTCACGCTGGTCACCTCGAAGTCCGGCTCCTGGCGAAACGGCCTCCGAATGTATCTCGGCTCGTGCGCCGTACCATCCACTTCAACCACCGCCAGCACAAAGTCGTCCGGCATGTTCAGCGCGGTCAGGATCTCGTTCTTCGTGACGGTAACGGTATCCGCCCCTCGTTCGCGACCCTTCACCTCGATAAAGAGAAGCCGTCCATCCCCCGGTACCTTCGACTCGATGTCATAGCCCAGCTTCTTGGCGCTGACGTTCTGCGGCTTACGACCCAGCATCCGCTCGGCCTCCATTACCGCCTCCATCGCCAGGCGCTCCACCTCGGCGCGGGCAGCGACGTCGACTGTGTCGGTCCGGTCAGATGGGCGCTTGGCGGCCAGCAGGCCGGCCGGCACGATCAGCGCTCCGCCCACCACGATCGGTGGGATCGCAGCCACCTGTCGCTCCTGCTCCAGCTCCTCCATGCGGCGCCGCAGGCGGTCCTGCAGCTCGTCGGCACGGCGCCGAGCGTTCTCCGAGTTCATGCGAGGCTGCTTGCCGGCCAGCTCCATCTGCTTGAGCTGGACAGCGCGGTTGTCCCAGTGGTTGATCTCCTTGGTCAGGCGCTCTTTCACGGCAGCCATGATCAGCTTCACCGCCTCTTCGCGCCGCTCGCGCACCTCTCGAAGATGGTCGGGCACCAGACGCCAGGCCGCGAACTTGACGGCTCGGGACTCGAGGTCCTGGCTGAGCCAGGCGCTCTGAAGATCCGCTTCGACCAGAGTCCGCTCCTCCGGCTCGATGGGCCGGTAGTCGAGGTATGGGGCAGGGCCCGCATCGCGCATGGTCCCCTGACCGTCGAGCTCGACGAACTCGACCCTCTTGGAGACGACTCGCCGGTTGCCGTTCTTGTCGACGCGTGCGTCCTGCACCGCATGCTCGAGGTACACGAGCGCCCGCGCCTCGATTCCGCTGTCGTTGGGGTCGACCAGCACGGCCCCGCGCTTCAGCAGGTTGCGGTGCTGCTCCAGAATCAGATCGATCGTTGCGTCCAGCAGCGGGTGGCCGGGACAAATAAAGGCAGCCAGCGGCTTGCCCGGAACGGAGATGAGATCCTTCTCGAAGGTGACGCGCTCGTACTTGGAGAGGACGGGCCGGCCCCTTCCGATCTGACGGTCTCGGGCACGGATCAGGGCCGGGACGTGAGAGATCTCGTAGCGGCCCGGCTCGCGCTCCCGAATGGAGCCGCCCAGCAGCTTGAACGCTTCGAGGAAGAAGGCGGCGATGAAGTACGGCTGCAGCCGCCTGGCCTCGGCTCGTTCCATCTCCTCCTTGATCTCCATGACCCGGCGATTGTCCATGGAATCTCGGGCCAGTGCGCGCTCCTCGAGCAGCTCCTGCAGATGGCGGCGGTCCATGGCCTGGTCGACCACTCTGTTGAGGCGCTCCCGCACCTCCGGCTGATCACCATAGCGGATGGCTTCGATCAGGAGGTTGCGCAGCGGCCGGTCACCGAAGACCTTGCCGAGCACGTCGAACACCCGGCCGCCGAGCGCCTGCCGCTCCTGTTCGAGCTTCTCGAAGAGGCGATGGAAGACGTCCCCCTCTCTCGTCTCGGGCGCCACCAGGTTCCAGAGGTGGCACACCTCTGTCTGGCCGATGCGGTGGATGCGGCCGAAGCGTTGCTCGATGCGATTCGGGTTCCACGGAAGATCGTAGTTGACCATGAGATGGGCACGCTGCAGATTGACACCCTCACCGGCTGCATCGGTTGCAACCAGGATCTGAACATCCGGATCGTGGATGAAGGCCTCCTGCGCCTTACGACGCTCCTCTCGGCCCATGCCGCCATGGATCATCACCACCGCCTCCGGCCGTCCCAGTAGCGTCGTGATGCGATCCCGCAGGTAGTTCAGGGTGTCGCGATGCTCGGTGAAGATGATGAGCTTGGCGGCGCTTCCAGCCGGGTACTGTAGCTCGGCCCCACCGTGGGTCGGAGGTTCGCTCCGGGGACCCCCTGAGGATGGCCGAGTGGCCATCTCATCGCCCTGCAGCAGGCGCGAGAGCTCCTCCCACTTTCGGTCGGTACCGGACTGACGCACCCGCGTCGCGAGATTTTCCAGCCGCTCCAGCGATTCGATCTCGGCACGTAGCTCGGAGATGGTGCGAGCGGCCGTGGCCTTGTCGGCGATCTCCTCCTCGACACGCTCGACCTCGGACTCCGGCGCATCCTCCAGATCTTCCAGATCTTCGTCTGTCAGATAGGGGATGTCCTCCTCACGGATGGTGCGCAGCCCGTCGGGCCCCAGTGACCTTCCGGGCACGTACCGCTCATTTGACGGCAGACGTTCCGCTACCTCGAGGCCGCGCTTCTGGATCTGCTCCTCACGCAAGCGCTTCTGCAGCTTCTCCCGCCGGCGCCGCAGCGACTGGTAGATCGCCTCCGGGGACGAAGCCAGACGCCGCTGCAGGATGGTCAGCGCGAAGCCCACGGTGTTGCCTCGGCGTCCCTGGCCCTCCTTCGTCAGTCGATCGGCGCGGTTCATCTCGTCTTGCACATACTCCGTCACCTGCGCGTAGAGCGCTGCCTCGGCGTCCGAGAGGGTGTAGTTCATGGTGTATGCCAGGCGCTCGGGGAAGAGCGGCTTGCCATCGAACTTGAGTAGCTCCTCTTTGACTAGCCGGCGCATGAGGTCGGAGGTGTCGACCTGGTGCACGCCCTCCCGGAACCGCCCCTCGAAGCGGTCGCCGTCGAGCAGCGCCATGAAGAGCTGGAAGTCTTCCTCCTTGCCGTTGTGCGGCGTTGCCGTTAGGAGGAGGAAGTGCCGGCAGATGCCCGCCAGCAGCTTGCCCAGCTTGTATCGCTTTGTCTCCTTCACTTCGCCGCCAAAGAACGAGGCCGACATCTTGTGCGCCTCGTCGCAGACGATCAGGTCCCAGTCGGTCTGCTCCAGTCTGGCCCGCACGTCGTCATTGCGAGCAAGGTGATCGAGCCGGGCGATGACCAGGTTCTTCTCGGCAAAGGGGTTCCCCGAGCGGGAGGATTCAATGGTCTCCCGCGTCACGATGTCGAAGGGAAGATCGAACTTCTCGTCGAGCTCGTCTTGCCACTGCTCCACGAGGCTCCCCGGACAGACAATCAGGCAACGGCTCAGGTCGCCGCGGATGAGCAGCTCCTTGATAAAGAGACCGGTCATGATGGTCTTGCCGGCTCCGGGGTCGTCGGCCAGGAGGTAGCGCAGAGGCTGACGCTGCAGCATCTCCTCGTAGACGGCCGTGATCTGGTGCGGCAGCGGCTCGACGAGCGAGGTGTGGACCGCGAGCAGCGGATCGAAGAGATAGGCGAGGTTGATGCGATACGCTTCGGACACCAGCCGGAGCAGCTTCCCATCGCCGTCGAAGCTCCAGGGTCTGCCGCGCTCGGTGACTTCGAGCTGTGGCTCCCGATCTCGGTAGACGAGCTCGTTGCCCAGCTTCCCTGACGCCGACTTATACGTCAGATCGATGACGTCCGAGCCGAACCACTCCACGTTGACGACGGTGACGATCTCGTCCGGCAAGATGCCGCGTATCGCCGCCCCCTGCGTCAAGTCCTCGAGCCGCGCCACTAGGTCTCTCCCTCTTCGCGTTATTTGTCAGCAAACGCGCAGATATTATTCCATTTCCGTCGGTCGCTGCGCCCTTGATGGGCAATGCCCTCGCATTCGTCGGGACCCCTCCCCTGCCGTAGTGGCAGAGCCCTGCTCTGCCACACCGTCGAATCCTGCTCTGCCACACCGTCGAATCCTGCTTTGCCACACCGTCGAATCCTGCTCTGCCACACGGTCTCTGCCGCCGATCGGTAGTGAGGGTTCCTGGCACGGGCAGAGCGGGGCTCTGCCACTACGG
>Ga0207416_1002676_pt1 | contig 18647 bp, 21 predicted proteins | sample PaiPotPPM11metaG_FD_184107 | JGI IMG/M metagenome (GOLD analysis project Ga0207416, IMG submission 184107) | Iron sulfur acid spring bacterial and archeal communities from Banff, Canada, to study Microbial Dark Matter (Phase II) - Paint Pots PPM... ...
CAGATGGAAGGCCATGACCGGTACCGGCAGGCTGTCGATCACGCCCTGGCGGTCGGCGGCCGCGTCCAGCAGGCCCAGGATCGCGCGTCGCACGCGGTTGAAGGCGCCCGCCAGTTGGCGGCGACGGTGGTTGAAGCGGCTCTGCGAGGGCAGGCTGGGGAAGAGATCGCGGTGCTCCCGCCACTGGCTCAAGAGTTCCGTCTCCATATCCCAGCCCCGGCACTCCCCGATCAGCGCCAACGTGAGCAGCTCGCTGTCCGAGCAGCCCGGCGCCGGGCCCGGCCGGCCGAACAGCGGGGCGATCCGGACCCACACCTCGTCCACCACGACATAGGTCCACAGGCAGAAATCGGCGAAGTCGTCTATCATTCGGGCGAACCTCCGGTGTGCCTGGCTGGCTTTGCAACCGCCGCCATCGTACACCGGAGGTTCGCCCCCGTCACCGATCAACTAGCATAAGGGCCTAATCACCTCATTGTGCGACGAGCCGTCCGCGATTTCGATACCCACGACGTCAACCCCGAACAGGGTGTTGCCCGCGACGACGGTGTTGTTGGTCCTGATCAGCACGATACCGCCACCATTAGAGTAGTTGACTTCGTTATTCTTCACAATGCTGTTATCGGCACCGATGAGCAACAGAGATGGCGACTCAAAAGTCTGCAATGTGAGGTCTTTGATCGTCGAATGCAACGCGGACGTCTGTATTGTGGTAGAGAAACCGTTGATTGTGCCGTCTTCCACCGTGACATCGTCCGCACCAGGCTTGATAGTAACCCCGACAAAATTCGCTATACCGGTCAGAGTGTGCCCACCAAGATCAAGTATAACATCGGAGGCGGAAATGACAATACAGTTGTTAAAGGCAATTCCATGAAAGACGTCGTGTATGGCGGTGAGGTCTTTTGTAACAACATAGGTTCCAGGACTGGAGATCGTATAGCCATTTGGACTGCTGCAGCTGGTAATCGGCGTCACTCCGGCTGCCGCGTCCGCCGGCGACGCGAGCGGCATCGTGACCGTGAACACCAGGATCAGGATACAAAGCCAGGACTTCCCCAACACGGACCGCTCCCCTCAGGTCACGAAGACGACCGGCCGCCCGTCGCACCGGAACACGCCACGTGGCACCGGTAGTAGAGCACAGGAGCCCGACGCTAGCAAGCACGGCATGCGATGAGACTCTTGACAAGCCGCCCCTACACTACCCCAGCTATGCCATTTCCCGTCTACCAAGAAGTCGATCAGGCCGGCAACGACACCAACTCGCTGATCTACAACACGACCGCGCCAACGCTCAGCAACGGCCAGGAGGTCAAGCCGCAGGCCGACGTCAACGGCAACCAGAAGAACACCTTGGCCACCCTCATCGCCGGGGAAGACCTCACCTACAACGTCCTGAAGGTCGAAGAGCGCTTCAGCTACAGCAACGTCACCGCCACGACCACGGTCAAGTCGGGCGCCGGCTTCATCCACAACCTCACCGTCAACAACCCCTCGCAGCTCACCAGCGCCACCACGGCGACCACCACCGTACTCTCCGACAGCACCGCCCTGATCCGAACCAGCATCGGTAACAGCTCGCTGAGCATCAGCGGCTGCTGGGCATCGGAAGTAGCCAGCAACTACCGATGAGCTCGCAGCTCAGCGCCCTCAAGCTATCCCGGTACCGGATGTCGCTGACCTTTAGGTCGGCAGATGCGCCATTTCGGAGCGTGCCAGTTAGTCGAAGGTGGTTCCAAACGTGCCAAGGCCCAGTTCGATAGGATCGGCATCGGCAGCCCGACCGCGAGCGGGGCTCGTGCGCGATAATTGCCGAACGCATGTGCAAGACAGGGTGTTCATCTTCCGCTCCGTTGGCAACGAGGCGCCCTGCGCCTGCGGGCTGGACGTGGTCGTGGAGGCGAACCCCGATGGCCGGCAGACCGGAACCGTGCGCATGCATGGCCAGAAGCCGCCACCGGAGCTGGCCGCCGACCCCCTTGAGTCCTTGCAGCGCGCCCGCCGGGCCTGCGACAACCAAACAACAGTCGGAACTGAGTGCTATGATTGCTTGCGTATCGAGCGATCAGGCGTCCTCCAGGCGCTTCCAAGGCGTAACGACGTCCCGACCTCCGACCTTGCTGACGCGCAGGAGCTGTTGCCCTGGGCCGGGGCACATCGCCTGGGGAGCGAGTTTGGCGACGGAGGCACCTATGGACCCGACCGTCCGCATTGTGGAAGCCGTCATCCGGGAGAGCGATCCGCACCGGCTAGATCCGTGGGAGTCTGGCCTGCGGAATCGCTTTGCCGGTTTCGTATTGGCTCGCGGGGCACCCGGTGGAGGCAGCGAGACAACCGCAGAGAGCATCCTCCGCGAACTCAACTGGCGCTATCGGACGCGGTACCCGTTGGACCAGATAGACGACGCGTGCCAAATCGTTGTTGAGGAGTTGGAGGACCGGAAATGGTGGCACCATCGGCCCGCACCATTGCTCCAATGCGGAAAGGAAGAATCGCGAGCTATTGCGGATGCGATTCCCCACATCCTCGGGCGGATAGGTGAGCGCGGCTACCGACGACCGTATTCGCTATTGACCAAGTTCCTCTACTTCTGCTTCCCGGAGTGCCTCCCCATCTACGACGCCCAGGTGGCCAGCTCTATCCAGATGTGGAGCTACATGGCTTATCGCACTCGGGGTGAGGAGTGGCAACAGTTCGCCATTGCGCGGACCGGCGATACAAGCGGTCAGGGCTACGTTGCAATCGTGCGGTTCTACCGCCATCTCTGGAATGTGGCGTCCGATTCCCAGCGTGCGCGACTCAAGGCACTTGCCGTCCAAGCCGAGGCGACACTCGGGGCCCGGGTAACCGTACTCGATCTGATCGACAAGCTGCTCTGGCGCGCGGCCGGCGACCCGCTGCGCCTGGGACTGCGGTGCGAAGCCTGGCTCACACTTCCGGTGCTTACCGATGCCTGATCGAACTGTCGAAAAGGCGACGGCGCTCCGGTAGACTGACCCAAACGAGGCGGAGCATGATAGCGGAGGCTGGGGCGATCGATGGTAACCAATCCGGGAACCAACCGCCTGACCGCGATGACGGGGCCAGATCCGATCTGGCCAGGCATGCACCGGTCTTTCGGCTGGCCTGCCGAGCCAGAGGAGTGCCTCGCGGCGCTCGAACGGCAAATCGAGCCCGCCAAGCTCTCCGAGCGGGTACCGGAGGACGTGCGTCGCCAGTTTGCGATTGTCTGCACAATCTACCGCTATGGCCTATTTCGGTATGACTTCTTCGCCCTGGCAGCGGATCAAGCCTTCCTGATCGCCGAAACGGCGTTCCGCCGTCGGTTTCTGGAGTACTACGCCAACCACGTGCCTTTCGTATCGAAGGATGGTACCCATCGTCATACCGTTGAAACGATAGATTACGGGGTCCTCGATGAGGCCTTCAGGCAGCATATACTGTCACCGAGCACATGGCTGCTGGAGTCCAAGGTCTCGCCGCAGCAGCCCCACGCAGGCTTCAATGGGTCGTTCAATGCCCTGCTTCGCTGGGGCTTCGACGAGGGCCTGTTGCCCGGTCGCAAGGGAACGCAAATCGCGCGGGTGTTTCGGGAGAGGCGGAACCACGCGGGCCATCCGACCTATCGTCGGGAACCGCCATCGGGCCCGGCCGGGGACCTCCGCACAGTCGCGGAACTGGTCAACTGCCTTTGGGACGACCACGCGGAGGGCGGACAGTTCTTCCAGGCGCCGGCATCTGTCCACCGGATTCTCACGGCGATCGGGAAAAGCCGCGACGGCCAATCCGTGTGGTTTGGCAGGGCTGACGGCCTACCTGCCTGGCCGGAGGCCGATCGCCATGCTGAGGTCACGATCATACTTGCGAACTTCGACAGCGACTTGACTGGGTTTGAGCCGGGGTTCGAGCGCACTGCATATCCCTGCCAGCTCATGTGGGGGCCGGGACAATGGGAACAGGCCGTGGACTTTGTCCGGCGGTCCGGCATCGAGGAAGACGACGTTGAGGTTAGGGGTCGCGTCTTCCTGATCCGGGTCGGGTCCGGCCTGCGCGCTCCCATCGGATCGCTGGGATTGCAATTCGGACCCTGGGTCGAAGGAGTGGAGAGTCCGCGCTCCCCTGAGGCAGCCGCGGTCCTGCCAGAGAGCAAACGGTCGGGACGCTGGTTCATGATCCGGTCGGACTTCCCAAACGACGCCTTGGAGCACGTCGTGGCCACCAGGCACCTCAGCCAGGCCAACGTCGTCCACGTAATCCGCCGTGCGCCTCGATGCTCCTGCGGTGTTGACGAACTGCTGGGGGGGAAGAGCTGGGAAGAGGCACTCCGCGCAGCGCCCTCGGTGTAGGCGACGGGACGGTTCACCTTTGGCCACGCCAGCGTTGCGACGATGGCCCGATGTCTCTACGCCAGACCGATCGACTTCTCGGAAATGCACCTGGGGCTGAAGGGCCTGTACCGAGTGGGAGCCATAGTTCTGGCGTTGCCGAGCGTGGATCTCCGGAGCAAAGTCTGCGCCGTACGTGGGAAGCCGGCCGCGCACGAACGAGCCCTCGGCCTCGGCGGCGCCGGACTACGAGCCGTGCTGCCAGTGTCGCTCAATGGACGGAGGGTTTCGCCGGCTCAGCGCCGCAGCTCGGCGATGGCGATGCCCGACTCGCCGGCGACGGCGTAGAGCAGGTACAGCCGGTCGCCCTCACGGTAGACGCACGGGTCGCGCAACTGGCGCGCCGGCCCCGGCGCGAGGCCCCGACGGGACGGCTCCAGTGCCAGGTCGGCGCCCTCGTAGTCGGTCTCCGGCTTGAGCACGACCCGCGGGGGCGACGCGCGCCACGTGCTCCAGTCTTCGGTCAACGCGATCGTCGAGACCAGGATGCGCTCGGGGCAGTCGCCGGCGTTGGTGTGGAAGACCGAGAGTGTATCGCCATCGAGCAGCAACGCCGTGTGGCGCTGGTCCGGGCCGAACAGCGTCGGCCCATCCTCGAAGCCGGACAGGCCGTCGCGGGAGCGGGAGACTACGCCCGGCATGCCCAGCGCCAGCCACCAGCCGCGCCAGCGGACGACGCGGAGGTAGGGCCGGCCGAGCAGCTCCGGTTGGGCGGTGAAGCGCAACCCGTCCGCGGAGCGGGCGACCCGCGAGTGCTGCCCGGCCAGGCCGCCCCCCGGCAGCAGCGGCGGCACGCCCGGCCGCTCGCGCGGCCCCGGCCCGCTCGGGGCGTCGGCGCCGTGGTAGTACAGCCGGATCTCCCGCCGCTCCTCGTCGACGTGGACGTCGGGCGAGGCCACGTGGCCGGCGAAGCCGGAGTCGGCCAGCGGCAGCACGCCCGGCTCGTGGGTCCGCCAGGGGCCGGCCAGGTCGTCGGCGTAGGCCAGCCGGATGTAGCGACCGTCGTGGTGGCCGAAGTAGAGGTAGTAGCGGCCGAGCGGAGTGGGCAGCCACGCCGGCACGCGGAGCAGCGAGGGCCCGTTGATGTTGTCGCCCATCCGCGCGTCCATGCCGGGCCGGATGATCGGGTTGGTCGCGAACCGCTCGACCCGCATGGCGTCTCCCCTCCCCAAGGCAGGCCCCGCGTCCGGATGCGCCGGGCCAGTGGGACTACCCACACGAAGGACAGCCGAGGGTCCAACGCTGCGGGAGTCTTCCACCGGGGCGCCACGACCTTGCGCGAGATTGTAGCGGCCTCCTAAATTCGTGCCACGGACTCCTGGCACCAAACCAGACTGAATAGACAACACCCGTCAGGTTCTGTCACCTACAACGTAGCCGCGACCCGCGGCGCTATCGCAACGTCAGAAAGACGATGGCGGGAACGGCCGCGCCGATGATGCCGCCTCCGATCACCTGCGCCGGGGTATGCACGCCCAACTCCACGCGGGCCCAGGCGACGAAGGCAGCCAGCAACTCCAACGCCAGCAGCGGCATTCCAAAGATGATGGCCAGGATTAGCGCGGTGGCGGCGACGGTCCCCGTGTGGATGGACAACTTCCAGAACAGGGTGATGAGCAGGCACACGACAGCTCCCACGGTCATGGAGACGAGCAACACCACCAACTCGCGCGGGGCGCCGAGCCAGATTAGGAGCGCGAAGCTGACGACAACGGCTCCGAGTGCCACCAGCATCGGCAGCCATCGCTGCTCGCGTTGCCGGACGTGGTGGTCGGTGAGGCGGCCGCGGCGCACCTGGGAGAGGACGAAGCCAAGGGGGATGGCGCAGACGATCAGCACGGTGATCGCGGCCCAGCGGATCCCCGCGGCGAGCGATTCGGCGCTCTGCAAGGACACGGCCACGAGCAGGATGGCCGTCACTGGCGTGGGGGCCAGGATCTCGGTGATCAGCCGGGCCAGGTGCCGGCGGGCGGCCCGGCCGCAGCGACGCAGGACGGTCATCGCCTGCATTGGAGCGCGGGAGCGTGTGTAGCCTGCTCCGCGACGAGGCGGGCGATGACGACGCGGACAATTGGTGAGCGCTGGTAGCAGCGCGCCACCCGCTCCAACGCCCTCACCTCGCTGTCCAGATCGACCTGTTCGGACGGCTCAAGTACCGAGTCATCGCCGGGAGAAGTTCCGCATTCGCGGCCAGCGCGCAGTGCGACAGCCAGCGCGGTCGCCTCGATGACTGCCCGCTCCTCAGCGCCTGGGAGCGCCTCCGCCCGGGCCATTGCTCGCGCCATGTCGGTGGCGCGGGACCGCAACTCCGGACTCAGCAGCAGCCAGCCGTCGCGAATCTCCACGACGCGCCGGTAGACTCGAAAGTCGACATGCCGCCAACTCAGGAGATCGCCAAGCCGCGAGCCGGGCGGCTGGAGCGCTATCTCTGGAGCCACCTGGTAGAGGGCACTCCACAGCGGATAAAGGCGGTGGAGCGATCGATACTGGCGCCACCACGTCGCTGCCGCCCGAAGCCGCCGACCGGGTGCCCAGATTGCTACCGTGGTGCTGGCTAGCCCGACCGCGATGAAGGCTGGGAAGAGCGTCGCCGAAACCATCCCCGGATAGGGGATGGGATTCATCAAGGACAAGCGCGCCGTAGTGATCCGAAGGGCCTCGTTGGTTACGTACAAGAGTCCGATGGCGGCTGCTGCCGCGGCGAGTCGCAGCCCGAGGCGCAGATCCGCCTTGCGGGTCAGCGTAGCGTACCGCCAGAAGAGCCGCACGGCGTTGACCATGCCGACGCTGAGGAAGGCAAGAAAGACGAGCCGGTATTCAAAGATGAACGGCGTGCGCGCGTACTGCCCGGTGAAGTCGAGCGCCTCGTCGTGCAAGGGCGCCAAGGCGAAGCACCCGGCCATGACGAGTAGGGCGGTGACGAGGATGATACCCATCACTCGCGTCCGCGCGGCCGCTGGCTTGAGCTGGAAGTTGAGATGAAAGAGCAGGGCCTGTGCACCCCAGGAGGCCGCGAGGCCGAACCCATCACCCAGCAATCGGGCTAGGTTCGGCACTCCGCTCGCGCGATCGATGGCCAGGTAGGCGCGGGGGAGCAGCGCCGTTAGCGCGAGCGCCATCAGGAGCAGCGTCAGCCAGTTGAACCGGCAGGCGGGATCATCGAAGCGCCGGCGCAACGATGGGGCCTTATAGCCGACGACGAGCCAGGCCAGCACGACGATCGCATCCATCGGCGCTGGCGGCGTCACGGCTTGCCCTCGCGATTGCTTGTAACGATGGCGGCGAGACGGTGTAAGAGATCGGTGTCGGTGCCTCCTTCACCGTCGGCGTCCGACTCGTGAGCCCCACTGGCGTGCTGCAGGATGAGCGACGCCAGAACCTCCGCCTCCCGCTCCTCCACCGTCGAGTAACCGGCCCGGCGAAGCACCTGGCGCACTGTGTTTGCACTGATATCGGGACCCAGGATGCTCGCCAGGTCGGCTTCCGTCGCGGCAATCGGATCGTGGCCGCACCAGAGGTGGCAGAGCTCATGCAGAATGATGTGATCACGATGCAAGCGCGTGGTACGCGGCGAATACAGAATGATGTCTCGTGACGCACTCGCAATCCACAATCCCGTCAGACCGGGAAGGCGTTGCATTGGCGTGAGGATGACGGGGCGGCCGCGCCGTGCCGCAATCTGTCCGGCCAGCGTGTCGACGTCGAACGGCAGGGACACCGGCAAATCGGTAAGGAGCGCGGTACATCGCCGCAGAAGGGCGTTCATGCTGCCGTCGTTCGACTTGCTTTTCCGCCGAGGTCGCGCGCCGCGACCAGTTGGGGGTATTCTGCGCAGATTCATGGGACTAATCCTCTGCCGACGCTTGACGCGGCGGCCGTCCGCGACGTGGCCGGGGAGTGTCTGGCTCGGGGAGTCCCTCCAACTTCCGCACGTTGTCGACGATCTCTGTTATGGCCCGCAGGCTCTCCGGGGAGAGGCCGAATGCGCGCAGGGCGAGGTGCCGGACAGAGGCGTCGCGCAGCGCCGCGAGCAGGTCCAGCTCGGCATCGATCCGTTCCACCGCGCTCTCGTCGAAGAAGTAGGCGGGCGACACCCCGAAGAAGTCGGCGAGCGCTTCCAGGTGGTGCTTGGTGGGATTATCCCGAAGCCCCCGACGCAACTGCCAGAGGTAGGTAGCTGAGATGGTCGGCCCGCCGCGCGCGCGGATGGCGTCTGCCGCTTCCTCGAAGCTGTACTCGCCCCGATCGCGCGGGTGGATGGTGCGGAAGAGCCGCTCCAGCTTCTCCGCCAGCGTCTTGGAGTGTCCGGGGCCGGTCACGACCTAACCTCCGACCCCAATGGCCCCCGTGGGGGCTCGTTCGACCTGTCGTGGCGTCGGGTTGTACTATACCACGCGGTTGAACTGGTGCGGATAAAGCTCAGTCCTTTTCTGCATGCCTGTTGACGTCTCCTTCATATGTGTCTATATTTTCATCAGTTTTATCCGCTCCAATGATCGGTGGGGAGGCATCCGTGGCGACGCTGACACTCACGCCGAGCCGCGTCCTGCATCGGCCACGGCGGCTCGACCTTCGCGTGGTGGTGGGCATCTTCATCCTGCTAGTTGCCACGGTGGGAGCCGTGGTTGCCTGGAACGGCGCGACGGACAGCCGTCCTGTGCTCATTGCCACACGAGATCTCGCATCCGGCGCAACACTGACCGCCGCGGATCTCGCGGTGACGTACCTGCGCGCCGACCAGACGGTGTATGGGGTGGCGCTTCCGGCGGGCGCCGAAGACCAGCTGATCGGGAAGGCGCTGGCCGGGCCCGTCTATGCCCACCAGATCCTCGTCCGGGCGCAGCTTTCGTCCCGGCCGTCGCTTGGCGCGGGGCAGGTGGCGTTCAGTATCCCCGTCACAGCGGACAGCGCCGCTGGCGGGCGACTGCAACCAGGCGATAGCGTCCGGATCTACGCGACGACGGCCAAGGACACGCCGAGCGCCAGGACATCGGTGGTGGTGGATCGGGCGACGGTCCTCAACGTGGGATATGACCCGCAACTCGGCACGGCCGGCCCTACAGAATCGACCCAGGACAGCTCCGGTTCAGCCGCACCGGCCGCGGTGCGATCGCTCACCCTGGTGGTGACAGAACAAGAGGCGCAGCAACTCGCTTTCGCGCGCTGGAACGGGGAGCTCGATGTCGCGCTCTTGCCGCCCGTGACGACCGGATCGCGGTAGGGGTTGCATCATGGGCATACGACCGACCGGACCGTATCCGCTGCGAATCGCCATCGGGCTGGGCGCCGCGGAACGGGAACAGGCGCTCCTCCCAGCGCTCACCGACAGCGGCGACATTCTGATCATGGCGCGCTGCCTTGCGGCGGAGCAGTTGCTGGAGGCGGCGCAAGGCGGCAAGATCGACGCATTGCTGGTCACCAGCGACCTCCATCGCTTGAGCCATGCGATGCTGGGCGAGCTGGTACGCACGCGAGTTCCGCTGGTGATGCTCACCTCCCGGCCGGACGAGGAGCCGTGGGCGTCCTTGCAGGGCACGGTGTTATCGCTCGACGCCAGTGCGGAGGTCGTGTTCGACGCGCTCCTCACGCTTGCCAGCGGGGGAGGGTCAGCGGTCCGAGCTGGGCAACAGGGGCTGGCGGGCGCTCATGAGCGCCCTGGCAGCGCCGAGCAAGTACCGACAGCGAGGGCTTCTTCGGAGCCCACGGCAGTCGCTGTGACCGAGCGGAAGATCATTGCCATTGGCGGCGGTCCGGGCTCTCCAGGGCGGACGACCGTGGCGCTCAACCTGGCGGTAGCGCTTGGTGCTGTTGCTCCCACGGTGCTCGTGGACGCCGACCTCGCGCACCCTAGCACCGGCGCCTGGCTGGACGCCGACATCACTCGGAATCTGTCCGTCCTGGCCCGCACCGAGCCGGCAACATCGCGCGAATGGGAACGGGCGATCGAGCAGGAGACGCAGCCACTGCACCAGAGGAGTCCGCACGGGGTCCTGCTCTGCGGCGTACCCAAGCCCGAGCTGCGCTCCGCCATCTCCATTCGGTTCTTCGAACGACTCCTGACCAAGCTTCGCCAGCATTATCACTACGTGATCGTGGACGTCGGGGTCGAGGTGATGGGAGCGGAGGGGGCGGTGCATCGCACGGCGCTTGCCGTCGCGCAGCAGGTGCTGCTGGTCACCTCCGCCGATCTGCTCGGGCTGCACGCTGCGCGTACGGCGATCGGGTTGTGGCAGGCGCACGTCGGCCTCGGTCGGGACCGACTCGCCATGGCCATCAACAAGCACGACCGCCGCTATCACTACGGCCGGGCCGAAATCGAATGGGCGCTGCAAGTGCCGGTCGCCGCGGTGGTGCCCTACGACTATCGCAGCCTGCAGCGAGCGCTGGCGGCGCAACGTCCCGTGCTGGTACAGCGTTCGAGCAAGGCTGCCGGTGCCCTGCTCGATCTCGCCACCCGACTCCACGCTGGCAAGATCACCTTGCCGCAAGCGACTGCGCTGCCGGCACGCGGGCGTTGGCTTGCACGGCTGGCCCTGTTCCGAATCGGAACGCGCCCGCACAACGCCGCATCCGTGATGACGAAGGGAGCTGACGACCATGGCGTTACCGTTGCCGTCCACGAACGGCCAAGCTCCCGCCGCCACCGATCGCGCGGCGGAGCGCGCGCTCCGCGAGGAGGTTCGGGCAGCGGTCGGGCGACTGCTCGATGAGCGCCAGTTGCTTGCTCCCGGTCCCGAGGAGGAAGCGCAGATCCGCACCCTCATCCGCGAGCGGGTTACCGCCCACCAGCGTCGCGCGGCGAGCACCAACGCCGCCGTCCTGGTCGATTCGGCCGCCATCGAGCAGCGGCTCTTCGACGGGATGCTGCGTTTGGGCATACTGCAGCCATACGTGGATGCGCCCAGTATCGAAGAGATCATGTGCAACGGACCGAGCCGGATATTCGTGATCGAAGACGGTCGGAAGCGGTTGTTGCCGGATGTCTATTTCGACGACGACGCCGACCTCGTCGCGCTCATCAAGCGCCTGATTGGCCCATTAGGCTGGCGGCTGGACGAAAGCTCGCCGCTGGTCGACGCGCGGCTACCGGATGGCAGCCGGCTCAACGCCGTCATTCCGCCGGCCACAACGCGCGGCTGCGCCCTCACCCTGCGCAAGTTCATCCTCCGCGCCAGCGCACTCGATCAGCTTGTGGAACTGGGCACCCTGAGTGAGTCCGCCGCGAGTTTCCTCGACGCGGCGGTGCAAGGTGGCGTGAACATCCTGATCAGCGGACCGACCGGGTCGGGGAAGACTACGTTCCTCAATGCCTTGGGGACCAGCATCGCCTCGCCGGACGAGCGCGTCGTCACGGTCGAAGAAGTCGCCGAATTGCAGCTCGCGCGACAGTTGCCCGACTGTGTCCCGCTGCAAGCACGAGTAGCAAATGTGGAGGGCGTCGGCGAGCTTCGCATTCGCGAGCTGGTCAAGAACGCACTGCGGATGCGACCGACCAGGATCATCGTCGGGGAGGTGCGCGGTGGAGAAGCGTTAGACATGCTCCTTGCGATGAACACCGGGCACGATGGCAGCATGACGACCATCCATGGCGCCTCTCCTGGCGACGCCCTCGACCGTCTGATCACCCTGGCGATGATGGCGGGCGAACGGCTCTCCGATCAGGTCTTGGCCAAGATGGTCGCGCATACGATCGAGCTGGTCGTGCAGCTCCGCTTTGAGCCGGCCTCCGGTCGCCGTCGAGTGGTCAGCATCTATGAGCTGGCCGGGTTGGAAACGGCCGACAACGGACTGCCGGTGATCACCGGGAACGAGCTGTGGAGTATCGATCCCCACCGTGGTCGCTTGTCCTGGACGGGAATCCAGCCTAGGTGTTTGGCCAAGATCGCGGCGAAAGGGGTGCGCTATGCGCTGCCGGCGGCTACAGAGTCCCCGCGATGACCGGCGCGACACCGGTCGCTATGCACTCGCCGGGGCAAGGAGCGCCCGACGATCGTCCAGTGCGTCCGAAATCGGTGGCGCTACGCCCTTCGAGCACCGAGGCAGGTAGCGCGGGGAGAACTGGCAAGTAGCACGTGCATAGCAAGCTGGTAGCAGACAAGTAGCGCTGCACTTGGTACAGAGTGGTCCGTCGAGAGGAGGTACGACTCGTGGTCCCTGTGCTGCTGACGGTGGCGTTATGGGCCGGCGCCTATTTGCTCCTCGATGGCCTGGTCCGGCCACGCCTGGTATCGACGGACCGTGGCCGGCTACGCTGGGTAGAGGAGTGGTTGCTCCGCGCCGGGCTGCGCGAGGTGACGCCGCGCGATTTCATCCTGTTCTCCGTGGCGTGTGGCCTCGTCAGCGGTGTACTCCTGCAGCTGTGGCTGGCTTGGCCGGTCGTGACCGTTGGCGCCGCGGTGCTGGGCGGCCACGGCCCAACCCTGTACTACCGGCGGCGGCACGGCCGACGCCGGGAGGCGGTGCAGGATGCCGTGGTGGAGGCGATCACCCAATTGCGCGATGGCATCCGCGCTGGTCTGTCAGTGCAGGAGGCTCTGTTGGGTCTTGCTCGTACTGGGCCCCACGCCTTGCGTCCGGAGTTCGCGTTGCTGCAACGGGAGATGCGGTTACTGGGCTTCGAGCGTGCCCTGGTCAGCGCCCGTGACCGCCTGTCCGATCCCGTATTCGACCTGGTGGTAGCCAGCCTCACCTGGAACGATAGCTTAGGAGGACGCAACGTCGGTCAGGTCCTTGCTCGGCTGGCGCACGCGACGCGCGAGCAGTTGCGCATCCAACGCGAGTTGCGCGCCTACCAGGCCAAGAACGTGCTGGCTGCCCGCATCGTGGCCACGGTTCCCCTGGTCGTTCTGGTCGGCATCCGCCAGGTCGACGCGCCATACCTGAGCGTCTTCGATGACCTCCCCGGACAACTGCTGCTGGCCGGTTGTGTGGCGAGCATCGCGCTCGGCTACGCCGCCATGCTCTGGCTGACGCGGCTGCCGGGGGAGCAGAGGATCTTGCAATGATCCCGCTGCCGCTCGATCCGGGCGCGCTCCAATTGCGTGTCCTCATCTGGCCGATCCTCTTCGGCCTTGGGGCCTATCTGCTCCTCACAGCGCAACCCATCGGCCGGCCAAAGCCGGACCTGCTGGAGCGTCTGCGGCGGCTGGACCCGGATGAGCGTATCCGAATGGACATGGAGCACCGGGAGTTCCGGGCTATTTTCCAATCGCGCTTGCTGGAGACCATGCTCCGGCCGCTTCTCGATGATGCGGGCCGGCGCCTGCAAGCGTGGCTTGGACATATCGGGGTTGGCGGCGGGTTAGAGCTGGAGCGCAAGCTGGCGATCGCCCGGCCGGGCGTGGCGGTGACCCAGTTCTTCGGCGAGAAGCTGCTCAGCGCCCTCATTGGCGCCGCCGTCTTCCCCTTGATGAACGCTCTCAGTGTGCATCCCTTCGGAGATTGGCCGGTCTGGATATGGCTGCTGGGCGGCATCGCCGGATTTCTCGCCCCCGAATGGCGACTGCAGTCCTTCCTGGCCCGCCGGCAGATGTTGCTGGTGATGGAGCTGCCCGTGGTGCTCGACCTGCTGTGCCTGGCCACTTCAGCCGGACTGGCGGTGGAGCAGGCCCTGTTGCAAGTCTCCCGGCAAAGTACCGGTGTAGTAAGTCAGGAGCTGCAACAGGTGAGCCGGGATCTGGTGCTGGGACAACGGTCGCTCGTCGAGGCTCTGGAGGCCATGGCGGAACGCGCTGGCGTGGCGGAGGTCTGGAGCCTGACCAGCCAATTGCGGGCCGCTCACGAGCACGGGCTTCCGCTGACACAGGCGCTCACGGTGCAGGCCGACGCCGTCCGCGAGGCGAAACGGCTGCGCATCCTGGCTGAAGGAGGCAAGGCGACGGTAAGAATGTTGCTGCCAGTTGCCGTATTGATTCTGCCCGTGCTCTTCGTGGTCATCCTGTACCCGGCCGGCGTGCAGTTGCTGCATCTGGGCGAGTAGGTGATGCGTGGGCGTCGCGGTGGCGCTCGTGGAAAGGAGTGATTGGGGATGTCGTGGCGCGTTGGGATGCTTTACGTGCAGTGCATGGCGCTGCTGAGCCTGCTGGCGGCACGCCTGGGCAGCGAAGGCCGCCGGATGGTGCGGGGAGAGGTTGGTCAGAGCACGGTTGAATACGCCGTGGTGGCGGCCTTGATTGTAATCGCGGGAATGGCCGCCGTACAATTGTTCGGTCAGGGCATCACCACGGTGTTTCAGAATATCGTGCGTCGCGTGCAGGGCATTGGCTAACGATGCCATCCAAGGTGCTGATCCGTCTAGGCTGGCGGAACGAGCGGCCCGCTCGGGGCCAGGCACTCGTGGAAGGCGCGATTGCCTTACCGGTCCTAGTGATGATCGCATTGGCGCTGGTGCAACTCGCGCTCTACGTCCACGCCGAGAATGTGGTGATCGGGGCCTGCCAGGATGGCGCGCGCGTGGCGGCTACGGCGGACGGCACGCTTGGTGATGGCATCGCCACCGCCCAGGCCTTGCTGCAGGCTGGACTCGGACCCAGCGCCAGCGACGTGACTGTCCGTGGCAGCGCCGGCAGCGATACCGTGACTTTGGAAGCCCAGGGGCAACTGCGGATGCTCCTGCCCTGGATCGGCAATCCCGCCTTGCCACTGCACGCACGGACAATCGTCTCGAAGGATCGGTTCAATGCCGGCGATCCGAGCAGATAGACGGCTGCAGACCGGGCAGGCGCTGGCGGAACTTGCGCTGGTCGCTCCGGCGCTGCTCTTCATGGCATTCGGCGTGCTCGCGGTCGGCCGAATCGCCCAGGCGCAGATGGCGGTCAGCGCGGTTGCCGATGAGGCCGCACTGACCGCTGCCATGGCGAGCACTGCCAATGGCGCGGTCGCTGCTGGGCTGGAGCGAGGACAACAGGTGGCGAACGGATACGGCCTAGACGCCAGCTCGCTGCAACTCACGGTAGACGTGGGCGCGTTCGGCCGAGGCGGGCAGGTGCGAGTGTCGGCCCGCTCGATCGTTCGCCTTCAAGATCTGCCGCTCCTGGGCTGGGCATGGATTTCGGTAGCGAGCACCCACGTTGCCCCCGTCGATACCTACCGGAGTGCCTGGTCGGCGGGAGGGGCGCCATGAGGGCCTCCCGACGGAGTCAGCGCGGCCAGGTGATCGTCTGGGTCGCGGTAATGCTGCCGTTCTTCCTAGCGATCATCGGCCTCGCCAGCGACGGCGGCCTCGTCTTTGAGCAGCGACGCGAGCTGCAATCGCTGGCCGACGCGGCGGCTCGGATTGGCGCCAACCAACTCGACCAGGGAGCCTATCGGGCGTCCGATCTGACCCTGCTCGACCCGGCGGCTGCACAAGGGGCGGCCGAGACCTATCTGACAAAACAAGCCCCCGGACTGGGAGGCACGGTCGTCGCAAACCGGCAGCGCGTCGTCGTCCACGTTCAGCGGCAGGTCCCGACCAGCTTCCTGCGGATCGTACGCATCACGACGGTGACGGTCGGGGCGACCGCCGTGGCGGAAGTCCGACACGGTATCGAGCATGCGGCGGCATGATCATCGAGACCTTCGGCACGCGGATAGCGTTGGGACCTAACAGCAGACCATCTTCCGACCTGCGGTTGAGCGCAAACGACGTTCGCGGAAAGGAGTGCAGCAGTGCTGAAGGAACAGCCGCGAACACCAACCACTAAAACGGGGTTGGAGCGGGAGCTACTGACGCAATGTGCCGGCCGCCCGGCAGCGCTCTTGGTCGCGATCCTGGTCGTGACCTTGATCACAGCGGAATGTGCAACCGGCCGGCAAGCCCAGGGACCAGTGGGGAGTGGGTCGTCGACCTCGGCATTGGGCACGCGAGCCGCGACCACCCAGGTGCGAGTTGACTCGACCGGTGCAGCAGTCGCCACTTCAGCGGCAGCTTTCGATGCCACCGCAGGTGCGCAGAAATCGGCCACAGCCGCTGCTCAGGCTACCTTGATGATCGCAACGCCGTCACCTGCCACTATCACGACCGGTCAGACAACCTCTATGCCTACGGCGGCGCCCGCACCAACAAGCGTGCCAACAAGGGGGCCGACGGCCACTTCCACGTCCACACCTGGCACCATGGTTTACACCGCGAACTTCGAGAACTGGGATTCCGGGACCAAGGGCGCCCCATATCCCGCCCGCCTGACCTTCGACCCGGCGACCAGGCAGTATCACATCGCCTTGACCGATGCCAGCCGCGCGTACACGTACCAAACGTACACACCGGAGGCGCGCTACTTCGCTGACTTTCGGCTAAGGATCGATGTTCGCCGCATTGCTGGGCCAGAGAGTGGTGGCGGCTACGGCGTGCTGTTCCGAGCGCTGCCGCGGGGACCGAGCGACAAGGCGAGCCCTGACTACGCCTTCATTGTGCGTCCGCAAGAGCAATCTTTTGCGCTCAACCAGCTTAGCGCCAATGGTAGTGCGATGAACGTCGGCAAGGGAACGACGCCGGCGATCAAGGCAGGGACCGAGCTCAATCACCTGGAGGTGATCGCCCAGGGAGATCGGATCACGTTGGGTGTCAACGACACGACGTTAGGCGCCTACACTGCCTCGATAACTCAGGCCGGCGCCATCGGCTTGATCGTTTCCAGCCCTCCGAAGCCCACAGGTACAGACGGAATGGAGGCAGCATTCAGCAATCTCCTCATATCGCCATTGCCGGCAGACACCAGCAATAGCCACCAATGAAGGGACGCAGCGATGTTCCGAATCTCCTTCTTCCAGCGCCGTGGGCGGGATGCAATCGCTGTTCTAATGTTCGTGTTCATCCCGCTCGTGGCTACCTTGGTCGCACCGGGTACGGCGATTGCCAGGGAAGTCGAGGCCCCATGCGGGAGTGCTTTACCCAGCGCCAGCGGGCCCGCATCAGCCGTACCGGGGAATCTGACCTCACCCGACAGTCCAGGCCCGCCGCGCTCGCTACCGAGCGCCGGCGGTGGCTTCTGCGACCAGAACCCTGACCAGTGCCCCACCACCGGCGGTAGTGCAGACACCTCATCCGCCGGAGCAGCGCAAGTGGCTCGTGGTTCTGCTGGTCACGAACCGGCGGCTTTCGCCGGTTCGCCGGCCGGACACGGTCCGGCAGGGCTACTGATGCTGGCGCTCTTACCAGGGCGACTCGCCGCCGACGCCTGCGGACAACCTTCGGGCGGAGGTACCGGGATTGATGAATCGCCTGGTGTCCCCTCCGGCGACCCACCGGCTGCACCGCCTTCCGGCCGGGTCTGCCCGCCGCTGCCGGGTCCACCTCCGCTTCCGGACGCACGCCAGGTGGGCCAGGGTATTCCTGTGCCCTATCCCAACATTCAGATTGGCGTCAACCCTGCGCCGCTCGGCCTGACCGGATTGCCGAGCTGGTTCTGGCTTCAGGGCTACGATGGCCGGCCGTTCGGCGCCGGCGCCCACATCGACGTACCGCCTCGGGTTCCATCGAGCTATCCTGCCGGATGCCCTCAGCCGCCGGGAGCGAGCCTCGACGTGGCCGTGCAGTTCGCGTCCAGCAGCTTTGACTGGGCGTTTGGCGATCGTCTCACCACCAGCACGCTGTCGACGACCTCGCTGGGGAAACCGTATCCGCAACAGAGCGACATCCGGCACACGTACGAGTACACCTCCCTCGGACAACCGAATGGCTTCGCAGTGAGCGTCACTGTGCATTTCCACGCTCAGTACCAGGCCAACGGTGGCCGCTGGTTGGCAATGCCCGACGTTGCCAAGACCTACTCGCGCGAGTATCAGGTGCAGCAAGCCCAGTCGGTGCTCGTGAACGGCCGCTGAGCAGTAGAAGGGTTACCAGCGTGTCGAGCCTCCCGTCTTTCGTGCCTCCTGTTGAGGAAGCTATGCCATCGCCAGGCCGTCGCTTCCTGAGCTTGGTCGGCCTCCTCACGACGCTTGCACTTGGCGCCGCGTTGCTGTACTCGCTGGCCGGACCGCCCCATCTGCCGGGTACCCTGCCGAGCTCGGACGCAATCCGAGCCGTGCTATTCGGCTCCGACATCCCATACGGGGCGCTCAGATACATCTTGAGCAGTTCAGCCTGGATCCTCTGGCTGTGGATCGCCGGATCGTCGCTGCTCCGGTTCTTGGTGGCCATCGCCGTGGTGCTCACTCGAGGCGCCGCGTGGGCTCGCACGTTACGCTCCCTGTCGGATCGCGTCACCTTGCCAGTGGTTCGTCGGTTGGTAGATGGCACGATTGTGGCGGTTACGGTGGTGCAGCTGGTTGGGAGAACGG
>Ga0207416_1002678_pt1 | contig 18636 bp, 21 predicted proteins | sample PaiPotPPM11metaG_FD_184107 | JGI IMG/M metagenome (GOLD analysis project Ga0207416, IMG submission 184107) | Iron sulfur acid spring bacterial and archeal communities from Banff, Canada, to study Microbial Dark Matter (Phase II) - Paint Pots PPM... ...
CCGCGCAGTACCTCGGCTTCCGTCATGAGCTGATTCCAACGCCGCCAGAACGTGCGCAACTGAAGATCGTCAGTGGCGAGTGGGTGCTCGCTTTTCATGCCGCGCGAGAGATCGGACCATTCGACCTCGCGATTGACGAAGCCGCGCTGACACGATTCGAGCATTTCGACGTCGTCCGGTGTGGCAAATCCGCCCGGCCCCAGGAAGGTCAGGAAGTTGTCGAGCCGCAGCGCCGAATCCTCGGCGGCTTCGTCGATCGGGGCGAGGGCCCATGCGTCGACTTCCATGTAGTCAGGCGAAACCGGATAGAAGGTCCGAATCGTGATCGCCATGATGTCGTTGATGGCCAGGTTAGGGAAAATCACCAGGTTGCGGCTGGTCTCGCAGATACGCCAGGCGTGCTCCTTGCCGAAGCGCTTGTCGAATCGGCGCCGCAGCTCCTCGAAGTGGGTTTTGCGATGCTCGCCGAACGGCGGCGCCCACTGCGCGATCGGCCTTCCCCACGGGACCTGAAATTCCAGGACCGCGTGGCCATTGCCGAGATCAACCGCCCGCTGATGCTTGCCGAGGCTCTTCATTTCAACGCCGATGTCGTTGAGGTAGCCGAAATATCGCTGATGGAGGGGAAGAGCGTGGTATCCGTCGAAACTATTCTCCGCCAGCAACTTCCAGTTGGCCCGCGCACTGTAAGATTGCTGGCCCGCGACGACTTTCATCCCGACTTCCGACTGGTCGGCGACCAGGTCGAGATACTCTCGCGCGCCGGCAAGATAGTCGTAGAGACTGTCAGCCGCGGGATCGAAGCAGACGAAGATGAAGCCGCGATAGCTGTCGACCTGCGCGGGCGAGGCCAGTCTCAGTTCCGCGCCGGAGAACGCCTCGCTATACGATTCTTCACCAGGAACGCCGACGAGCTGCCCACGCGAATTAAACGTCCACGCGTGATAGGGGCATTGAAACGTCCTCGCGTTGCCCGACTTTTGCCGGCATACGAGAGCGCCGCGATGCGTGCAGGTGTTCAGGAACAGGCGAATTACTCGGTCGTCGCCGCGCACCAGTATCATCGGCCGGCCTGCAACGGTTCGCGCAATATAGTCACCGGCGTGCGGAACTTCGGATTCATGACCGACATAAATCCAGCATCTGCCGAAGAGGCGCGCCCGCTCCTCCTCAAGGCATTTCGGATCAGTGAACGCCCGCCGATTCACGCGGAACAGGCCCGCTTCCCGATCATCGACAACGTAAGTTTTCTCCACGACGAATCTCCTCGTAAGACGCCGTCGGCTTCGCCGGTCGCGTCCGCACTTTGGTCGATCGCGTTTACAGCCGTTTGCTAAATTCAACTACCGGGGTTCAATATTGCGGTTAGAGTTAAAGAAGTTGGTCGGGTCGTACTCGCTCTTGAGCGCGACCAGGCGCTCGTAGTTTGGGCCGTAAGCGGCTCTCACACCCGCGCCGCCCGCGCCTTCAGTGAGATAGTTCAAATACATCGCACCGCCGGCGAAAGGTTTCAGCGCCGCACTCAGCCGCTTTACCCATGCAATTGAGCCTTCGGCCTGATTCGGCTCTCGCCAAGCCGATAAGATTCGCGTGCTGTAGCCCGGTCGCCTGAGTCCAAATGCGGTATGGTCTGACGTTGGGCGGCACACGGCGCCGTGCAAGTAATGCTCAGCTGCGATCCAAAAGCCGGCCGGAGCTTCCGCGATATACTCTGCGATTGTTTTTATAGTTTCCTCACCGAGTTGCGCGATGAACCCGCCTTCGATGGCCATCGATCCTCCAGTTGCTCCAAACTCGGCCAAAGGCCGGATATCGCTCAGAGCCTGCATTTCAAGGTAAGGCATCACGCGGATCCGATCGGCGATAGGTTTGCGGAATCGGCGCAAGGGCTTGAACGCTGCCTCGCCTTTTTCAAGATCGCCGCAGTAGCTCACCGCGAGATTAACGATAGGCTGCGTAATACCGGGTGCGTACGTCATCAGGCCGCAATTACCAATGTCGATAGCGACGTCCAATTCGTCTGGGACACTCATCATATAGTCGTCGAGAAAAGTCAGGATTTCACGGGTATCCGAGATTGGGTACGTCAAGGTGCCACCGAGTATCTGCCAGACGCGATGGAGCCGATATTCAAGAGAGGTTACGATTCCGAAATTCCCGCCGCCTCCCCGGATGGCCCAGAACAGATCCGCGTCTTCCTCCATGCTCACTCGGAACACCCTGCCGCCAGCCCCTATCAGCTCGGCGGACACAAGGTTGTCGCATCCAGCGCCAAGTTTATCCATCAGGCGGCCGAGTCCTCCGCCCACGGTATAACCAGCGATCCCAACCGAGGTGCATTCGCCTAACACCGTCGCCAAACCAAAGGCTTGGGTGGCTCGATCGAACTCACCGACGGTAAGCCCGGAATCCGCACGCGCCGTGCATGTTTCGATATCGACTTGGATGCTTTTCATGCCTGACACGTCAATGACCATGCCGCCGTCGCAGAAGGAGTCTCTAGCCATACTGTGACCGCCGGCACGAACGGCGATCGCGAGCTCATTGGTACGCGCGAACTCGACCGAGCGTGCAACGTCGACTGCTGCAGCGCAGCGCACGATCATTCCGGGGCGTCGCGGATCGAGCATCCCATTCCAAAGTCGACGGGCGAGCTCGTAGCGCTCTTCGCTTGGGTGGATAACTTCGCCGAGCAAACTCGCCTCGAATTTTTTGAGTGCTTCCTCTTTGATTGCATTGCCGGTGGTCGAGACGATCTGCGGCTTCGGATTTGTTTCCATCAGGTCCTCTATGGATGAGTTCGGAACCGAGCGGGAATCGGTTACAAGCGGCCTCACTTTCGGTTGTCCAGCGGGCTTTGTGTACGCGAGACCGAGTGGTCCAAAACTATAGATCGCCGGATCGAATCACGCCGGGTGTGGTGACCAGACTGAGGGGATTTGAACTCCGACTCGATCGGATACCAAAAAGAATGAACTCTATTTAATGAACGGCGAAAGAGGGAGAATCGGGCTACACGTCAGCGCGCAAAGAGATTTTATCGCATCCGAGTCGCAATCACCTGCGCGAACATTACCACCGAAGGAGTGAGGGCCCGACCTGCGCACCGACGACTGCACAGATCGCTATCGCGGCGCCATACCAGATGGCAATGAAAGGAATTGTATCGCTCATGCAAGCCAACCCGTAAGCGGCTGCACCAAGGCCTCCAGCGACGATTCCGGCGATGGCGCCACAAATCCTCAATCGGATTGGCGCACCCTTGCGAAGCGCCCAGATTAAGACTGCCAATGGGATCGCGGAAAAGAACGTGATACAAAGTAGGCAACGCGCCGGAGAGAAAGTGCTCGCTCCAAAAAGCATCTCTCTCCACGTTTGGGGGCGACCAAGGACGAACATCACAAAGGCCACCACAATCGTGGCAACTAAAGGAAACAAGATCACTGGCCAGTGGGTCCCGTTCTCCAAACCAGGACGCATCGATCTGATCAAAAAAGGTACTCCCGCGCCGATCACGCTCAGAGCATAAAGCAGCTTTATCGCCGACCATTCCAGATGAGCGGTCGACTGAAGGTCGGGACGTGGACCGACGGTGGCCAACATCAGGGCAAAAGCAGCCGCCCCACCTGTAACCATCGCCAGAATCAGCGTCTTCTCCAACCGGCCATGGCTCACGCGTTCCAAGTTGGCGCTGAGTGCATCAATAAGCCGATCGGTATTCACGCTCCGCTCTCCTTGCGAACCTGTAACGCCAACGCCTTCAAGCCGCGATGCACGGCCACCTTTACGGCCGACTCCGATATTCCGCATCGCGTAGCCGCTTCGCTCACGCTCAGCCCTTCCAGCTTGACATACTGGATCGCCTTTCTTGCTTTTAACGAAATCTGCGACATGAGCCGGTGCAAATCCAGACCGCTCTCTATCGCTGCCATGTCGCTGTCAGCGGTGAGTTCTTCTGCGCGTTCGATTGGCATATCCTTGAATGAGTATTTGGTGCGCCGGAGATAGTCCAGAAACTTGTAACGCGCGATCGCATGAATCCAGGGCATGAAGGGTTGCGACAGATCGTACGTATGTCGATGGGTATGAACCGCGATCAATACCTCCTGCAGAAGATCCTCCGCTTCTGCAGCCCCATGCCCAATTCGTGCGAAGCGATTCCGATAATAGGCGCGCAGATGTCCCGTCAGCCGCTCGAGAAGCCTGTGATACGCTATCGCATCGCCATCGAGACCGGCGGTCATTAGAGCTCGAAGCTCGTGTTCCTGAGACTGAGCGCGTTCGTCCATCTATGAGCTGCAAGTGATCTCGAACTTTACGCGATTGTGCGAACGCTCTTCTGATTTTTAGGAGCGACAACTGCTTGGACGTGGTGAGTTCTACGTTCCTAGCCGAATTTTTAGCCCGTTCATTGTTTCGGCTTCGTTCGCGCACGTTAATAATACGTCTGCACTACCTACCAACTCCCGCCGGCATGCTCCCCGGCGATACCGGCGATACTCAGGCGATGAGCCATGATGCAACTCTCTGTGTCGCCCACGACGCCATTTGAGTAAAGATTCGAAGGCCTGCAATTTCGTGAAGCCTACCGTCGGCTTGTCTTCGACCGTTGCAGATCTCGGCGGCATGGATGCGACGCCTATGAGCGAGCTGGAAAGCAACATTCGGATCTTACCTGCGTCGGCGGGACGACGGCTGCTGCCCTGTCTTCGCCCGTTTGACGACGAAGCTCACCGCCCACGTGGCGCTTTGTTGAGAATGTCATCATATAGGTAACGAATTCTCACAAAATGCGAGTGCTGGTGTTTTGACGATCGACTGTTACCAGGGGCGACGGTCAGGCGCATCCCAGTATGGCGCCGATTTGAGTTGCGTTTGGACATGGCTCAAATCCGCCGCCAACTGGTCGTATCGGCCATTCTGTAGCGCAGTTTGCGCGGCGCGGAAGTTCGTGTCGGCATCAGGATTGTAGAATGACCTGCGCTCGGCTTCGATGAGATGCCGGCCAACCTGGGCGAGCTGATCCTGCGCCTGGCCGAGTGGTGGGACGACCGCCGCTTGGATCGCTTTTGCCGGCATAGTGGACATCTCCCCTGCAAAAGCCGGTGCGGCAGCTGCGCCGAGCACGGCTGCCAGCGCCGCCCCTGTTATAACCTTGGATAGTTTCATAACTTCACCTCCGTCGTTTTCTTTCGTGCATGCCTGTCGTTCCACCCCTGGATCGCCTCCGGCTTAGGATCGGGCATGCACTATTAGGGATCCTGCACTACCAGGAATCCTGCACTATCAGGAATCCTGTGAAATGCTGATTCTGTCCGGCGCGACAATCGCGGAAATCTTTGAGTCCGATGACCGTACGATTGAATCGAAGACGCTGGAAGGGTGAGCAAGTCGCGTTCCAGCATTGCCGCCACGTAGCTGCGGACTAATTTGCTCCGGGATCGGTGCACGGACTCGCGCAGTGCGAATAGCGTGGCGAAACGCGAGTCCCAAGGTGGACACTCTCAGGCGGGCGCCTCACATGGCTCTTACGTGAGTTGCAAATCCGGCGCGATGACGAAGAAACCAGTCATTTTGCATGCGGCCTGCCGGGTGCAGATGTTGCGCTGACCGAACGGATTGCTATGCAGAACGTAACCGATCCCTGCTCCCTTCCGAACTCACTGATATAGGCTCATCCAAAAGACCATCTTATCGACGCCGTGTTTCGGCGGACGACGTGACGGAGCGTAAATGATTCAAGAACGTGAGAACCGTGAGCCGCCTGGCTCATGCACCAGCAAATGCCACTTGGGCGTGGACTTCGTGATCTGGAGCCGTGAAAATGCGGTGCTGGCAGCACCATTTTGTGAAGCCGCTTTTCACGCCGTATGACTTGCCGGCAATTAAGCAGAGAGAACCCGTGGAATACAACAAGATCGCAGTGCCGGATGGGTTATTGAATCTGAAGAGCATCACTCATTTCAGGCCATATGAAGTATTCCATCAGCGGCACGTCAGCCACGCGCAAAAGCTGTCGGAATTTCTCGCCAGACTGCGCTGGTGCAAGGTCGAGATAGACGCGGAACGCGCATGCGCGCCGCGCGATCTTACTGAGACACGCCATCGATTTTCGCCTAGGCATCGGGCGCAGCGAGTCATTTCGAGTTGTATCTCTGTGCGATGGAAGAGATAGGCGCCCATACTCAGGTGGTGAGAAGCTTCATGCAGAAGATAGACCGCGGCGAACAGTGGTCGATCGCGCTCAAAGAATTGGAGGTTCCTCCCAGCATAACCGATTTCGTGGAGGGAACCTTGAACTGTGCGATTCACGGCTCAGTAGTCGAGGTCGCAGCTTATTTGTTCTTTGTCCGTGAGGACATAATTCCCGACATGTTCGAGCGGTTGCTCAAGCTCTGGGACCATGGGGCAGTCGAAGTCCCGTACTTTGCCTACTACCTGAAACGCCATATCGAACTAGATGGAGATAGCCACGGCCCCTGGGCGCGAGAGATGCTGATCACTCTGGCCGGGCAGGACGAAAGCAACTGGAGACAGGCGACGCGCGCGGCTGAACTGGCCATCACCAGCGGCATCAAACTTTGGGACAGCGTTCGAGCCCATCTTAATAAGGGGCCGACGGTTCAGCATCGAATCGGTTAGTTGAAAAGTCGCGGTATCTCGCTTGAAACGGACGGCGATGGAGTTCCTCTATTCTTGTAGGAGGTAGTAACCGTTTAAGGATTTTGCCAGGTAGCAGAATTATTTGGAAAACGCGAGCGATTGCTAAAGATCGCATTGTCCAAAAGCTGCTCAGTGCTCAGGTCTCAAGTAGGGACGCTGGCTGGTGTCCTGAATGCAGGCCCGGCGGTCGCTAAGCCCGCAGCAAAGGGATGTCTTCCGCTCCGCTCGTCATTCTCCCCGCCTGCCGACGCATCAGGTAATGAAAATAGAATTGGTTATCTTTGGCGCGCTTCTGGTTGCGACCCTCAGCTTGGCGGGATGTTCCGACGGACGGCGGGATTATGGAGGCTACGGTTATCCCGCGTACGGGTACGGTTACGGTGGATATCACGAGGGCGAATTTTTCGGCGAACGCTTCCGCGGATTTCACGGTGATGGGTTCCACAGTGACAGGTTCCACGGCGGCGATTTCCACGACGGATTCCACGGTGGCGGGTTCCATGGTGGCGGGTTCCATGGTGGCGGTCATCATTAAGTGTCTGAAGATCGATGGCTCTATAGGAAAACGGACGAGTCAGATCCTGGAGCGATTTGGGTAGGGCCTGCTCGACGTCCTGAGCGACGAACCCATAATTTGTAGAACCGCACCACCACCCGATTTGAAGCCGATTTTCAATAATTCCGACGGCTCGGCGCGCCGGTCGGCTAATGTTTGTCCAGTGGCAGGTTCTCCCATTTGATGAAATCGACCTGCTCGATCGGCACCGGCTCGCTTGCGAGAAAGATCACCACGCGCAGCCCGTCGGTGTAATACGGATCGCCGGTCAAATTGTGCGCCGGATGCTCGACGGTCGAGACGCCCGCGCCCTTGACGTAGGCGAGCGTCTGGATCGCGCCGACCGCGGCCAGATCCTCGATCAGGTAGTCACGCGAGTCATCGACGTCAGGATCGATCTTGTGCGTGGTCAGGGAGGGCGAGGCCGTGGTGAAGCGGAAGCCGATGTCACGGCTGATCTGGCCGATCCAGACATCACGTCCCTGGTAGGTGTAGGGGCTTAGCCACAGCCGCATGTGATTGCGCTGATTGATGGTGCCACGCGCCTTTTGCAGCGCGATATCTTGCCGGCGGCCGAACAGGTAGAGCGAGCTGACCGGCGAATAGCGGTACCGCGCCCCGGACAAAAACGCCACGATAGTTTGCTTCACCGAACCGGCCGCCAGGGTGTGGGTGGGATCCCAGTTCTGTTGCACTAGCGCGGCGACAACCTCGCTCTCCGAGCCGATCAGCACGATGTTGAGCGGGTCGCCATTTCTGCCCTTAGGGCTGCTCGCGCAACATTGAAAATTCGCGAGAACCTGGCGCAACTGGTTAAGGCTTACTGCCTTGCGCTGGTTCCGCGCATAGAGACTGTCGAAATCCGCTGTTTCATAATCGAACCGGCCGTTGGGCAGTTGCAGGAAGAAGCCGATATTGATCACGCCCTTGGCGTGCCACAATTCGACGTTGACATACTTGGCGCCCTCGCTGAGATTGGTGAAAATGAAGCCCGTATCGGTCTTGTGCGGCGACACCAGGCGGGCGATACCGTAGTCACGGAAGAACCGGTCCATCGCCTTGTTGGACCGCGCCGCAAACGGGATATGATCCAGGTAGGAGGCCTCCAGCGCCGAAAAATAATCCGGATCTATTGAGCGCGGCATCAACCACAAGGCAAAGGGATTGCGGTTTTCGATCCGCACCCACACCGCCTGAATCCCGTTGTTGGCTAGGGGACGGCCGAAGTATTGGTCCTCTTCCTGCTCGTTGAGCACCGCAATCGAGACCCGGACGTTCTCCTTCTCTGCGCTCACTACGTTGTGCGCGAAAGCCGACTCATCGATCTTTCGAGGAGCGAAGCCGAAACATCCGGCAAGACTGAGCGCGACCATAAACAACACCGCCAGCATCACCTTTGGGCCAGCCGCGGCTTTGGCTTGAGGCCAGTTAACCGGGATTTCCGTTTGACTCTTCGACTTCAACTCGCCTTGTAGACTAAACGGTCTCGCTTGGCACCGTTTCAACTAGGTTTTGCTCCACGGCCTTTCCGACGGCGCCGGAGGGAATTAATTGAGGATCACCGACCTGGATGCCGAGAATTATAACCATCCTCGCCACGAGTCTGAAAGTGATCGGACGACCTGAGGCTGTGACGGCGGTGATGGCGGTGACATAAGAGCCAAGGGTCTTATGTCCGGATAATGCGCAGCAATCCCGCCGCGATACGGCGTATTTCCCCGTTCGGCACGCAGCCGACCAGGTTTCCTTCACATTATGTTTTCCTGCTGATTACTTGGGAAGTTGCACAGTGACAAGCGCATGGTGATTATGCCGCCGCCCACGCGGCCGGACGGAGAAACTTGGCTACCCTCCTCCGCACCACCCAATCTCATCCAGAACCCGCATCTATCAAAGCTCTTTCAAATTGGTAGTTCACATAGAAAACAGAAATCTCAACCCCCTGCAAGGTTCGGAACCGACTACTGCGGTTTCCAGCAGCCATTTGCCAATAATGAATCCGCGGCCGCTTGCACCGCCGTACCGTTGAAGAAATCGCGATTCCCCGAGGTCCAGAACTCGACCGCGTTGGTGAAGACCATGTCGCGGAAGGCATCCTCGCTGATGACGCCATGCTCGACCAGCTCGTGAGCCTCCTGTGCCGCTAGTGCCATCTCGGGCACATCCCAATGGCCAAGATCGGAGCCATACAGAGCGTTGAGTTTCGCGTGGAAGGGCGAGCCCTTGATATCGGAGGCGAGCGCGTTCAACGGATCATCGCCCTCACATCCGAAGTAGAACCGCTGGGTAAAAATCTCGCAGATTTCTGCGGCGCTACCGATCCCGCTCGGCGCCCATTCGTCAAATGACGCCGCATCCTCGCCGCGCGCCATCCTGTCCCGGTGGTCCGCGATGAGAATCTCGGCACGGCCGGCCACACGCCAACCCCCGTAACGCGCGGCAAGATCGATGAACTCGGCGGTGTTGATATGCGCCGGATTGTAGTTCTCCAGCGCTTCGCTGTTGCGCTTTTCCCAATGCGAGACCAGGTCGCAGTAAAGGCTGCGCGCCCACGCGACACCGCCCTCCAGAAAGGCGAATTTCAACTGAGGGAAGCGCTTGGGCACCCCGCCCATGAACAGTCCGCGGCAGACGGCGTCTGCGCTCGAGGCGAAACTCCCAAGATGATTATGGACATAGTTCGTCGTCGAGGTACGGCTACCCCAGCCGTAGCCTAATGAATGAAACGTGGGCGACACTCCCAGCTCCACGCATTTCGCCCACACAGGATCGTAGTCGTATTCGCTGTCCAGCCCGAAGGTATCGATCCAGTAGCTATAGCGTGCCGCCTGTGGCGAAATCCGAATCGCCTCCTTGATCGCCCGCGGCACCAGACTGGCCATCATGACTGCGCGCAATTTGAGGTCTCTGACCGCGAACTCCAGTTCGTCGATCGCCTCCTGCGGCGTATGCATCGGAATCGTAGCGACCGGAATCAGGCGATCAGTGAAGCCGGCGAACATGTCCGCCTTCATTCGATTAAGTGCGCGGCACGCCGCCCGCCGCACCTCCTCGTCAGCGATCAGGATTGTGATCAGCCCGAGCGTCGGGTATACCACCGAGACATCCAGCCCCATCTCCTCCATCCGTTCATGGAACAATTTGGGGAAAAAAGAAGTGGCGAGATCGCGAGTATTGCGCGTCGGGCCCGCCCACCATACCGGCTTCATCGCACACCGCCCACGGCGTTCTTCGGGTTTCAGATCGCGCCACTCGAAATTGAGGAACGAATCGAAAGCAATCCCGTTCTTGAAGCGTTGGGCCACCGACGCGCCGCCCACTTCGGCAAGGTAATCGAGAAACACCGGGGCCATCTCGACCTGATGGCCGTCGGAATCGATTATCGGATGATTCAGACGCGCGCGAATCGCGGCTGAGCTGGAAGGGACATCGGTCTGCAAGGTAGCCATACAGTTCACCTTTGCTCGCTTAGCATGGGCCGGCACCGGCGAAAGCTCTTGAACCAGGATCTCCATACTTAGTCGTGATTCACTCTTATTCATACATCGGGCTATTTCGCGCTATCGGCGCGGATGGCGCGGCTGGACCGCGGACGCGCAATGAACGCTGCTTTGATGACTGCCGCGGTTTGAGAGGACTGCGCGGCGGAGCGAGGGGGATTCGAACCCTCGGTGCCGCTAGTATCCCGTCCCGCAAATAACTTTACAGTTTCAGCATTCCATTTGAGACTTTATCCAAGCAAAATAAATGAGTTTCTGACTCATTGCCAATAAAGTTATTTGCGGGACGGGATACTAGGGCTTGCCTTGGCGGAATTCGGCCCGAGTTTGGCGCACTATTCAGCCCGAATAAAAGCATCCGTGCTGGAGAGAATTTGTTCGCCTGGGGTTTGGCTCTGCTTCGAATCTCTCCGGTTCCCTTTGTTGGCCAGGCTGATGCTCGGAATCCGGTGAGGTCTAACATGAGACGAACGCTTGGAGTTCGAATCTCCCTCCTCGGCGGGCAGTCAGCAAAAAGCGAGCCCCAGCTGAACGCCCATCTGATGTAGACGCGCGCCGCACTTTTTGCAAAAACGGTGCGCGCGCCGATCGGCGGAATCAACGTGAGCAAGAACGCGATGCGTGGCCAGCAGGTCAATCCCGGCAGAGCTGCTACTGAACAGTTCCGTCGTCAGTTCGAAGACCGTCGGCGACCGTATGCCGGGTGACTCTTGATGGAGATGTCCGGACGGCTATTGAAATTGAAATGGTGGCGATCCTTGCCTGATCGGAAGATCGGGTGCCTTAAGGGGAGGACGAGCAGTTTGCTCCTCGTAGGGGCAAACTACGGGAAAGTCAGACATTGCGGAAAAAAACGGTGACCGACCTCATTTTAGTATTCTGTATGTAACCGATTCCTGCTCCGTTTCGAACTCACTCATATGGGCGCCCCAAAGGCCGAACTTAGCGAGCCACGTTTCGGCGGGCGAGGCGATGGAAGCGTACATGAGTCGAGGGTGAGTGCGGGCTCATCCGATTGCAAACGCCACTTGGGCGTGGATTTCGTGATGTGGAGGCGTGAAAGCGCCTGGTTTTGGTTTCTAATCAATCCGCGCGGAAACGGCGCAATGATCGGCGTGACCGCAAATGAGGCTCGAGCGATCCGTGAGGCCTGCTTGTCGATTGAAGCCATATTAACAGTGTCCTGATCGTGGTCCTCGAAAGAGAGTACTTCGATTAACAGCAATTTCATTTTGCGGCTAAGGAGTTTTGCGAATGGCAAACAAGGGCTTTTCGCATATCGGATTGTCAACGCTAGATTTGGAACGCTCACGGGACGGTTCGATTCGATAAGACCGCCGGAATCGTTCAGCTCCCTCGGACGGAGCACCCATGCCAAACGTGCGATCGCGGTCTCAAGGAGCGGATGCCCATGGCCGACACAGATGGCATTCAAGACGGCCGGGAAGAACGTAGAATTCACCGCGTCTCATGACTTCTCGCTCATCGAAATTGGAGAGCGCCATGACGGAGCGAGATGTGAATGCAACACAGGTTATAGATGGACGAACTCGCTCATTATCACGAGCGCGACCTTCGAGCTCTAAATGACAGCCAGCCTCGACGGCAACGCTGGGGCGTATCACGCGCTTCTCGAGCGGCTGGGGGCCAGCTGCGCGCTTATTATCGACGCCGCTTTGCGTTAATAGGGCATGGTCATACAGAAGCAGAGGACCTTCTCCAGGAAGCGCTGATCGCAATCCACACTCATCGGGGTACCTATGATCCGCTGCAACCTTTCACGCCGTGGGTCTATGCAATTGCGCGCTACAAGTTTCTGGACTATCTCCGGCGCACCAAGTCTTCGTTCAGGAACATGCCGATGGAGAACGCGCAAGAGCTCACGGCCCGCAGCGATCTGGCGGCTGTTGAAAGCGGGTTGGACTTGCAACGGCTCATGTCGAGGATTTCGTCCAAAGCGAGAGCGGCGATTCAATACGTAAAGCTGGAAGGGCTGAGCGTGAGCGAGCGGCCGCTCGATGCGGAATGTCGGAGTCCGCCATAAAGCTAGCGGTGCATCGTGGCCTGAAGGCGTTGGCGTTACGGATTAGCGAGGAGAGAGCAACGTGAACACATATCGGCTTATTGACATCCTCAGCGCCAACCTCGAGCCCGCGCGCCACGGACAGTTTGGAAGGACGCTGATTGTGGCAATGGTTACAGGTGCAACTGCCGCCTTTGGCCTGATGTTGGCAACAGTCGGACCACGGCCCGACCTTCATTCGACTGCTCACCTCGAATGGTTGGCTGTGAAGCTCCTTTTTGCTCTGAGCGTGATCGGCACGGGAGCGCCTCTTTTGCTGAGATCGACGCGTCCTGGTCTGGAGAACGCGACGAACTGGGCACTGGTCTTGTTTCCTTTGTTTGCTGCCATCGCTGTGGCCCTCGCGACGCTGCTCCTTAGCCGGCCCCAAGCGTGGAGAGGGATGCTTCTTGGAGCGAATACCGTGTCCTCGGCGCACTGCCTCCTTTGCATAGAGTTCTTTGCTGCGATCCCATTGGCAGCGCTGATCTGGGTGCTTCGTAAAGGTGCGCCAACCCGGTTGAAGCTTTGCGGTGCCATCGCCGGGATCGTCGCAGGAGGAATTGGTGCTGCCGCTTACGCGTTGAGTTGCATGAGCGATACGATTCCGTTCATTGCCGTCTGGTATGGCGCGGCGATAGTGCTCTGCGCAGTCATTGGAGGGCAACTCGGGCCTCGGCTTCTTCGATGGTAATTTTCGTAGATTTGATCGGAACTCCGGTGCGATGAAATTATTGTGCACGCTGATTTCATTGGTCTGCATCCCCATTTCCCGCCACTCATGAAGTAGGCGGCCGGCGCTCTCGCGGGCCCTGTGTTGATTGTAGGCGCTTCCTGCAGGAGTGTGCTAGGAAGCGCTGGCCCAGCGATCTCTGGACCGCTTAGCTCATCGCTCTTTTCTGGATCGCTCTTAATGCCGGCGGCACGGATCGGCATTCCGACGATGATCCTTCCGGCCGCCTGGATCCGATCATCCTGGCTGATTCTTGAGAGTCCGGCCCAGGTGTCAAGGCGTGACGCAGCGGCCGTGCTGCCGGAATCCACGATCACGATGCCCCGCTTTGAGTCGGCGAAATACTTGCGCTGCGCCCATAGGTGCAGCCGCTGTTTGGTTTTTCCCAAAGGATCGAGTGCAGATTATGCCGAAGTCGGCCTGAGCGACCGTCATCTCACGGCCGAAGCGTCCTAAGCTCCATCGGGGTGAAATAGAGAGGTAGTCATTGGACGGTTGGCTCAAGCACGACCTCGTATTCTTCGGAGAAAGCTATCTGTGTGAAGATTGCGCTAAGGCCGGAGGTTTTATCTAGCGACACCAGACTCGTCATCCAGCGCGCAGCTCGCGACCAAGCATCAACATAACGAGAGGCTGATGTGTCAAAAAGTGCACGTGTGGGGGCGATGTGCAGGCCCCACCGGCACCGATATGGCCGTCTCTGTTTAGGAGCCGTCAATTAAAGAATGAGCATACCGTCGTTCCGAGTCTGCCTTTCTTCGCTGGCCGTGTTCGTAGCGGTTTTAAGCCTGTGTTCCGCTGCCGCCCGCGCGGATGCCCACAGGCGCCGGGCACCGAGTCCAGTGCCGGTGGTGTAACGGATGCCTGGCTGGTTGCGCGCGGCCTGATTGGTCGCGGGATGGTCGGGCGAGCAATCCGCCCGTGACGCGATGACGCCACCCTCCGGCGTCGAAGTCGACGAAACCCGGCAGACCGAAAACCGCACGGGCCAGCTCGTGATGCAGGCCAGGTCGTGGAGCGAAATTATCGGCGACGACACGGTCCACATCGAGGTTACCACTCTGCCCAGCCATCAGTTCGAAGTCGGCTTCTGGCTATTCCCTAATCATCGGCAGGGCTGCACCATGTACCAATGGACGCTGTACGATCATGGCCGCGCGCTGCAGAGCGCGTTCTGGCGTAACGATGCGGCGGTGCTCCAGATGGCCGGAGCCGTCGATTTGCCACATGACCTGTATCTCGATGCGGTCCCGTGGATCGCGTTTTTGCGCGCCTTCGACACGCCACGCGATGGCGCGGAAGGCATACTGAATCAGCAGATTACGCCGTACAGTTACGTGGGCCAGGACGCTTCGGCCAGAGGCATCGAGCGGATAACTGTGCCGGCCGGCAGCTTCTCCGCGCTCAAGGTCATCGCGCGCGTCGACATCGCGACCGTAATGCCCAATTGGCCGCGCTTCGTTCTGCACGTCATCAAGCCGGTAATTCCCAGGAACACGCTCTATTTCGAGGCGGCGCCGCCCCACAGGCTGCTCAAGCAGGAAGGCGCCACCTTTGTCGGCGGCCCTGAGGTCACCACGGAACTTATTCGCTTCTACATCGCAGGCCCGCCGCCGGTCATAGCTGCACCTGCCGTGGCCGCAGCCTACCCGCCGGTCGCCGCCGTGCTCGGCGGTTCATCGATTGCTCAATGACAGCTTTCCGCGGGCAGACGGCGTCTCTCACTGATGCGCAGCCCCCAGTGACCAGAAGGCCACAATACTCAATGCCAGTATCGCACCGCCTCTGGACCCCCACTGAGCAACCGGCATGATGGGTAACACTTCAGACCACCGACCCATTGATGCGAAGGGCGGCCCGTTGTCAGAGCGTATCGCCGCCGGCAACCGTATTTCTTGAATACTCGCTCAATGTGCCTGTGGACCTGCGCGCCGGTAGGCGGACTGGCCACCTGACAGCACAGTACATAACGGCTAAATGCGTAACTGACCGTCAGCGGATCGCAACGCTGCCCATCACCGGTCCGAAACCAGCCCTTGAAATCGATGCACCATACCTGGTCGGGCGCTGAGGCCGCCGTTAGTGGCGCCTGGGTGACCAAGCTGCGCCGCGCCCGTTTGAGGCTGCTGGTGGTGATCGACGGGGCCAAGGCGCTGCGCAAGGCAGTTACCGACACTTTCGGCGAGCGCGCGCTGATCCATCGCTGCCACCAGCACAAGAACCGCAACGTTACCGACGCTCTGCCCGAGCGGATGCGCGCGACGGTGCGCGGTGCGATGAACCAGGCCTATGCGACGCGGGATCCCAGCGCGCCCGCCGGCTGCTCGAGCATCTGGCGCGCCGCCTGGAGTCCGCGCATCCGGGCGCGGCGGCCTCCCTGCGCGAGGGGCTGGAGGAAACTCTTACCACGACCTTCGACGATCGACTCCACGACTTCCGGAGTCAGCGCGGCCAACCGGAGCAGACGGCTTATATAACGTTCGCTGTCACACCGAGCTGCTGCCGCTAGACTGCGCGGCACCGATCCGTCACGGCCCGGGCACCCCGCGATGGCGCTATCGTGATCGCTCTGCGCTTCATCCGGGGTCTGCCCCGGGACCAGCCGAAGGTCGCATCGGCTAAGCACCCGAGCAAGTACGACCTTGGTCTCAAAAAGCGCGAACGACATCCCGATACAGCGGCGTATACCGCCGCCGAACGGAAAGAACTCGTAAGGTCCCGGACGCCTCTCCAGGAACCGCTCGGGTCTGAATTTCTCAGGCTCGGGCCACACCCGGGGATTGCGATGGGTCAAGTCGATCGACGGAACCAAGATCACGCCTGCCGGCAGCTCATACCCACCGATCCTGATCGGCCTAGAGACCAGCCTGCCGACATCCGGAACTACCGGATTCAGTCGAAGCGTCTCCCGTACGGTCGCGTCGAGGTAGCGAAGGCTCTCGAGCTTGCTCTGTTCGGGCTCGCCACCGGCGAGGACCTCGTCCAATTCCTTCTTTGCCGCCGCGACGACGTCCCCGTACTCATGCACGCGGGTGATCGTCCAGGCGAGTGCCGTCGCTGTGGTCTCGTGACCGGCGACAAAGAGCGTGACCATCTCATCGCGGATTTCCTGATCGCTTAGGTCGCAGCCGTTCTCATCGGCTGCTTCGATCAACAGGGAAAGTGCATCATCGTGTCCCCTGGTGCCATTTTGCCGGCGCCGAACCAGGAGTTCTGTGAGGAGTTCATCGACACTGCGACGCGCCTGTCGTAGTCGCGCGAGCAACGAGAATCTCCCGCCGATCGTGCGTAGCCACGGCACCATCCACACAGTGCCAGCCGCGATGCCTAGCAGCTCACGCAAGCGCTCGCGAAGTTGCGGCCATATCGGCCGGTCCTTCTTGATTCGGGCGATCGCCTATCGCCTCCAGGAGCAGGCTTTCGGCGGTCTGAAGCCCTCGACCCGTCGACAGCTGGCTCGGGTCGCCGAAGAGACCGCGGGTGGGAACTCACCTAAGAAACCGCAGAGTCGAAAGGCGGGAATGGGGACCATCCTGGTCCGCGAATGGCAAGGGAACTCTCACCACGTCACGGTGCTCGATGACGGGGTCGCCTTCAACGGGAAGCGCTACCGATCGCTCTCGGAAGTCGCTCGTGAGATTACCGGCAGCCGGTGGTCGGGGCCGCGATTCTTCGGGCTGAGCTTGCCTGCGATGGAGACCAACCATGGAATGGCCTAAATCTCCAATTCGACGCTGTGCGATTTACACCCGCAAATCGTCAGAGGAAGGGCTGGAGCAGGACTTCAATTCGCTGCAGGCGCAGCGTGAGGCCTGTGAAGCGTTCATCAAGAGTCAGGGCGGTGAAGGCTGGCGCTTGGTCAAGACCGCCTATGACGATGGCGGTCTCTCTGGTAGCTTGTCCGACGGGTCGCCACGGAGTGCTATGAAGTCGGGCACCAGCGTAGGTTCGACGCCGTACCGTGCGCGTACTTCCTTGGGCCCGTCTTGAGCCGAGTGATCAGATCGAGCGTGCCGACGAGTTAAAGGCAAAATGGAATACAGCTAAAGGGCAGCTTTGGGAAACTCAACCCGCAACTCAGCGCGAATGAGCTTGAAAAAATCCGCAGGCGTCGCGAACCGTACTTCCTGTTCTCCACGTAACCCCCATGAGGAGGTTTGCCGTGGTTTTTGCTTTACGCTCGATGTAAGCTGACTGAGCAGGGATCGACATAGGAATCGAGTCCCAACCTGATCCAGCCCTACGGTGGCCCTTTCGCTCGCCTTTGACCACGTTCCGCTAGACCATCCAAATTTTCTCGACCGCAAGGCTTGCGGAGGTCCCGATGGGAGACTCTTGTTTCCGTGCAACCCGGCTGGCATGGCTCGGCACAACCTTGCTCGCGCTTGCGATGGCCGCGCCTGCCTCAGCACAGGTACAGGTAGCGATTCAGTTTGGAAGGCCCCAGGCACGCGGCTTCTCGAATAACTATCCATGGTTCAACGACGTCCCGCAGTACCGGGGAAACCAGAGCTTTCAGTATTTTCTGGCGTACCATCCGGATATCGCGCAGGCTCTCGCACTGAATCCCGGCCTGCTCTACAACGCCGCCTGGCGCTCGGAATATCCGGACCTGGAGCAGTATCTGAACACTCATCCTTACGAATGGCAGGCACTTAACAATGCAAACTGGTCCACCGGGCCGGCCGAAACCCAGTGGGGTTACTACGATAGCCAGCACCAATGGCGCGATGCCTATTGGTGGCATGAGAACGATGCCAATTGGTTTTACGACAATCATCAGGATTGGGCTTCGCTCGATTCGCGCTGGCTTGACCAAGACGGCGCCTACGACCAGCAGAACCAGTGGCATTATGGTGAATGGTGGTACGACCAGAATCCGGGTTGGGTAACGAGTAATCATCCGGCCTGGCTCAGCCAACATCAGAATTGGTCAAACGCGTCAGAGCAGCAGAGCTATCGTCAAGCACACGCCCTGCCCGCGCAGAATCAGTTCGGGCAGCGGGCCAGCGTGCAGCCGCGACAGAACGTTCAGCAGGCTCGGCCTATCGCGCAGGCGAGCCGTCAGCAGGCTCGGCCCGCCACGCAGGCGAGCCGTCAGCAAGCTCGGCCCGCCACGCAG
>Ga0207416_1002679_pt1 | contig 18630 bp, 16 predicted proteins | sample PaiPotPPM11metaG_FD_184107 | JGI IMG/M metagenome (GOLD analysis project Ga0207416, IMG submission 184107) | Iron sulfur acid spring bacterial and archeal communities from Banff, Canada, to study Microbial Dark Matter (Phase II) - Paint Pots PPM... ...
CCCCCGTCCTCCCGTTCCTCCTCCCCCTTCCTCCCCGCTCACCGCATATCCCACCGCTTCACGCTAAACTGAACGTTCCGCTCTGCTTTCGGGGGACGCATTCGCACGATGGATACGCGCAACGTTGTCATTCTGGGTTCTGGGTGTTCCGGCCTCACAGCTGCCATCTACGCCGCTCGGGCGGGGTTGCAGCCGTTGGTGGTGGAAGGCCATGAGGTGGGCGGGCAGTTGAGTTTAACCACCCTGGTCGAAAACTTTCCTGGGTTCCCGGAAGGGATCATGGGACCGGAGCTGATCGACAACATGCGGCAGCAGGCGGCGCGCTTTGGCGCGCAGTATGTCAGCGGCCGGGTGACCGCCGCGGCGTTACAGGAGTCGCCCTTGCGTCTGACGCTGGAGGACGGCGAGATCCAGACGCGGGCGTTGATCATCGCCTCCGGGGCCTCGGCTCGCTGGCTGGGATTGCCCTCGGAGCAGGCACTGATCGGGCATGGCGTCTCCAGTTGCGCCACTTGCGACGGGTTCTTCTTCCGCCACCGCGACATCATCGTGATCGGCGGTGGTGATTCGGCGATGGAGGAGGCCATTTTTCTGACTCGCTTCGCCACCTCTGTGACGCTGGTGCATCGCCGCGACGTGTTTCGTGCCTCGAAGATCATGCTTGACCGGGCGCAAGCCAACGACAAGATCAAGTTCCTGACCAACGCCGAGGTGGTCGAGGTTCTGGACGTGGCAAAAAAGGAAGTCACCGGGGTGCGGTTGCGTGACCCACGTGACGGTCGCGAGTGGGAGATGGCAACCGCCGCCGTTTTTCTGGGGATCGGCCACGTGCCCAACGCCGCGCCGTTTGCCGGTCAACTGGAACGCGATGAGGACGGCTACCTGAAGACACGCGATTATGTCTTCACCAGCATCCCCGGCGTGTACGCCTGCGGCGACGTGCAGGACCGCCGCTATCGCCAAGCCATCAGCGCCGCCGGCACGGGCTGCATGGCGGCCATTGAGGCGGAGCGCTACCTGGAAGCCCACGGGCACTGACGCTGACGCGTCGATTGATCGCGCGGTGACTTCGGCGCGGTCCTGTGGGTCGCTGCCCTTGTGGCTGTGGTTGGATGTTGGTTGTTGCCATCAGGGCGTCGGCATCGGCGGCGGATGGCCGGCTGGTGGGGTCGTTTCCGCTCTTATGCTGCGCGCTGCTCTTCTCGCCCTCTCCCGCAATGCGCGGCTGCGTCACTTCATGGAGTCCGGCACTCTGGGGCGCAGGCTCTCGGCACGCTTTGTGGCTGGACTGCACCTCGAGGACGCGCTGACCGCCGTCGCCGCTTGCAACCAGGCAGGGCTGAGTGCCACGCTCGATCACCTCGGCGAAAACGTCGTTGAGGAAGAAGACGCACGCGCGGCGGCTGGCTCAGCCATCGCTTTGCTGCAGGCCCTGCAGGAGCAGCGGTTGGACGGCAACGTCTCCGTCAAATTGACCCATCTCGGTTTGGACCTCGGCGTGGCGTTGGCGCGCGAGAATCTACAGGCCGTCGCGGCGCAAGCGGCGGCATTGGACAACTTCGTGCGCGTGGATATGGAGGGCTCGGCCTACACCAGCGTCACCTTGGACATGGTTGAGGAGTTGTACCGCTCCGGCCTGCCCATCGGAACCGTGTTGCAAGCCTACCTGCACCGCAGCGAGGCCGACCTGCGCCGCTTCACGGCGCTCGGGATGCGGCTACGGCTGGTCAAGGGCGCTTACAAGGAGCCCGCTGCCCTCGCTCTGCAGAAGAAACGCGACGTGGACGCGAACTTTGTCCGGCTGATGCAGCAGTTGCTGGCCAGCGGGGGCTACCATGCCATCGCCACTCACGACGAGCGCATGATTGACGCCACCCTGGACTTTGCACGGCAGGAGGGCGTGGCGCCGGGCGCCTTCGAGTTCCAGATGCTTTACGGAATCCGTCGCGACCTGCAGACACGGCTGCGACGCGCGGGCTGGCGGGTGCGCATTTACGTCCCTTTCGGCTGCGAATGGTACCCATACTTCATGCGCCGCTTGGCCGAGCGCCCGGCGAATGTGCTGTTCTTATTGCGGAATCTTTGACGGGTTGTCTGCTGTCAGTTGTCGGCCATACAGGGTGGAAATCGACGCTTGGCCACGGATCGCCGATGTAATTTCCCGACAACCGAATCTCTATTTCGCACTGAACTTCGTCCACGGACGGCCCGGCATGTCCTCCAGGTACGGCTTCTGCCAGCCGTACTCCGGATGTTGCTTCAGGAACTTGGCTGCATCGAAGTTGGTCTGGCAGGGATGGCCCATGGAGGCCATGAAGGACATGTGCTCGGCCATGGTGGCATCGGCGACCTTGGCTTGCACGGTGCCGCCCGGGTAGTAGGGCGGCCAGTCCCACTGCGGGATGCCGTGGGCGGCGAGGTCCGCATGGCCGCAGAGGGTGTGTTCGCTCGGGTGGATGCTGTGCGTCACGGTGTCGTAGTGATCCGCCTCCATCTTCTCGCCGAGGGCGATATCAATCTTGCCCTTGTACTGCCGCTTGAGCTGTTCCCAGCGCGCGTGGCGGGCGTTGGGGCTGGTGGTGAGGTCGTTGGGGCGGAAGTCCGGCGCTTCGTCGCGGATCAGGGCCGGGTCGGAGGCGAAGTTGGAGCCCACCAGCATGCCGTCTTTGGTGCGCCAGACGCGGTGGTGTTTCAGGCCCAGCTCGAGGCGCGCCACCTCGTTGGTTTTGCGGTCGCCAATCAGCCAGTCGTTGGCATAACCGCCGTTGTCTCCCTTGAGCATGATGGCGATGTAGTCGTCGATGCTGGTGGCGTACTGCAGCGCTTTGCGGGAGCGCACGAACTCCGGGATGCCGTTCGGGTCCCACCCGTTGAACTGCGAGATGGTGGTCTCGGTGATCATCAGGCCGGACTGGTTGATGCCGAAGTCGTCGTCGCTGGTGATGACACCGGGAAAGCCGTCCATGATCAGATGCTGCCCGTGCGAGGGCACGAGGTCAAAGATGATGTTCCAGTTCTCGCCGTTCAGGTAGTTGGTCCAGTTGTTGTGGCCGATGACGATCTTGCCGTCCTTGGTGTAGCTGCCGGTGGCGATGAAGGCGCTGCAGTTGCCCGGGGCGTGCAATGAGGCTGTCTGCGCGCTGGGATGGTGCCGGTTGTACCAGGGGACGTAGTAGTCCGGCATCTCCTCGAAGGCGTTCAGCACGATGATGTCGTCGAGGTCGGCGTTGACCCCGCGCGCGCGGACGCCGGCCACGATGCCCTCCAGCTCCTGACGATATTCGGGCTCGATGTGCGGCAGCAGCATGTTCTGCGCGGCATCGCGGAAGAACTGCCAGGGCTTGTTCGTGGCGTGCGGGATCGAGACATGGAAAATGCGCAGCATCTTGCCGATCTCGGGCGCCAGCCAGTAGCCGTGCTGGAACCCCAACGTCGCCGGAGAACCCTGCAGGTGGACGTAGATCCAGCCGTTCTCCGCGGGATGGCGGAAAGACCCGGCCAGACGTGCGTCAGACGTGGCGGAGACGGGTAACAACGCCGCGGCAGCACCTACCTCGGGCGGAATGACTGCCGTGGGGGCAGCAGCCGCAACTCGGGCCAACGCCACCGGACGCGACAGGAAGACCGCACCGGCCAGCAATGCCACCAGGAGGAGGGAAGGGAGAAGAGCGGAGGATTTCAACGGCACCTCGCAGAAGGGCTGGAACCCAGGGGGAAGAATACACTGCTCTTGGCTAGTGGCTTGTGGCCCAGAAAAACATTGCGCGAGCGTAACCGTCAGAAGTGGCGTTTGGGGCCAGTCCCTGGACTCAGGACCTCGTCAAGAGCAGTCCTTGGCAGGAGACGAATGGAGCCCAAACATGCGGATTCGCATCCGTTTTCGAATGCTATATTTGGTAGCGAGAGCTGGCAGCCACCAGCTACAATCCAAATATATGGAATCCATCGTTGACACGAAAGGCGTCGAGATCACGTGGTGTGGGCACGCCACCTTTCGCCTCACCACGCTCGGTCACACGTTTTACATTGATCCGTTCCTCAAGGACAATCCAGCCTGTCCGGCCGAGGAGAAGGAGCCCAAGCCGGCGTCGTTCGTGCTGGTCACGCACGGCCACTCCGACCACATGGCGGACGTGCTGCAGACGGCGCGCGACCCCAAGACCAAGGTGGTGGGCATCATCGAGTTGAACCACTGGTTGGTCGCTCAGGGGCTGAAGCCCGAGCAGTCGGTGGCCATCAACATCGGTGGCACGGTCGAACTCGCGGGAACCCGCGTCACTATGACGCCCGCCGTACACTCCAGCGGCATCGAGGACGGCGGCGCCATGGTCTATGGCGGCGATGCCGCCAGTTTTGTGATGGAGTTCGCCGAAGGTTTGACGGTTTTTCATGCCGGCGACACGACGGTGTTTGGCGACATGGGCCTGATCGCCGATCTCTACCACCCGGACATCGCGATGCTGCCCATCGGCGGCTGGTACACCATGGGACCGCGCGAGGCGGCGCTCGCCGCCAAGCTGCTTAGGGTAAAAGTCGTTATACCCATGCATTTCGGCACGTGGCCCGTGCTCGTGGGCACGCCCGAGCAACTGGAGCACCACCTCGAAGGTAGCGGCATCGCCGTCCTGCGTCTGCAGCCTGGGCGAACGGTGGGCGCATGATTCCCTGCGGTGGGGTGGCCCGCATGGCTGCCCCGCCCGCGGGTTAATGGACCGCGCCGGGCGCATCGTCCAGCAGTTCCGTGAGGTCGAGGGCTTCGCCGGTCATGCTCTGGAAATGTTCGGCGTCACGCAGCGCTGCGCGGTAATCGCCCAGTTGGGCATGCAACCAGATGCGCTGGCGCAGCGCCTCGTGGTTCTCCCACGCCAGCGCGATCTGCGCCTGCACCACCTGCAGCGCCTTCTTGAACAACTGCCGGCCCATCCAGATCTGGTTCAGGTTCAGCAGCATCCGGCCGAGAATCTGCCGCTTGCTGACCGCCTGCAGCATCTGCGGCTCAAGCCGCGCGGACGGACCATAGCTGTTGCCAAGCCGTAGCTGACAATCCTCCAGAGAGAGGAAACGGCCTTCCGTGAAGGGATCGATCAAAACATCGCCACCGGCATCGCACCACTTCACCAGGAAGTGACCGGGCATACCCACGCCCGCCAATCGCAATCCAACGCGCTCGGCAATTTCAAGATAAAGGACTGACAGGCTGATTGGAATTCCCAACCGCCGGTCGAGCACGTCATTCAGGAACGTGTTGCGAGGGTCGTAGTAGTCGTGTTGGTTGCCGCGGAAGTGCTCGTGTTCGAAGAGCAAACGGTTCAAGCGCTCGATCTGTTGGAGCGGTAGCGGGGCCGACTCGACCTTGCCCGCCAACTCGTCCAAGCGGCGCAAGTATCCGGCCGTATCGAGTTCGGGATACTCCAAGCGGGCAATGGCCAGTGCACCGCGCCCAAGGTCAATTTCATCCTCGGGCTTGGCGGCCAACGTCTCGAAGTAGGTGGTCAACGTCGCCACAGACTTAGCCTACCGCAAACGGCGGGCGGCGGGTGGGCGTGCAGGAACGGGAGCGGCACGAACGCATTAACTGCCACCCGGCGCAGCTCAAGGCGGGAAGACGATCTTGGGCTGAAACAGCGTTCCGGCGATGCGCTGACCGATGGCCAGCAGGCTCTCATCATGGGCGAAGATGCGTACCCGGGGAGCTTGTGAAAACTCCGGCAGGTTGACGGCGCGACCCTGCAGCAGTCGGTTCGCGGTTTCGGGCGGCGCGAACACGGCGGGCCATTCGGGCAACAGCAGCGCCGGGGGAACGAGCCACTCGTGCAGATCGCCGGCGGCCAGGCGCTGCTCCAGCGTGGCCAGCGTGATGGCCTGCTGGATTTCAAACTCTCCCACCGCCGTCCGACGGAGTCGTTGCAGGTGGGCGCCGATGCCGAGATGCTGTCCGAGATCGTGCGCCAGCGACCGCACATAGGTCCCGGTGGAACAGCGCACGCGAAACTGCAAGATATGTCCTTCGAGGCGGAGCGGGGAGAATTCTTCAACCGTGACGGACTGGAGCGGCAGCTCGACGGCCTGCTGCGTCCGCGCCAGCTTGTAAGCGCGCACTCCAGCAATCTTCTTGGCGGAAAAAGCCGGCGGACGCTGTTCAATGGGGCCGCGCAATCGGGCAAGCGCCGCTTCAATGGCCTCAAGCGGCGGAATCTGATCCGATGCAACGCCTTGCGGAACGCCACTCGCGTCGTAAGTGTCGGTGGCCACGCCCAGATAAATCTCGCCTTCGTAGACCTTGGGGCGGTGCATGAAAAATTGCGCCAGCCGGGTCAGGCGTCCGAGCAGGAGCGGCAACACGCCGCTGGCGGCGGGGTCGAGCGTCCCAAGGTGGCCGATGGAGCGCTCCTGCAGAATGCGCCGGGCTCGCGCCACCACATCGTGCGAGGTGTAGCCCGTTTCTTTGTCAATGATGAGTGCGCCGTCCAGAGAATCAGTTTAGCCGGTAGCGGGAGCGACACAAAGCGTGCCGGGGAGCTGACTCGGGCATCGAGCCGCATGGGTGTCGCGACCGTCGCATCAGAGTTCAGGGGGCGAGCTCGCCTGCCACGCGGTGAGGTACAGGTCGGCCAGCATCTGCGCTCCGGCGGCGAGACGCGCCACGACGAAGGCGCGGCCGGCCGGCGTGCCGTGGCCGCGAAACGCCCCGCGCTTTTCCAACCGATAGAGCGGCAGCAGTTCGGCATGGCTGGCTCGCAGGTAGGCCACATAGTCGCTGAAGGGGGCGCTGAGAATGTGGGGCGGCTTGAGCTGACCCGTGAGGGCGTCGGGCGGGATGGCAGCGTCCACAAAGCGGCTCTCGAAAGCCCAGTGAAAGCCGTGCCGGGCGGTGAAGTGTTCGGGATTGGGCTCCGTCCACCCGTCATAGTTGACGCTGGTGTGCAGCGGCTGGGCGCCGTCGCCGACGTAATGGCTGAGGATGCCCATCTGGTAGAGGACATTCTGTTCGCTGGCTGCGGTCGGGGATCCGCCGGCGAGTGCGATGCGATACCCGCGGAGGGCGATGACCAGTCGCCCGTAGCTTTCGGCCATGGCGTAGGGTTGCATGCCGACGCCGTCGGGCGTCAGCTCGGCGGCTGGTTTCTCTTGCCCGGCGGCCCGCAGCCGGTCGGCCTCACGATGCAGGGCGTCGAGGAAGGCGTAGCGGGTCGGCGGCAAGGCGGGCAGGAACGCCAGCCGCTCCAGGTTGATGAAGTGGTCGGGGGAATTGAAGGCGTCGAGGGCCGTCAGGTGGGCATCGCGCCAACGGTCGGGCTCGTTGCTGATATAGGTAACCGTCAGGGCGCCCGCCCGCAGAAAGGCCGGCATGTCCGCAGGAAGCGCGGCCAAGGCGGCCCGAGTTACCATCACATGGCCGGTGGGCCCCCAGGCGCGTAGAGGAAGAAGCGTGAGCCCGAGAGCGAGGGCGAGTGAACGGTACAGGGAACGACGCAACAGCATGGTGCGGGCATGCTAGCACTTGCGGCACCCGCCGCGTCGGCTCCCAGCACGCCGCCGGCACCGGCTGCTTTCGCCGCGCTGCCGTCTGCCGCGGAGTCGGCGACCTGAGTTAAGCTTTCTCCGAATGACTCGCCTGCGCCTGCCTTCTTTTTTGTTCCTGACCGCCGTGTCCGTCCTGGCTGCAGCGCCCCCGGCGCGCTGGCACGCGCAATGGATCACGCCCCCGGGCGAAGGAACGCGCGACTTCGGGGTCTACCACTTCCGCAAGAGTTTCGTTCTGGCCAGCGTACCGGAACACTTCCGTGTTTACGTCAGCGCCGACAACCGTTTCAAGCTGTTGCTCAACGGTGCGCGGGTGGGTGAAGGTCCGGCGCGCGGAGATCTTTTTCACTGGCGTTACGAGACCTTCGACCTTGCACCGCTGCTGCATGCGGGTGAGAACACCCTGGCGGCAACGGTGTGGAACTTTGGTACCGAGGGCCCGATTGCGCAGATGACCAACCGCACCGGATTCCTGCTGCAAGGAGCGACGCCGGCGGAGCAGATGGTGGATACCGGCAAAGATTGGCAGGTGGAGCGTGATCGCGGATACAGCTTGATCCGCGCCGACATGGGGAAGCTGCACGGCTACCTGGCGGTGGGGCCGGGGGAAGTCGTGGACGGAAAACGCTACGACTGGAAGTGGAGTGATCCGGGCCGCGACGCGGCTGATGCGCCAGGCACGGACTGGAAGCCGGCAGTCACGATCGGTGCCGGAGCGCTGCGGGGCGCACAGGACGGCCCCACCAACTGGCTGCTGGTTCCGGACGAGTTGCCGACGATGGAGTACAGCCCGATCGCGGCGGGACGGCCGGTGCGCGGCGCGGAGGCATACCCGGGCTTGGCGGCGGGCCACCCCATCACGATTCCCGCTCACAGCCGGGCCAGCATCCTGCTCGATGCCACGGCGCTGAGGACGGCGTATCCGCAGTTGACGGTCAGCGGGGGCGCCGGGTCCCGCGTCTCCCTGACCTACGCCGAAGCCCTGCGCGACGCTCACGATCAGAAGGGCAACCGCAACCAGATCGCGGGCAAACACATCGTCGGCTTGGCGGACGAGTTTCTGCCGGACGGCGGCCGGAATCGGACCTTTGTGCCGCTCTGGTGGCGGACATGGCGCTATCTGCAACTTGATATCCAGACCGGCGACCGGGCCTTGACGGTGGAGAAGCTGAGCGCGGAGTTCACCGCCTATCCCTTCCAGGAACGAGCCCGCTTTACATCGGACAGCGAGCTGTTGACACCGGTCTGGGACACCGGCTGGCGCACGGCGCGCTTGTGCGCGCACGAGACTTACATGGACTGTCCTTACTGGGAGCAGTTGCAGTACGTCGGCGATACACGCATCCAGGCCCTGATTTCCTATGTCATGACCGGCGATGACCGACTGGCGCGCCAGGCGATCGAGGCGATTGACGACTCGCGCACCCCCGACGGCATCACGCAGAGCCGCTACCCTTCGGCGCTGCCACAGTACATTCCCACCTTCTCGCTGCTCTGGGTGGGCATGCTGCACGACTACTACTACTACCGTCCCGATCGCGAGTTCGTGCGGCGGATGGTGCCGAGAACGCGTACCGTCCTCGACTGGTTTCTTGCCCATCAGCGGCCCGACGGTTTGTTGGGCAGGCTGCCGTGGTGGGACTTCGTGGATTGGACGACTGACTTCAAGGACGGCGTTCCGCCCCAGGACGCCGATGGCGGCTCGGCCGCTCTGACCCTGCAGTTCGTCGAGGCTCTGCGCTATGGCGCGGAGCTGGAGTCGGCGCTGGGCGAACATTCGCGGGCGGAACTCTACCGCCGCGCCGCGGCGCGCGCCGCGGATGCGGTGGCCACGCAGTGCTGGGATCCGGGGCGGAGATTGATTGCCGACACGCCGACCCATCAGCACTTCAGCCAGCAGGCCAACGTGCTGGCGGTCTGGCTGGACATCATTCCGAAGGCGCGGCAGCCGGAAGTGTTGCGCACAATCCTCGCGCCCGACGCTCCCCAAAGCCTTTCACGCCTGAGCTATTACTTCCGTTTCTATCTTGCCCGCGCCGTCGCCCATGCCGGAATGGCGGATGAGTACCTCGGGTTGCTGGAGCCGTGGTACAAGATGCTCGACATGGGGCTCAGTACCTGGGCGGAGACGCCCGAACCCACGCGCTCCGACTGCCACGCCTGGTCGGCGCACCCCAACTACGACCTGCTCAGTTTAGTGGCGGGCATTCAACCCGCGCTTCCGGGATTTGCCGCCGTGAAGATCGCGCCCCATCTGGGGGCACTGCGTCGGCTCAGTGCCACTCTGCCCCATCCGGACGGCGACATTACCGTGACCTATGTGCGGGGCAATGCCGGTACCAGCGCAGACATCACACTCCCGGAAAGCCTGACCGGAACGTTCGAATGGAAAGGGAAGAGCTACCCGCTTCATGCCGGCAAGCAGAGCCTGGAGTTGCCGTAGCGCGCTGCACGCGTGAACACCATCCGGCACCTGCAAGCGTTACCATAGTGCCGAGCCGGCCCCAGGGCCGAAGTCTATCTGAGGGAACGATCACGATGCGACCTTTTCGCCTGCTCGCAATTTTTTCCGCAGCGGGTGCGCTGCTCATCGCGCAAGCTCCCGCGACCCCGCTGCACCGCCCTCCGATTGTCGGGGTGGCGCACATCGGGTTGCGGACCGACAACCTGACGGCGGCCCGCGCCTTCTATGGCGGGGTCCTGGGATTTCAGGAGCCCTTCACGGTGGACAAGCCGACGGGCGGCCTGTTGTTGACCTACTTCAAAGTCAATGACCACCAGTACATTGAGGTCTTTCCCGAGTTGAAAGACCCGCAGCAGGACCGCCTCTCGCATATTTCCTTCGAGACGACCGATGCCCAGGTGTTGCGCGACTATCTGGCCAGCCGTGGTGTGCGCGTGCCGGCGACGCTGCGTCCAGGCCTTGACGGTAATGTCAGCTTCAATGTCACGGATCCCGACGGACACACGGTGGAGTTCGTGCAGTACATGCCCGGCTCGTTGCACACCCGCAACTTCGGCAAGTTTCTGCCCGCGACGCGGATCGGAAAGCGCATCATCCACGTCGGCGTGACGGTACGGGATCGTGCTGCCGCCGATGCGTTTTATCGTGACATTCTCGGGTTCCGCGAAACCTGGCATGGCGGCATGAGCGACGACAAGACCGACTGGGTGGACATGCGGGTGCCGGAGGGCACCGACTGGCTGGAGTACATGATGTCGTCCGGCCCGCAGAGCGTGCGGAGCCTGGGGGTCAAGCATCACCTGGCCATCGGAGTACCCGACATTCATGCCGGCTATCGGACGGTCATCGCGCGCGGTTACAAGGCGGAGGACCCGAAGATCGGGCGGGACGGGAAGTGGCAGCTTAACCTGTACGATCCGAACGGGACACGCGTCGAGTTGATGGAACCCAAGCAGGTGCGGACGCCGTGCTGCCTGGGACACTGAGCGACGCGTCGGCCGCGCTCAGACCTTCACGGGGGAGGCTTGCTGGATCTGCTCCTGCACGGCCTGGCGGAAGAGTTCCTTGATCCGCTGCGTGACCGGGCCCGCCGGCGGGAGTGCCTGCCGGTCGAGGTGGCTGACCGGCTGGATCTCACGCGTGGATGAAGTGATGAACACTTCGTCGGCGCTCAGGACATCCTCCGGCCGCAACGGGGCTTCGCGGACAGCCCGTCCCTGCCGCGCGGCGGCACGCAGGATCACCTTGCGCGTCACGCCTGGCAGAGCACCGGAACTGAGCGGGGGCGTGAACACCTCGCCACCACGGACGATGAAGAGATTGGCGGCGGTGCACTCCGCCACCTCGCCGCGCTCGTTCAGCAAGAGCACGTCGTCAAAGCCCGCTGCGGCGGCTTCCTCCAACATGACGAGGTTGTGCGACCAGGTCAGGGTCTTGGTGGCGGCCAGCGGCGCACGGGCATGGCGCCCCTCGGGCTGCAGCCGTAGTTTCGCCGAGGCACCCCAGTCCCGCAGTGCGGCCGTGAAGATGACCAGGTCAGTGGCACGCTGTCCCGGCATATCCAGCAGTCCGCCGCGGTTGCGAATGAAGTAAATGCGCGCCATGGCCTCGTGCGCAGCGTTGGCGGCGATCAGGCGGGAAAACGCCGTCTCGATCCGGGGCAGCCATTCGGCAATGTCCACGTGCAGACGCGCCGCATCACCGGCCAGACGCTCGACATGGTCGGAGAGGGCGAATGGCACATCCTGGTAAATGCGCAGGGTGCTGAACAGCCCCCAGCCGGTCAACAGCCCGGTCTGGAACGGCGAGAACTGTACCGCGTGGCTGGGCAACAGGTCGCCGTTGTGAAAAGCAAGCGGATGAATCAAGGCCACGGGAATCCTGAACGGCTGAAAGTCGACGGTTGACGGCTGCGCGAATGATGAGGCGGCCGGTGTTCCTGTTGTTACTTTCCGGGCTGAGCGTCCCGCTGTCAAGTCCAGGCAGCGCGGTTCGCTGACGGATGGGCAGAACGACGCTTCACGACCGCCAGCCGCAGGGAGCCCTGTCCAGATCGAGCCGGGTGATCTCACGCGGAACCAGGGCGAAGCAAATTCTTAAAAGCGTAAGACTTCTCTTGACTTCCAGTCTTAGTCGTATAAGACTTTGAGTCCAGGAGGGTTTTCGCAATGCAAAAGCGTGTTTTTGGCGTTTTGGCCGCCATGGTCCTGTGGGTGGGAATCGTGAGTCTCAGCTCCACCCGGGCGGCCGCACAAGAAGTGGACGGACAGGACGTGCAACAGGAAGGACAGTTCGGGCCGGGATCCACGGTGGACACTCCCGGCGGCGTGGAAGCGGCGGAGCCTGCGGAAAACGGGCTCGAGCCGGCCGAAACCAACTCTGCCTCCGATCGCAAGTTGAAGGACGAGGCAGGGAAGGACGTACAGGAGGGACCACAAATCGAGTCCATGGTGGGCGATGAGGTGGATAGCGCCGTCGACCACGACCTGGATCTGCAGGAGCTGAGCGCCGATCCGACGCGCTAGAGCTTACGGACGTGGGCCCGGCACGTAGCGGGCCCTTCTCGTCACATTTGCAAGCTGGAAAGAAGGAAGTCGAGATGTCCCATTCCACCGTGATCCGCTTGGTCCTGAGTCTGAGCCTGCCGACAGCGGTTGCGATCGGGCAGGGCACGACCGTGACGGCAAGCGCGCTGGCGAACTGCCGAGAGGCAAGCCAGGAGTTGCAGGCGCAGCAGGCGGCGCCATCCCCCGAGGTATCGAAGCTACTGCAGCTGGCGCGGCTTGCCTTGCAGTGTCATCAGCCACAGCAAGCACTGCTGGGTTACCAGCGCGTGTTGCAGCTCGACCGGAAGTCGGTGGCCGGCGAGATTGGGATGGGGCAAACCGATAACTTTCTGCGGCAGTACGGTGAGGCTCGGAAACACCTGCAGCTCGCCCTCAGCCTGTCGCCGCAGAACGCGGACGCGGAATGGGCCCTGGCGCGCACCGAGATTTACCAGCACCAACCGCAACGCGCTGTCCGCATCCTGAACCGCGGCGTTCGCGAACACCCGAGCGACTATCGCCTCTGGGAGTCGCTGGGCGAAGCCGAACTGCTACGTGGCAAGCAGTCGCAGGCGGCGTCGGCACTGCGTACCGCGTTACGACTCAATCCCCGTGCTACGCGAGCTCAGCAGCTACTGGACACCCTGCAGCAACACGCACCACGGGGACCGAACCCAATGGGCCCGCGGGTGGAATTTCACGACTCGGCCTTCCTCCTGCATGACGCTCTCGGCAATAACGTTTTCAGCTCGCCGCAGGAACTGCGTTTTCGCGCCGGACGATGGCGCGACCGGCTTCGGGGGGAATATCAACGGGCGGCGTTCGCGGGCAGGGAAGGGGGGTACTGGGGCGCTGGCACGTCGTTGCTGGCGTTGGATAACGAATCCAGCCTGCGCATTTCCGATCAACTGACGATAGCGGGCGGCGCGGGGGAGGCGCATCTGCTCGGGTCAGGAGGCAACCGGCCGCTCTTCAATTTCGGCGTGGATGTCACTCCCTGGCACGGTCTGCAAATTGTTGCGGCATATCGCCAGCAGATGTTTACCCCTACAGCGCGAGCCATGGCTCTCATGCTCTCAAGGCGTGGCTGGAACACGGGGTTGAATTTTGAGCATGGCGACTCGCGCGTCCATCTCGATTATGCGCAGGCGCGCATTCGTGACGGCAACCAGACGCGCGGGGGGCGCGGCGAGTTCGCACGGCGCGTGTGGAAGGGGCCGTTTGATGTGTGGGCCGGCTATCGCTGGGAAGGCTTCAGCTTTACACGGCCATCGTTGGCGCACGGTTACTTTGCGCCGCGCCGTTTTCGTGCCAATACCGGGGTCCTGCAGGCCCAAGGCGATCGCGGACGGTGGCATTTTGACTGGGAACTGGGAATCGGCGAGGAAAGCTACCAGGCGCAGAGCGCCAATGCCGCCGGCCTGGTCGCCATTCTCCCTGATCACCGCTCGCCCCGGGTCCTCTTTATCGGACGGAACTCGTTTCGCCTGACACCGAATTTCTCTCTCAACGCGTCCCTTCTGTCGTTTCGGACGACCTTGGGGAGTGGAACCGGTTCCTATCGCGCCCAAGGTGTGCTGATCGGGCTAACGCGCAAATTTTAGGTCGCGCTCCAGCGCGAACACAGTCCCCCATACGACAGTTTTATGTCGACGCTTGGCAGTTCCCGCCGCCGCAACCCGGCATTCCCAACGCAGCAAACTTCTGCCGCTGCCGGTACAACTCGCGCTGCCGCACCCCGGATCGGGACCGCGGAGCCCGGTTCCAGTCCGCTGCGTCTTGCGACAGGCAGCTCCCGATTCGATGCCGACCGATTCTCCATGCGTGACGGCGGGTTCGATGCGGGGGACAACCGGACGACGTTGCTGACCGAACCCGCCGACGTGCTGCGGTTGGCGCCGGAAATCGAAGAGCTCCTGCAAAGCAGCGGCAAAGCGGGTGACCTGACCCTTCTGCCTGCCTACTATCTGGCGCGCTTGCGGGGTTATGGCAAGGCACCGGCTTTGGTCGCGGTGCGCCACGGTGAACGTCTTGCGGGAGTGGTCTACGGGATGGAGTCGCGGGTGTTGGGGGCCCGGGTTGGCTATGTGGTCGCTGGCGATGCCTGCGGCGAGGGAGCGATGGTGGCGCCTTTTGAACTGGAGCCTGTGGTCATGGCTGCAGCCGTGCGACATTGGGCGACGCTGCGTCGCATCCACACCATTTTCGTACGCAACAAGATTGAAGGAACCACAGTCGCGAAACTTGCGGCATGCCTGGCGGAGCAGGGATCGAGTGAAGACCGGGTGCATTATGCGGCGCACCCGGTGCGCAACCACCTCGTCTTGGCGGCGACATATCCCGAGTTTCTGGCCAGCGTGGGCTACCACACGCGCCGTAATCTACGCTACTACCGCCGGCACGGCGAGCGGCGCGGCTGGACGTTCGCCCCCGCCGTCTCGCCGGCCGAAGCACAACAGGCCTTGGCGGAGTTGCTACCTTTGGCGCGGCACGGCGCCAACTCGCGACATTGGCCTTATTTTCGCGATGTCTTGCACAGCGTGTCCGGGGCGCGCTTTGCCGCCTTGCGGGACGTGGACGGGCAATGGCTGAGTCTGATCGCCACATGGCGGCGCGGCGACCAATGCACGGTTCTTTTGCAGTTGAATCACGCGGGGTTCTCGCGTGAGTCCGTCTCAACCGTGCTCCGCGCCTGCTTGATCGAGAACCTGATTGCGCAGGGTGTTAGTCGGCTCGTATTTCTGGGAGGGTGTTCGGCGGGATTGGCCCGCTATGCCGTGCCAGAAGTTTGTCGCAGTCTGCGCGTCGAGCCTCGCCGGCCGATGTGGGACCTTGTCAAGCTCGCCGCTTTTCAGATCCTGCACCGGTTGAGCCTGCGCAAACCCTTGCAGCGGTTAGCGCTGGTGGCCTCGCCCCCCTCACGTGGCGGCCCCGGACCAGGGGCGCCGTCAGGGTAGACCGCAAGGGTCATTCCCTCCCGCTTCCGCTGGAATATTCTTTAAGTCTTAATGTTTTCAGAGTATAAAGGATCAGAGCAAATGGACCGAATGGCGGCGGACCGTCTTAGGGGCGGCAACCCGCGGGTGAATGTGCTTCCATTGACGGTGATCACGCCAATCCGGTACCGTGACCCTATGGGTCGGACGCCAATCTCGCATCTGAATGTCGTGCCGACGCAGGGAGAGCTGCTAATTCTGCAGGCCATTTGGAAGATCGGGGAAGGGACGATTGACCAGATTGTGGCGGCTTCGGAGCAGCATCCATCACCCAACTACAAGACCACTCAGGCGATGTTGCGCATCATGGAACAGAAGAACCTTGTTGCCCATCGCACCGAGGGCCGAGCCTTCATATATCGACCCAAAGTGGATCGGGACAAAGTGAATCGCGGGACTATCCGCTCGCTGTTGGCGCGCAATTTCGGCGGATCGCGGACCGAGCTGTTGATCAATTTGATCGAGGATGAGACGCTTTCCGAGGGCGAACTGAAAGACTTGGAAGAGCTGATTCGCCGGTATCGTCGGGAAATGGGCGGCGAATAGGGGGCCGGGATGCAAGGGCGAGGATGCAAGCCATGATGGCCACTGCCAACGTCGAGCTAAATCTGCTCCTGCAGCTGACCCTGCTCCACCTGCTGGCTTGGCTTGCCGCGACGCTTCTCATTCAGCCCCGGCATCGGTTTTGCGTGTGGTTGGGAGTTCTGTTGCTCAGCGGGGCGGCGTGGCTGCGGTTTCTTTGGCACATGGCCTTTCCGTCGCGGCCGGTATTGGCCATCCCCTCCCCCATGGTCGATGCGGTACCCCATTTCCAAGCGACCGTTTCGCTGCCGCTCCTGACGTTGTATTGGCGGGACAGTTTCAGCCGTGTGGGGACTACGTTGCCGCGCCTTTACTTGCTGGCCTTGACTTGTTTCGTGGCCGGTGCCCTGTGGCGGCAATGGCAGTTGCGACGCATCGTCGGATCTGGCCAACCTCCCACTTCCGCGTTGCAGCGCCGCTTTGAAGAACTTTGTGGCAGCTTGGGACTGCGCCGTTGTCGCTTGGTCCTGCTGCCGGTCTTTACGTCGCCGACGACGACCGGCTGTTGGCGACCGATGGTCTTGCTGCCCGACGCTCTGGCGAACGATCTCTCGGAACCCTCCTTGGCGTGGGTCCTGCGGCATGAGCTGATCCATATTCGACGCTGGGACTACGTGTGGAACCGTCTGGCGGCGGCGGTCTGTGCCGTCCTTTTCTTTCATCCCTTGGTCTGGCTTGCGTGGAAACGAATGCAGCAGGAACGCGAGCTGGCGTGTGATGAAGCCGTTGTCCGTCTTGATCGGGGCGGTCGTCCCGATTACGCAGACTGCCTGATGCAGATGGCCAAGTGGCGCATGCTTTCGGCCGCTCGCTGGCGGGAGGTTGGGTTCACGCGTTCCGGTTCCGTGCTGGCTTTGCGCATCCGCGCGTTGCTGCGGCGGAGGACGCCGACGGCCAGCCGGGCGCACTCTCTGGTCGCCGGCTTGGGCCTGTTGTCGTTGCTTTTGGGTCCGCTTTTTTTGCCCGCGCTTGAGTTTCGCTTCGCGGTTCCCACGGCGATGGAGAACCCCGCCCCGGCATTGCCGACTCACCTCCGGCAGCCTCCGCGAGCCATCGGGTACAACTCTCGGCGCGCCCCCACGCGTCCCCGACGGCATCCCTCTGGAGAGACGGTAGAGACGGTAGAGACGGTGGCGCACGTGTTTGCACCCAATCTGCCCGCTTATGACCTGGGAGGCGCGCCGCCAGTAAGCCTGCCCTCTGCCTCAGTCTCCCACGAAGTCTCCGCAACACCCGACAACGCTGTGCAGCAGCCGTCGTCGCCAGTTCCCGCCACGCATGATCCCGAAGTCATCGCGGCTGTGCGTTCCCCTGCTCCTTCCGGGCGAGCATGGCCGGGGTCCACGAAGTCACCTTCCGTCACCCGCAGCGGCATCGTCATCGGCGTGGTCGCGGGCATCGCGCGCGCGGTTTCGATGGGCGGTGGCGGTCAACAGGTGGACGGCGAGAACTTCGGTCCGCGCTAGCCTATAACGAGCCCCTGCCCGACCTTTCGCCGGACGCGAGTGCGACCGGCAGAAAGACTCAAAAGGTGTCAACCAAAGTTCGCCATACCCGCAATCGGGACCTGTCCGGAAGCGCCCTTCCTGTCTCAGTTTGACTCCAATCTTGGTATGTCCTTGGTCCGTACCCCGACCAAAACAAACTGGCCCTATACTTGCTCTTAATTGTCCAAGATTTGGACCGAGGTCAAACGTGCGCGCGGGGTTCCACCCCGGAAAGGAACGGATGGTATGAAGTCACGCCTTCGTCAAGGTTTCTCCCTGATCGAGCTTCTCATCGTGGTCACAATCATTTTAATCATTGCGGCCATCGCCATTCCCAAGCTGCTGACCGTCAAGCAGCTGGCCAACTCAACGGCTGCCGTTGCGAACCTGCGTTCGATCAACAATGCACTGAGTGCCTATTCAACTCAGTATCCAGCGGTAGGGTATCCGGCCACCTTGGCATCTCTTTCGGGAACCGGAAACAATCCCAGCTCAACCTCGGCATTATTGGTGGATACGCTGTTGACGCGCGCCACCATCGCCGCCACCCCGAAGCAAGGTTATTTCTTCACATACACGGTGGGCAGCGGAACGCCTTCCAGTACCTATACCTTGCTTGGAACGCCGACCACCAACGCCGGCACACGCAACCTCTTCACTGACAACAATGCAGAAATTCATTACAACGATGTTGCTGCCGCCAGCGCCTCCGATCCTCTCATCGGGTGAGATTACCGGCGCTGATTGACGGTAGCCTGCGGGAAGTGGACGGTGGCAGGCGGAAGACCGAAGGGCGGGAGCTCCGTGCCGCGTGCGCGGTGGTGGGACTGCGCCCTTCCGTCTTTCTCCAGGTCGACCACCTGGTTGCCAGCGCCAGTGACTGGCGGAGACCGTGCCGTGAGTACTAGAAGCCATCTCATAAATGCCGCAGAAGGATCTTGAGGCAGCCGAGTTGAACCATCCCGAGGAAATTCTCTACATGGTATTCCCAGCGGGTGACGAGCCGACGGAAGTTGTGCAGCCAGGCAAAG
>Ga0207416_1002680_pt1 | contig 18630 bp, 19 predicted proteins | sample PaiPotPPM11metaG_FD_184107 | JGI IMG/M metagenome (GOLD analysis project Ga0207416, IMG submission 184107) | Iron sulfur acid spring bacterial and archeal communities from Banff, Canada, to study Microbial Dark Matter (Phase II) - Paint Pots PPM... ...
GTCGACCTCTCCCCCCGCCCCTCCCCTGGAAAGGGAGGGGAGCCGCGAGCGGGGTAACGGTGGCAGGACGGTACCCCCAACCGCGACGGATATGCCTCTCCCTTCGTAGGGGAGAGGTTGGAGAGAGGTTCCTCCCCTCGCCCGCCGAGCGGGCGAGGGGCCGGGGGTGAGGGCCCGCCCCGGCATTCACCTGCAGCAAAGTCAATCATGGTGCTGACGGCTCGAACACCACTTTCCCTCCCACTGCCCCGTCGGCGACTCGCAGCGCCTCCACCGCATCGTCCAGGCGAAACCGGTGCGTCACGGCAGGCTCGAAGCTCAAGCCGCTGACCCCGCAGAGCCGGGCCAGGTCCCACATCCAGGCGAGCGGGAAGACGATCGAGCCGAGCAGCGTCGCGGCCCGGCCGTGAATGTCGCTGGGATTGATGACCGGTTCGCTGCTGGCGACGCCGACGAAGGCGCCCTTGCCCTCACGGCGCAGGCAGGGTAGCACCGCGCCGCGTCCGGCGGTACTGCCGGATGTCTCCACCACATAGTCCACGCCCTCGCCGCGATCGGTACCGGGGATCGCTCCGAACTTCCGCACCCGCGACACCGCATCGTCCTGGCTGCCATCCACGCCAAGCTGGGCCCCGCAGACCTGAGCGAGCGCGACGCGCCCCGGGACCACGTCGATGCCGACGACGCGCAACCCGAGGGCGCGCGCCACCAGGACGCAGCTCAGCCCCACCGGCCCCAACCCAAACACGGCCACGCTCTCGTGCGCGCTCACCCCCAACCGGCGCAGCACCGCGAAGGAGGTCGAGCCGACGCAGGCCAGGAAGGCCCCGTCGACGAAGCTACTGGTCGCGGCGAGCGGGATGCAGTTGCGCTCCTGCGCCGCCACGTATTCGCCGAAGGCGCCGGAGACGTCCACGCCGATGATCTGGTGCCGCACCGTGCAGGCGACGGTCTCGCCACGGGCGCACTGGTAGCAGGCGCCACAGCCCTGGTGGTGGTGGACGGAGACACGATCCCCCACCTTGACCCGGAGCACCCCGGGGCCGAGCTCGACCACCTCGCCGCAAGCTTCGTGGCCGCGCACCTGCTCCGTAGCGTCGGTGCGCCGGTAGACGTGCAGGTCCGACCCGCAGATCCCGGCGGCTTCCACCCGGATCAGCACTTCGCCGTGGCCGGGCCGGGGGACCGGCACGTCACGGACTTCGCAGCGCCGGTTCCCCAAAAAGACCACGCCTTTCATTCGCCTCGCTCTCCCCTGTTGGAATGACAGAACGCCTGGGTCCCGCCGCTACTTGGACAGGATGCTCGTGACCTGTTGGGCCCCATCGCTCAGCGATTGCTGGATGTCGCGCTTGCCGGTGACCGCGTCCGTGATCAGCGGGCTCAAAGCGGTACTGACGTCGTTGTAGCGGCGGAAGAACACGAACTCCTTGCCGGTGTTGATCTCGTCCGGGGCCTGGGCCAGCATCGGGTTGGCCTTCACGGCGACGGTCCATGCGGAGGACTGATAGAAATTCTTCAGCGGAGGGAACCAGCCCAGGTTCTTGAAGAGCTGGCTCGTGCCGTCCGGTCCGGCCAGGAAATGGAGGAGGGCGAAGGAGAGGTCGGCGCTCTTGACGCCGGTCGGCCGCCCCACCATATTGGCCCAGGCCGACGACAAGGAAGCGCTGCCGCTCGGTCCCTTGGGTGGGGCGACGTACCAGTATTCGAAGTCCTTGGGAACGTAAATGCCGCCGGTCATCAAGCCATAGAAGCCGACGATGTCGGTCCACTGCAAGGCCTGGCGCTGGATCTTGAACTGGTCGCCTTTCCAGTCGGCGACCCGGTTGACGCCGAAGCGCTGATATTGGGTGGCGCGGTAGCGCAGCATGTCGGCGACCGGTGTGGTGTTGAACAGCGCCTTGGTGACGGCGTCATCCTGCACCTCACCGCCGTTGGTGTAGCTCCAGGTTGCCCACTCCTGCAGCCCCGGCGGGTCGAAGGGGTAGCCGAGCTGATTGATCTTGCCGGAGCCGTCGGTCTTGGTGAGCTTCTCGGAGTAGCGGACCAGGTCGTCCCAGGTCTTCAGGTCGGCGGCCTTGGGATCGAGACCGGCGTCGCGCAACATGCGGCTGTTGATGCCCAGGCCATCCGCGGTGATGTAGATGGACAGGGCGTAGTACTTGCCGTTATTGGAGCGGTAGCGATTGGCCGCGTCCCAGTAGTTGGCCGGGGCGAGGTCCGTGTTCTGGGCGATCTCCGCGTCCAGCGCCGAAAGCGCGCCCTTGTCGAAGAGGTCGCGCGCGTGAACGACGGAGAGCTCGGAGGCGTCTACCGGCGTGCCGCCGGCGACACCGGAGATGATCTTCTGCCCGATGTCGCTGAAGCCCGCGTTCAGCTCCTGAACGGTGGCCTCCGGATGCTGCTGGTGCAACTGGTCGAAGGCCCAGGTCTCCCAGGCGTAGTGGCCGGCGTAGGTGTCTTTGGGAACCCAGGTCATGTAGGTGAGTGCAACGGTGCCCTTCGCCGGAGCGGCCGAAGCCGCGACACTGGTCGAGGACGCACCGCTTGCGGTGGCGCTGGTCGCGCTCGCACTGGTGGCCGCCGAGCTGCTTGGCGCGCTGCTGGTCGTGGTGGAGCTCACCGCCGCTGCAGCGCTTGACGCGGCGGTGCTCGCCGTCGCCACGGTGGGGACCGCGGTCGGAACGGCAGGTGCAGCAGCGGCGGGGGCCGCGCTACTAGCAATAGCCGCCGAGGCAGTTGCGGGCGAGGAGGCGGCGACGCTCGAGCTGGACGCGCCGGTTGAGCTGGCCGCGCCGCCGCAGGCGGCCAGCACTCCCACGGCGCCGAAGGCGCTGCCGGCGCGGACGAACAGCCGCAGCGCCGCTCGTCGCGAAAGGGAGGGGATTCCTGCCGAAGCCGAGTCCATGGCATCCTCCTACTGAAGCTCCGCGCCGACCGAACGCCGGCCGGTCACGCTGCCTTGCGGACGGAGTGCGTACCCAACTGGCTATTCTGGCCCTACGGCGAACGATCAGGTCTTCGTCGAAATGACATGCCGCTAGTCATACCGAAACCCCAGCGCCTGGAGGCGGTCGGTCAGCGCGTGTGCTTGCCGGCTAATTACCAGGGCCAGCAGCTGCTGGTCGAGCTGGTCGTCGAGCTGGTAGGTCATGTCCAAGCAGCCGATCACCCGCTGCGAGGCGTCGCGCACCGGCGCGGAGAGGCAGCCCAGCTGCGGCACCCACTCGCCTTCATCGGTCGCTAGCTCGCGCTGGCGAATGGTTTCCAGCTGAGTCAGTAGCGCGTCTACGGAGGTGATCGTGCGGTCCGTGTAGCGATAGAGTGGTGTGGTGTGCAGGTACTGCTGCAGCTCGCCCTCCGGCAGGTAGGCGAGGAGCAGCTTGCCGGCCGCCGTGCCATATTGCGTGGGCAATGGCGCGGCCCCCTGGGGCAGTCGCGTGACGGGGCGGACGGCGTGGCCGCGAACCTCTTCCCGCACCAGGACTGAGCGGTGACAGCCGCGGAAGGCGACATAGCAGGAGCTCTGGCTGGTGGCGACATGTAGCGCGTGGACGGCAGGCCGGACCAGGGTCACGAGGTCGATCGAGCGCAGCGCCAACTGGCCCAGCTCGATCAGCCGCTCGCCGAGGCGGTATTGCCTGGTCGCGGCGTCCTGCGCGACCAGCCGGCGCGCTCGCAAGGTGGCGAGCAGGTGATGCGCCGTGCTGGGCTGGAGGCCGAGGGCGACGCTCACCTGGGTCAGGCTGGCCCGGCCCTCCTCGGTGGTAGCCAGGAACTCCAGGATGTCCACCACACGATCGGCCGAACGGATGCGCTTGCCCGTTGCCGCGGCCCGTTGCTCCGTGATCGCTGTCAAACTCTTTTTCCTATATCAAATTACATTGCAAATACTACGCCGACATAGCCCCTTTGTCAAGCATCCTATGCATTCACCGCGACGCCGCGGCAGGCCAACGTAGCCGAGGCCGAGCACGCAGAGCTTCTTCGCGCTATCGCCTTCACACTTGGGTTTGCAGGAGCCAGTTGACGATCCGCTCACTGGCATGCCCGTCACCGTAGGGGTTCACCGCGCGGGCCATTGCCGCGTACGACTTTGGGTCCTCGATCAGGCGCGCCGTCTCTTCCACGAGTCGCCCGCGGTCCGCCCCGATGACATTCACCGTGCCGGCCTCCACCGCCTCCGGCCGTTCGGTGGCATCGCGCAAGACGAGCACCGGCTTGCCCAGGCTCGGCGCTTCCTCCTGGATGCCGCCAGAGTCGGTGAGCACGAGGTAGGAGCGCTTCATGAGATGCACCAGTGGCAGATAGTCCAGGGGAGGGATGAGCGCAATTCCGGGTACACCGCCCAGGATGCGCTGCACGGGCTCCCGCACGTTCGGGTTCAGGTGGACCGGGTAGACGAGCTGGACGCGTCCTTTGTAGCGAACGGCGATGTCGCGCAGCGCCAGGCAGACCTGTTCTAATGGTCCGCCCAGGTTCTCGCGTCGGTGCGCCGTGACCAGGATCAGCAGCGGATGATCCGGGCGTTCCGCCGGCCAACTATCGCCGACCCGGGAACTGCCGGAGCGGGCCCCCTCGGTCGCCGGGATGCCCAACTGGGCAAGCAGTCTCGAGACTTCCGGGGGCTCCGGCAACGCCGCCGCCCAGTGCAGGGCGTCAATCACCGTGTTGCCGGTAACAAGGATGGTCGCCTCGGGAATGTCCTCCCGGAGCAGGTTCGCGCGCGCGCGTTCTGTCGGCGCGAAATGCATGTCTGCGACCGCCCCGATCACCTTGCGGTTGATCTCCTCAGGGAAGGGGTGGTGACGATCGTGCGTGCGCAGCCCCGCCTCCACGTGGCCTACCTTGACGCCGCCATAGAACGCGGTCAGCGCCGCGGCCATCGCCGTCGTCGTGTCTCCCTGCACGAGCACCCAATCCGGCCGTTCTGATTTCAGGATCGGCTCGAAACGCTCGAGCACTGCGGCCGCGACCTGGGCGGGTGACTGATCGACCGTCATGACGTTCAGGTCGTGGTCGGGCACGAGCTGGAACAACCTCATCACCTGATCGAGCATCTGGCGGTGCTGGCCAGTGACGCAGAGGACTGGGGACACGCCGGAGGACTCCTTGCGCCGCAACTCCTGGAGCACTGGAGCGAGCTTGATCGCCTCCGGCCGCGTGCCCGCCACGGTGAGCACTTTCACCGGAAGACCTCTTCTCGATCCGGATCTCCATCGGCTACCCTGCCGCTTTCTGGAAATGACATGAACACCGGTAGGTGACGCACAGCACGAACGGGCGACGCATCTCCCGAATGGACTAGTAATCTACTATTCATTATCGACCTCCAGCTACCGACAAAGGCCAGTGTACGCGGTACCGCGGCGCTGATAGTCGGCGAGAACCTGGCGTAGGCTGGGCCGGCGCGGCGACCGTCCTTACCATTGGCGCGGTTGGACTCCTAATCTGCGTGTGCCCTGCCCGGCGCCGCCGCCCAGCCCAAGGAGCCCCAATAGCCCAGCTGCCATGCGGGTACCATTGCCGCGTGGAGGAATGGATCGTATGGCCAAGATTACCTTTCTGGGCGCCGGCAGCACCGTCTTCGCCAAGAATCTGCTCGGCGACATCCTCAGCTACCCGGAGCTGGCCGAATCGAGCATCTGTCTGTTCGATATCGACGATGAGCGCCTCGCCACCTCGGAGGTCGTGGCGCGCAAGGTGGCGCAGGTGGTGGGCGCGCGCCCCACTGTCGAGCGCACGACGGATCGGCGTCGTGCGCTCGACGGCGCCGACTACGCCATCTGCATGATCCAGGTCGGTGGCTACAAGCCGGCAACCGTTGTCGATTTCGAGATCCCCAAGCGCTACGGGCTGCGCCAGACCATCGCCGATACCCTCGGCATCGGCGGCATCATGCGCGGCCTGCGCACGATCCCCGTCCTGCTCGCCATGTGCCGCGACATGGAGGAGCTCTGCCCAAACGTCACCTTCTTACAGTACGTCAACCCGATGGCCATGAACTGCTGGGCCATCAGCCGCGCCACCAAGATCAAGACCGTCGGTCTCTGCCACAGCGTCCAGGGCACGGCCCGTCAGCTCGCCGGTGACATCGGCGTGCCGATCGAGGAGATCACCTACCTCTGCGCCGGCATCAACCACATGGCCTTCTACCTGCGCTTCGAGCGCGACAGCCAGGATCTCTATCCGCTGATCCGCCAGGTGGTATCGGAAGGGCGCGTGCCCGACGACAATCGCGTGCGCTACGAGATGCTGTTGCGCCTCGGCTACTTCGTGACCGAGTCCAGCGAGCACTTTGCCGAGTACGTGCCCTGGTTCATCAAGCGCGACCGGCCCGAGCTGATCGACCGCTTCAACGTGCCGCTGGATGAGTACCCCCGCCGCTGCGAGCGGCAGATCGAGCACTGGCAGGCGCAGCGCGCCGAGCTGGAAGGCGCGGGCATGCCGGCGGTCCGGCGTACCCACGAGTACGGCGCCCCGATTATCCACAGCATGGAGACCGGTCAGCCCAGCGTGATCTACGGCAACGTGCCCAACCATGGCCTGATCGACAACGTACCCCAAGGTTGTTGCGTCGAGGTTCCCTGCCTGGTGGATCGCAATGGCATCCAGCCGACGCGCATCGGCGCGCTGCCGGTCCAACTGGCGGCGCTCATGCAGACCAACATCAACGTGCAGGCGCTGACGATCGAGGCCGCGCTCACCGGCAAGCGCGAGCACATCTACCAGGCGGCGATGCTGGACCCGCACACGGCGGCCGAGCTCGACCTCGACCAGATCTGGTCGCTGGTCGACGACCTCATCGCGGCGCACGGGGAGTGGCTGCCGGCGTATCATTGATCTGGTTGGGGATTGTCCAGGCGGCGGTGGCGCCGGGGGCCGCCACCGCCGCAATGAGCGTCTCCTGCTGTCCGCAATATGCGTGTTAGCCGCGCTCCGCGGTGCGCTCGCCCAGCGTCCGCGGCGATTGGTCCGGCCACCCGCCACCACATGATCCCAGGACTTGCCGAAGGCGCCACGTAGACGAACAGATAGTCAGCCCACGCTCCCGGCGCTGAAGTCGGTCGTAGTGAGGCGGGTAGCCCGCTGCCAGTCCTGGTTGCGGAAGCGGAGCCAGATTGCCAGCGAGCCGAGGGGAGCGACCACGGCGAAGCAGAGCCAGGCCTGGGGGAGTCCGCCGCCGAATCGCCCAATGATCAACCAAGCCAGGAGCACGGAGGCCCAGATGCCGGAGGCATTGATCAGGAGTGGAAAGCGGGTATCTCCCCCGCCGCGCAGCGCGCCGGAGAGCACGATGCCCAAGGCCCAAACCGGCTGGAAGAGGGCCATGGAGTGCAGACTGGCGACGCCGATGCGCAGCACCGCCGGATCGGCGCTGAAGGCCCGCACGATGGCGTTGCCCGCGACGAAGTAGAGGACGCCGGCGGCGCCCATCCAGACCAGTGCCCAGCGCAGCGCCTCGAGGGCGGCCGCGCGCCCTGCCTCCGGTTTGCCCGCGCCAAAGCTCTGCCCGACCAGCGTTGTCGCCGCGATGGCGAAGCCGAAGCCGGGCAGCAGCGAGACCGACATCGCGTTGCCCACGACGCGCGACGCGGCGAGGGCGTCGGTGCCGAGCCGCGCCACCAGAATGGTGAGGGCCGTGAACGCGGCGGTGATCAGCAGCTGCTCGACCGCGGCGGGGATGCCCAGCCGGAGGATATCTCGCGCCGCCGACCGGCGTGGCCACCAGCCGGCCAGGCCGCTCAGACGGATGCCCGACCGGCCGCGGAAGAGCAGCGCCACCAGCAGCGCCGCGGAGACGGTGCGGCCCATCGTCGCCGCCCAGGCGCTGCCGTTGGCGCCCAGGGCGGGGAGGCCGAGGTGACCGAAGATGAGCGCCCAGGCTGCCACGGCGTTGATGACATTGGCGATGAGGGTCGCCACTAGGGGCGTGCGGGTGTCGCCGGCGCCGCGGAGCACGGCCGAGCAGGAGAAGGCCAGAACGAGCACCATCACGGTGCCGAACGCGACTCGCAGATAGGCGGCGGCGATGCCGGCAACCGCTGGCGTGGTGCCGAAGGCCACCGCGATGGTTCCGGCGAAGAACCAGCCCAGCGCGGAGAGGGGTAGCGCCAGGAGGATGCTCCAGATCACCGCCTGCCGCGCCACCCGGCTCGCTCGCTCATGGTCGCGCGCCCCGATGGCGTGGGCGACCAGGATGGAGCTACCGATGACGACCGCCGAGAGCGCCGAGATGAGGAAGAACATGGCCTGGACGGCCGTCCCCACGCCAGCCAGCGCATCGGCGCCCAGCCGGGACACGAAGAGCGTGTCCACGATGCCGATGATCGTCTGCAGCAAGTTCTCACCGATCACCGGCGCCGCCAGCGTCAGCACGCGACGGCGGACCGATGGCGCCCGCGACGGCAACGGCGGGGACTGCTCGTCGATTGCTGCTTCAAGCACGGCTGCCATGCCCATTCCCCTCGGTCCGCAAGAAAACCTGATCTGTGAGTCCAGAAGCGTACCAGCGGGAATCGGCGCGCCGCCGCAGGCCCGGGCGCGTTCGCGCTATCTGCTACAGGCTTGCCACAACGGGGGTGACGAGCCGATCACGCCACGTCCGTGCTCGACGGTGGAGCAGGGATGGGCAGAGGTGACGGGCCGATCCGGCCCTCACACCTCGGCCAGGAAGTCGCGGACGGCCCGGACGTAGCCGTCGAACTGCTCGCGGCGGATGTTGTGCCCGGCGCCGCGTAGGCGGACCACCCGGAGACGCGGGTTGAGACGTGCCGCCTCCTCGGCGGCCTCCGGGGTGACGATGGCGCCCTTCTCCGGGTCGCCGGTGACGAGGAGGGTCGGACAGGTGATCTTCGGGATCAGGTCGCGCCAGGCCGTCTGCTCCGCCGGCCGCATGGAGCGGCCCATGCCAAATTTCGGGCTCACCTGCAGTTTGGCGTCGGCCCAGGGCCCGAACTCCGACTCGTCCCAGTTCGGGTTGCGCTCGCGGCCGCGGGCGATGATCCCGTCGCGCCCTAGCGTCCGGCGCTCCTCTGCCTCCTGCCGCATCCGCTCCCCGCGTGCCCGCAGCTCTTCCTCAGAGGGCCCGCTCGCCTCCTGCCGGAAGACGGGATCCTCCAGGATGGCGCAGCGCGGCAGGTCGGGATAGAGGGCGGCCAGGTAGAAGGTGGTCATGGCGCCCATCGAGTGGCCGCCGACCGCCGGCTTGTCCAGGCCGAGCGCGCGGATGAAGCCGGCCAGGTCGGCCGCCCGGGTGGGGCTGTCGTAGCCGTCATCAGGGGCCTGGGACAACCCGTGCCCGCGAGCGTCAGGCATAATTACGTCATAGTCCCCTTCCAACGCCCGGGCCAGCCGCGTCCAGCACAGGCCGTTGTCTGTGGCGCCGTGGTTGAGCACCAGGGCCGGCCGATCCCCGCCCGTGCGATAGTAGTGGATCGTGATCCCATTGGCGGCAACGTCGCCGCTCGCCCATTCAGCCATGTCTTCGTCCTTTCTCCTTGCCTGCTACTCCAGCACCTCATAGGCGGGGAGTGTGAGGAACTCCGCGAACTGATCGCTCAAAGCAACCTGCTCGAACAGGCTGATCGCCTCGGCGAAGCGATAGCGGGCGTACACGTCCTCGCCCAACATCTGGCGGATCTTAGCCAGCTCTTCCCGCTCGATGGAGCGGACCAGCTCGGCAGTCACCATGGGGCCCTCCTTGAGCCGAACGCCTTGGTGGACCCACTGCCAGACCTGGGCGCGGGAGATCTCCGCCGTCGCGGCGTCCTCCATCAGGTTGAAGATGGCCGCGGCGCCGACCCCGCCTAGCCAGGAAGCGAGATATTGCAAGGCGACGCTGACGTTGTTGCGCAGCCCCTCCTCGCTCACGCTTCCGTCCGGCACGCGCAGGTCGATCAAGTCCTGGGCCGACGCGCGGATGTCGTCGCGTTGCCGCTCGACCTGGTTGGGACGGTCGCCGAGCACCTGATCGAACACCTCGACCGCCACCGGCACCAGGTCCGGGTGGGCTACCCAGGTGCCGTCGAAGCCGTCGCCCGACTCGCGCAGCTTGTCCTCGCGCACCTTGGCCAGCGCCAGCTCGTTGACCTTCGGGTTGCGCCGGCTGGGTATGAAGGCCGCCATGCCGCCGATGGCGTGTGCACCGTGGCGGTGGCAGGTCTTGACCAGCAGCTGGGTATAGGCGCGCATGAATGGCACGGTCATGGTCACCTGGGCGCGGTCGGGCAGCGCGGCGCCGGGCCGGTTGCGGAACTTCTTGATGCTGCTGAAGATGTAGTCCCAGCGGCCGGCGTTCAGCCCGGCGCTGTGCTCGCGCAGCTCGTAGAGGATCTCCTCCATCTCGAAGGCGGCCAGGATCGTCTCGATGAGGACCGTGGCGCGCACGCTGCCGCGCGGGATGCCGAGGGCATCCTGGGCGAACAGGAAGACGTCGTTCCAGAGGCGCGCCTCGTGGTGGCTCTCCAGCTTGGGCAGGTAGTAGTAGGGACCACTGCCGCGGTCGAGCCGGCGTTGCGCCGTGTGGAAGAAGGACAGACCGAAGTCGAACAGGCTGGCGGAGATCGGGCTGCCATCGATCAGGAGGTGCTTCTCCGTGAGGTGCCAGCCGCGCGGCCGGATCATCAGGGTGGCCACCTGGTCGTTCAGCCGGTAGGTCCGCTCCGGGCTTTCCAGCTCGATGGTACGCTCGACCGCGTCCACGAGATTGGCTTGGCCCTCCAGCAGGTTGTTCCAGGTGGGCGAAAGGGCGTCCTCGAAGTCGGCCATGAAGACCTTGGCCCCCGAGTTGAGGGCGTTAATGATCATCTTGCGATCGGCCGGTCCGGTGATCTCGCACCGCCGATCCAGCAGGTCGACCGGCGCTGGGGCCACCTGCCAGCTGCCGTCGCGGATGTGCTGGGTGGCGCTGAGGAAGTCGGGCATTTGTCCGGCGTCGATCTCGACCTGGCGCTCCTGGCGAGCCTGCAGCAGCGCCAGGCGGCGCTGCCCGATCTCGCGCTGCAGCCTGGCCACGAACCCCAGCGCGTCGGGTGACAGGATCTGTTCCCCAGGCACGCTGCCCGGCGCCCGAATCTCCACGCCTGCCACCGTCGCCACGTCCGTCGTCCTCTCTTTTACTTTGCAGCATCGCTTTGGTCGAGCCGCGGCTCTGCCATTGTACTCCGTGCAGATCGCCAAGGACTCGCTACACTTTTGGCGGCTCGGCGTTTCCGGACCAGAGGGGGGATGAGGGATGCGACTGCGGGACCACGTGGCCATCGTGACCGGCGGCGCTCAAGGCATCGGCGGGGCCACGGCCCGTCGCCTGGCCGAGGATGGGGCCGGCGTGCTGATCGCCGACATCGACCAGGCGGTTGCCGAGCAGAACGCTGCTGCCATTCGGAAGGCAGGTGGAGCGGTCGCCACGCTGGCAGCCGACGTCACCAAGCCTGAAGACCTGCAGGCGATGGTCGACGAGGCGGTCCATCGCTTCGGCAAGCTGACGATTCTGGTCAACAACGCCTACAACGTCGCTTCGAGCGCCGAGCATGGCAGCGCGCTGGAGGTGACGGAAGCGGCGTGGGAGCGTGGTCTTGCGGTGCTGGCACGGTCGATCTTCCTGGGCGTGAAGTACGCCGTCCCGCACATGCAGCGGGCGGGTGGCGGATCGATCGTCAATATCTCGTCGGTCCACGGCCAGCTCATGGCGCCCGGCTACCTGGTCTACGAGGCGGGGAAGTCGGCGGTGATCGGCATGACGCGGCAGATGGCCTGCGACTTCGGTCCGCTGGGCATCCGCGTCAACGCGATCTGCCCCGGCCACATCATCACCGAGCGGATTCAGGCGCACATGTGGGACAAGAACCCGGAGGGGTTGCGCTTCTTCGAGCAGCAGTACCCTGTCCGGCGCACCGGCCGCCCGGTGGACATCGCCAACGCAGTCGCCTTCCTCTGCTCGGAGGAGGCCTCTTTCATCACCGGGCAGGCCCTGGCTGTGGACGGCGGCCTCACCATTCAGCTCCAGGAGAATCTGGGTATGCACCTGGCCCGCTGGATCCGCGAGCACCCTGAGGTCGAGCTGCCGGGGTGACGCGCAATCGCCCGAATCCGCCTGGGGCGTGCATGCAGATAAGCCGCTGGTAAGATAGATCAGTAGCCATGCACGCGAACCATGCCGATGCAACTCAAGTCGGAGTAGGTGCGGGAACTGCTCGCCGAACAGTTCCCGCGTCTGGACATTGACCAGCTCGTCGTGCTGCAGACCGGCGGCGACCATTACACGGCGGCGGTGAACGACGACCTCATCTTCCGTTTCCCGCGAGATGCGGACACAGCGGCGAAGACGCAGCGGGAGATCCGGCTGCTGGCGGCTCTGGCCCCGTCGTTGCCGTTGCCCATCCCCGCGGTGGTCTACGTCGGCCGGCCGGGAAAACGGTTTCCCTTCGCCTTCACCGGCCAGCGGCGCATCGCGGGTGTGATGGGCGAGCTGCTGCGCCCACCGCGCGAGCACTGGCCCAGCTTGGCGCGCCAGGCGGGCGTGTTCTTCAGCGCGCTGCACGCGTTCCCCCCGGAGCGCGCGCTCGCACTCGGCCTGTCGGCGCCTCAACCCGAGCCGGCTTCGGAACTGGTGGCCGAGGTGGGCAGCTACGCGGACGACCTCCGGCGATTCCTGCTGGATATGGCAGCGGATCCGTCGAGGTCCCGCCGTCTACGGCAGCGCTGGTCACCAGCCACGCGGACGTCAAAGGCGAGCACCTGTTCGTCTCAACCGACGGCGCGAGGCTCACGGGCGTCATCGATTGGAGCGACGCCGCGGTGTGCGACCCGGCGAACGATCTTGGCAACCTGCTGATCTGGCTGGGTGGCGGCTTCCTGCGTTTGGTGCTGCCCCACTACACTGGCGTGACCGACGCCACGCTGACCGATCGCGCCATCCACCGAGTCCGCTACGCCGGCTTGCGCGCCATCGGTCGGCGCTTGGCGGGCCAATCGAACGATCCGCTCGACCTCATCGTCACCCAACTGCGCTGGGCTTTCAGCGAGCGCTGAGGCGCTGTTCAGCAAGGGGGCTACCCTTGGGGGATGCCGGCGGCTCCTTGACGCTAGATCAGAGGCGCAGATGATGTAGGGAGGCGGCCTGGACCAGATCAGGGTCGTCACGGGCGATCATTTCCGGGATAGCAAGCTGCCCGATGGCGACGATCACCGCGATTAGCCGCGGTCCAAGCACCGCTTCGAGTACACGCGTCAACTCCGGTACGGCCAGCGACGTCCACGCTCGCGGTAGAGCGACAGTGTGCGTCTGATCAATCGCCACGGTGGCGTGTCCTTTCCACCTTATCGGAGCGGGCCCACGACACCGACGCCTGCGACGTGAGCCGGCTTTTCCGTGGTCACCTCGAGCGTTCGGGCCGACTCGCCGCTATTCAGGTGGGTAGTGTGTGCGAGCTTCTGGAGCCATGGTACCACGAGGCCGCGCGGCGCTTTCGATCGTTCTCCATCCTCTGTCTGCTGCTATCCTCGCCGCGGTAGACATCAGACATCGCGGCCATCCTACCGGCTCTGCTCCAGCTCACAGGATGTCCGTGCCGATCCGCAGGCGATCGGGGCAGGTACACTGCTTGCCGGTGGGCGCCCCTGGCGCGGATGCCGACGAGCAGCGGATATGGCTCACGGCCCACAGGCAAGGAAGCGAGGGAAGCGATTGGAACTCGCCAGGCTGACGCCAGCGATGCTGGAGAGGATCCGGTCGTATCGCTGGGACCGCATCATTGAGAAACATGAGGGTCCCGAGGGATGGGATTCGGTGCTCGAATACTATGATCCCGAGTTTCTCGTCCTCGGCGAGCATACCGTGCTCCTCCCGGTCGTCAAAGATCAGCACCCCAACATCACGCTCCTCCGCAGCATTGTCGGCGATGGTGGAGCCAGCCTTACCCTCTTTCTCAAGGACACGACCTACTGCCAGGACCCCGACGACGCCTGGATCTGCGCCGGCTTTGTGGCCGTTTGCGACCGCGTGCCCGGCGAAGACTTCTTCATCGCCATCCTCTATCACGAGTGGTTCATCATCGATCCCATTCCGGCGCGGGCGTGAACACCTATCCCGCGAGCGCGACTTCGGCCCTGGCGGGCGCCACACCGGCAGGCTGCCAGACGCAGCTCTGGCGCAGCGGAGCGCTAGCGGTCGGCCAGGATCAGAATGCCGGCGAACAGCGCCAGCAGCGGCATGATCACGGCTCGGTATGGAATGGCGATGTTGAGGAAGGGCGTGACGCCCGTCAGGATGAGCCAGATGCCCAAGAGGAGGAATCCTTTATTCTGGGTGATCTTCACGTGCTTTCTCCGTCACTCGCCGTCGATGGTCCTGAGGTATGTTCCTGTGCAGCCAGTCGCTGGACGATGGAGACAGTACCCGGCACGATCAGGTGGCCAGCGCGCCTGCGGACCGGCAGTTCTACGGCATGAGCACCGCCCTCAGCCCCGGCGCCTTCCCTTGCTCTTCACCCCAATCCTCGCAGCACCTCCTCGGTGTGCTGGCCCAGCATGGGCGGCGGCAGACGAACCGCCGCCGGGGTTTCGCTCAAAATTAGGGCCGGACCTACGAGCTTGACTTCGCCGGCGCTGGGATGAGCGACGGCGGTGACCTGCCCGGAGTGGAGCACCTGCGGATCGGCGAACACTTGGGGGAGGTCGTTCACCGGCGCGACCGCCACTCCTGCTGCTTGCAGGCGTTGTTCCCAGGCCTGCGCCGTGTCGGCGCGCAAGATCGCCTCTATCAATCCCACGAGCGTCTCGCGGTAACGCACACGGTCGGGATTGGTGGCGAAGCGCGGATCTGTGGTCCACTCGGGGTAGCCCAACGCGTTGCTGAGCTGGCCAAACATCCGGTCATTCAAGGCGCCGACCATGAGGTAGCCATCAGCGGCCTGGAAGACCTGATACGGCACGATCGAGGGGTGAGCCGTGCCCTGCCGCGCGGGCGTCTCTCCGGCGATGAGGTAGGCGCTGGCCACATTGATCAGCGTCGCCAGCTCGGTGCTGAGCAGTGAGATGTCGATGCGCTGGCCCTCGCCCGTGCGCTCGCGGTGGTAGAGCGCAGCCAGGATGCCCGAGCTAGCGTACAGTGCCGTCGCCATATCGACCAGGGCAACGCCGGTCTTGACCGGCGGACCGTCGGGCGTGCCGGTGATACCCATCAGGCCGCCCAGGGCCTGTACCACCACGTCGTAGCCCGCACGGTCGCGGTAGGGCCCGGTCTGCCCGTAACCGGAGATGGCGCAGTAGATCAGGCGCAGCTGCTCCACGCGGAGCGTCGCGTAGCCCAACCCCAGCCGGTCCATCGTGCCGGGCCTGAAGTTCTCGACCAGGATATCGCTCTGAAGGATGAGCGCACGGGCGTGGGCCAATCCCTCAGCGCTCTGCAGATCCAGGCAGACGCTCCGCTTGTTGCGGTTGAGGGAGAGGAAGTAGGTGCTCTCGCCGGCGACGAAGGGTGGCCCCCAGGTGCGCGTGTCGTCGCCCTTGCCGGGCTGCTCTATCTTGATCACTTCGGCCCCAAGATCGCCGAGCAGCATCGTGCAGTAGGGCCCGGCCACGACGCGGGTGAAATCGGCGACGCGAATCCCCGTCAGTGGTCCCATGGGTTGGTTGTCCTCCACTCCTGAGTCAACCGAAGCGTACCTACCGCTTCGCCAGCGCTGACCATGCTATAACCAGACAGTACCAACGACTCGACGCTGGAGGTGGGCACATGGCGGCGGCGCAACTGGCAGCGGAGGAGCGTGTCGTGCTCCGCAACGTGAGTTGGGACACCTACGAGGGGCTCATGCGCGACCACGAGCATATCAGCGCGCCACGCTTTACGTACGATCGGGGGACACTTGAGATCATGAGCCCGCTGCCAGTGCGTGAGCACTACAACCGATTGCTTGAGACGTTGATGTTCATGGTCGCCGAGGAGCTGGACATTGAGGTGTACAGCCTGGGCTCCACGACGTATAAGCGGGAGGAGTTCCTGCGCGGCTTCGAGGCGGACTCCTGCTTTTACATCCAGCACGAAGCGGCGGTTCGTGGCAAGGATCGCCTCGATCTGAGCGTCGATCCGCCGCCGGACGTGGTGTTCGAGATCGACATCACGCACTCCTCGCTCGCTAAGCTTGCAATCTACGCGCAGTTCGGCGTGCCGGAGGTCTGGCGCTTCAACGGCGAGCGGTTTGCCATTTTGATCAGGCAAGAGGACGGATATGTTGAGCGAGCTCGCAGCGAGGCGCTGCCGGCGATTATGTCCGATGCTCTTTTCGCGCTGTTGAGAGACAGTGCTGGCCTGAGCACCCTGGGTTGGTCGCGGCGGGTGCGCGCGTGGTTGCGGCGACTCGCCGATACCAGCGACGGATAAGGCAACACTACGAACCAATCTGTACGAGCGCACGGATATTGTTCGAGCACGTCGCAACGTCGAGCAACTCCAACCCCTCTATGCCGGGCGTTGCCAGCTCTGCCTCTACGATCCGTTGCACGGCTATGGCCACCGCCTCTGCGAGGGCCACCACGTCGAGTGGCTATCGCGAGGCGGCGCGGACGAGCTTGCAAACATGCTGCTGGTCTGCCCCAATCACCATGCTGCCATCCACCGTGACGATGCGCCGTTCGACTACAAGGGATTGAAGTTCAGCTTTTCGAACGGCCTGGTGGAGACAATCCGCCTGAATCGACATCTGCCTGAGGCTGTTTGAGGAACTCAAAGGTTCAAGCTCCTGTGGTATCTGGCTCGCTTTGGCGGTATGCGGCATTCTTGGACGAGGGGCAGCGCTCACTGCATACTGGCGAGAGGTGGGGAGAATCAGGCTCGGCTCACGTTCGGCTCCGGCGCCGGCTGGGCCTGCCAACGCGGGCCAGTTCCCTCGAAGCCCTGGAAGTGCGCGCGCAGCTCGGCGTGCTCGGGCATTGCCAGCAGGTCTTGCAGTGCTGCGACTGCCTGATCATAGGTGTGCGTCTGGTGATTGTTGAGCGCCGACCAGAGTAGCACGCCCACGTCGCCGGAGCGGTAGGACTCGACGTTGCGCTCCATGGCCAGCCAGCGCGGCAGCACTTGCTCGAGCATGATCTTGCGCGGCAGCGGCGTCGGCTTGAGCTGGTGGATGCCCGTGGCGTCGATGTCCGCCTGCCCTTCGACCACCACGTCGTCGGGGATGCCGTCAAGGATGCCGCGATTGGGCACGTTCACCTGGAAGCGACCGGCGACGTTGTTGGTGAGCGCGTCGATGATGGGGATCTGCTGCTCTCGCGTCTTGGTCTTGCCGAGGTGGTCGGAGACGCGAGCATTCGGGTCGCCGGCCACGGCGGCGACGCGTCGCATCGTGGCCTCGTGATCGGCGACGTACTTGGGACGGGCAACCTCCGTGTCGGGGCCGCCGAAGGGCTCGCCGAACCAGCGCTTCTTGGCGGCGATGTCGGTGTGGTACCACCAGTTCTGGCGCTCGCGCGGCGTGTCGCCGATGGGCATCAGGCCGTACATGCGGAACTGGTGAATCGAGCCACGGGACATCTGGATGTCGTGGGTGCGCTGGGCAACGTGCGTGCGCCAGTACTCCTCGCCCTTCGTCTCTATCCACTCCTCCAGCAGCGGGTAGGCATCCTTGCCGTCGTAGCGGAACTGGGTTAGCCAGATGCAGTGGTTGAGGCCGGGCGCCTCCCAGGTAACTCTTGATGGATCGAGCCCCAGCACGCGGCAGACCTCCAGGTAGCCGTAATGGCCGTGACAGAGGCCGATGATCTTGAGGCCGGTCTCTCGCGTCATCAGCGTGCAGCCGTCGAAGACGGGGTTGCCGGACTGGATCAGCCAGGCGTCCGGGCAGATGCGCTCGATATCGCGGGCCACCGCCATCATCAGCTCGAAGTCGTAGAAGCTGCCCAGGCCGATGGCGCCGTAGTAGTAGCCATGCGGCTCGGTGATCTCTCGCATGCGGCGGGCGTGGTGATGCCCGAGCACGTAGGCGGTGTTGACGACGAAGTCGGCGTCCCTCAGGGACGCCTGCCGATCCTGTGTCTTCTCGAAGCGGAGGTCCGCGCCCAATTCCTCGGCATAGCGTTCGGCCACGCGGTGGACAACGTCGAGCCGCTCCGGGTCGATGTCCATGAACGACACCTGGCTGCCGGCCAAGTTGGGCGTGAGGCAGACATCGCGCACGATGCCCAGGGAGAACACGGCGCTCCCGGCGCCGATGACACTGATACGAACTGGTCTTGGCACGTTAGCTCTCCTTGCGGTGGCGTGGTTGACGATGGGCGTACGCCATACGCCCCTACCCTTGGACCCTAGCCGGATAGGGCGCATGCTATACGCTCCGAAATCAGGTGCCCATCACCGTGGAGTTGATGAGTTCGCCGTTCTCGAAGACGAAGTTGGCCGTCTCCTGGGCATCCTCCGTCGTGCGCCGCGCTGCCTGCTCCGCCATGGTCACCTCCGTTCCGATCCGGTCCCCCTTCCTCCACTCCCAGCCGACAACCGAACGGCGCACAAGGCCATGGCACAGCCGTGCAGTAGCAGGTTGTCAGGCATTGTCGCTATGCTATGCCAATGGGTGTCCGCATGCAAGGTCACCGGCGATAATGCCTTTTGCCATCGACACGCGACTGGCGATAGAG
>Ga0207416_1002682_pt1 | contig 18617 bp, 20 predicted proteins | sample PaiPotPPM11metaG_FD_184107 | JGI IMG/M metagenome (GOLD analysis project Ga0207416, IMG submission 184107) | Iron sulfur acid spring bacterial and archeal communities from Banff, Canada, to study Microbial Dark Matter (Phase II) - Paint Pots PPM... ...
ACCCTCCCCCGCTCGCGGGGGAGGGAAGGGAGGGGGAATGGCTTGCGCAAATCGCGACTTGGCGAGCCGAATGGGAAAAATTCACGCGGCCGAATTTCGAGATGCACGCTTCGCCGATGCGGCCCGAGCGCGTGGTCGCCGATTGCCAGGCCGTACTGCCGCCCGACGGCATCATCTGTTGCGACGTCGGCGTCAGCCACAACTGGTACATGCAGTTCTGGAACGCGCGTAAGCCGCAGACCATGCTCAATTCCTGGGGATTTTCCGGAATGGGCTTTGGCGCCGCGGGCGCGCTCGGCGCAAAACTAGCCGCGCCGGATCGGCCCGTCGTTGCGGTCACCGGCGACGGCTGCTTCACCATGGTGCCGCACGTGCTGTGCACCGCGGTCGAATACAACATTCCGGTGGTCTGGGTGATCTGGAACAATTTTGGCTGGGTCTCGATCCGCGACATCCAGCTCGGCATGTTCGGCGGCCGCGAATACGGCACCATGTTCCATCAGGGCGCCAACAAGAAGCCGTTCAATCCAGATTTTGCCGCTTGGGCAAAGGCCGCCGGCGTCGATGCGATCACGGTTGCGAAATCGGAGGATTTCCGCGGCGCGCTCGAACACGCAGTCAAGGCGAACAAGCCGTTCCTGCTCGATGTTCATGTGGACGCCGAGGTTCGACCGCCCTCGACCGGCGCCTGGGAATTGCCGCCGACGCCCTACAAGGAGCCGGTGTTCGGACAGCGCTTCATCCCCGACGCAGCGCCGGTGAAATAACCGCGCTTAGAGTATGATCCGCTTTAGAGGCCGTCGGATTCGAACGCGGCGCGCAAAAGCCCCATCTGCCGCTCGACCGGATTGCCGACGTCGATCTTGACCGGGGCCGGCGCGTGCATCGTGGCGTCGAGCCGGCGCACCTCGGCTTGCAGCTTGGTCGAACGCGAAATGAGCTCCTGGAGCTTCGCCGGCAATAGCGCAATCGACTTGGCATCGCCCGGATCGCAGGCGGCGAGCCGGACCTTGCTCTTTTCCTTGCTGGCCTGGGCCAGCGTCATCTCGCCTTCCTTGACCGCCCGGTGCAGCAAGAGCCAGGAGGCGAGTTGCATCAGCCGGGTGGTCAGCCGCATACTCTCGGTTGCATAAACCAAGGCCGCGCTGCGTTCGAGTTTCTTGGATTCCTGCCGGCCGGCGCCGTCCAGATAGCTCGCGGTCTCCTCGACCAGCGCCATTCCGTCCCGAAAAAGGGCCGCAAAGACCTGGGAATTTGCGAGCCGCTCACTGAAGGAGACCGCGCCGGTCTCGATCGAACGCTTCTCGGACATTTTTACGCCTACGCCTCACGCCAGGCGCAGCATCGCCCGCGCCGGGCTCTGAGTCCAGCGGGCCACAAGGCAAAGATTCCGACATAGTTGCCAGCCGAAATGGCCGAGATGGCGCAAATTCATAAAAAAGAGCCGCCGTTGCCGGCGGCTCGAAGTTGATAACAGGGAGGCGTCAAACAGAGTGGACAGGAGCCACTCGATGTCCAGAAGATGGACACTAACCGTAATGAACGAGAAAGCTTAACGAAAGGTTAAGGAATCGCAGAAACTTGCCAAATCTTTTTGCAGTTTTAAGTGAGGCGGCCGTGGCCGACCGCGTAAATCACAGCCAATTTCAGCTATTTCTTGAAGAATGTGTCGGCCGCCGACTTTGAGGCGCGCTTGCGATTCATCTCGGCTTCAAGCCGCGCGATCTCTTCCTTAAGCAGCGCCACGCGTTCACTGAGTTCCGCGACCGAGAGTAGCGAAAGCTCCTGTCCCATGTCATGAGTGATCTTCTTTTTTGGCAGATCGTCCGGGTCGACAGCGGCCATGTTGACCTCCTTCGAGCGCAAATTTTAGCGGCGCGAGCTTCGCTTGTCACACGCGCCGCAACCTCAAGGATAACCGCCAAGATCGTCCTGACCCTTTGAAAGTAAACGGAAAAATTCTTGCCCTACCCCACGTCAAAGGCTACTAAGGCCATTATGGCGCAGGGGTTTTGGCTGGAATGGCTACGCAGCGCGCCAGAGGCCGCGAATTCGGCGCAAAGTCCTCCTCCCTTTTCCCTCCCCGCAAGCGGGGGAGGGTTAGGGTGGAAGCTTTCGGGGAATATGTGACCGTCGTGGCGCAATCGGCGCCGGTTGCCGGCCTTGGAGGTCGACTCTTGGCTTTTTTGCGCGCCGCGAGGGTCCGCGCCACCGTTGTGCGCGCCAGTACTTTGCGTGCCGCTTTGGCCGTCGCCTTGACCGCGTTTGCGGGCATCTCAGCCGCCCGCGCGGTTGAAGCCGTCAATGTCCGAACCGACGCCGCGGCCATCGATCTCACCGATGCCGTCGAATATCAGCACACCGACGGCGACCGCATCCAGGTGTCGACCGCGCCAGGCGCCGACGCCATTGTCCGCCGTATCGAGGTGCGCGCCCGTGAGGCAGGCAAGACCTGGGCGGTATTCGCGCTCGCCAATAACGGCGACGAGCAACTCGACCGCCTGATCGTGGTGCCGCACTACCGCATGGTCGGCTCCGGCCTGATCTGGCCCGACCTTGGGCGGTCGCGCATCGTCTACATCACGCCGTCCTCGGGCGATCCGCCGGAACGGCAGGACAACGCCAGCGCCGACGTCTTCCGCATCACGCTCGATCCCGGCACGGTGATCACCTTCGTCGCGGAGTTGCGCACCCCGCGATTGCCGCAGCTCTATCTGTGGGAACTGGATGCTTACAAAGACAAGGTCAACTCGCTCACACTCTACCAAGGCATCGTTATCGGCATCGCCGGACTGCTGGCGTTGTTTCTGACGATTCTGTTCGTGGTCAAGGGCAGCGTGATGTTCCCGGCCGCCGCCGCGCTCGGCTGGGCGGTGCTTGTTTACATCGGCATCGACTTCGGTTTCTGGGGCAAGGTGTTCGATATGTCGTCGGGCGCCGAGCGAATCTGGCGGGCATCGGGTGAAGCGATCCTCGCCGCCACGCTGCTGGTGTTCCTGTTCGCCTATCTCAATCTCAACCGCTGGCACGTGCGCTATGCGCATATCACCGTCGGCTGGCTTGCCTTCCTCGGCGCGCTGGTGGGGATAGCATTGTTCTCGCCCGACATTGCCTCCGGCATTGCCCGCATCTCGCTGTTCTTCATTGCCGTGCTCGGCTTTGGCCTTGTCGTCTATCTTTCGACCCATGGCTACGACCGCGCGGTGATGCTGATCCCGACTTGGCTGCTTCTGCTGGTGTGGGTGGTTGGCGCCGCGCTGACGGTTTTGGGCTTTGTCACCAACGATATTATCGGGCCGGCTCTGCTCGGCGGACTTGTCCTCATCGTCATGTTGATCGGCTTCACGGTGATGCAGCACGCCTTTGCCGGCGGCATTACCCAGGGCATCGTGTCCGACGTCGAGCGTCGTGCGCTTGCGCTCACCGGCGCCGGCGACATGATCTGGGATTGGGACGTCGCCGCCGACAAGGTCTTCACCAGCGCCGAGACCGAAACCATGCTCGGATTGAAAAGCGGATCGCTCGAAGGCCCGGCGGCGAAGTGGCTCGATGTGCTGCATCCGCTCGATCGCGATCGCTTTCGCACCACGCTCGATAACGTGATCGAGCAGCGGCGCGGGCGCGTCTCGCAGGATTTCCGTTTGCGCACGGCGGACGGTCACTATCTGTGGTTCGCAATGCGCGCGCGGCCGGTTGTCGGTTCCGACGGCGAAGTCATCCGACTGGTCGGCACGCTGACCGACGTCACCGAGTTCAAGACCGCCGAGGAGCGCCTGCTCCATGACGCGGTGCACGACAATCTCACCGGCTTGCCGAACCGCGAACTGTTTCTCGATCGGCTCGATGCGATGCTCGCCTTCGCCAAGACCGACACGGCGATTCGCCCAACTGTGATGGTGATCGATCTCGATCGCTTCAAGCAGGTCAACGACTCGGTCGGCATGGCGGTTGGCGATTCGATCCTGCTCACGCTGGCGCGCCGGCTCGGGCGGGTGATCAAGCCGCAGGACACGCTGGCGCGTCTTGCCGGCGACCAGTTCGGTCTCATCTTGCTGTCGGAAAACGACGCCGCGCGGGTTACCGCTGTCGCGCAAACGATCCGGCGCACGCTGCGCGCTCCGATCACCTTCAACGACCGCGAAATCTTCGTAACCGGATCGATCGGGATGACGCTCGGCGATACCGAACCGCAGCGCGGCGAGGAGGTGCTCAAGGACGCCGAACTCGCCATGTATCACGCCAAGCGCGGCGGCGGCGACCGCATCGAGGTATTCAAGCCGGCCATGCGGGCGCGCAAGACCGATCGGCTGACGCTGGAGTCCGATCTGCGGCGGGCGATCGAACGCGAAGAGATATCCATCCTCTATCAGCCGATCGTGCGGCTCGATGACCGCTCGGTCGCGGGCTTCGAGGCGCTGGCGCGCTGGAATCATCCGAAATTGGGCCGGATGTCGCCCGCCGAATTCATCACTATCGCCGAGGAGACGGGCCTGATCGTCGATCTCGGTCTGTTCATGCTGGAGCGCACCGCGCGGCAGCTCAGCACCTGGCAGCGCACGATCCGGTACCGCAATCCGCTGTTTGCCAGTGTCAACGTGTCATCGCGCCAACTGCTGCGCCATGACCTGATCCAGGATTTGCGCTCCGTGCTGACGAGATCGGTGGTGGCGCGCGGCTCGCTCAAGCTCGAACTGACCGAATCGGTCGTGATGGAGAATCCCGAACACGCCGCGCAGATGCTGCAACGGATCCGCGAGCTTGGCGCCGGCCTTGCGCTCGATGATTTCGGGACTGGCTATTCGTCGCTCTCCTACCTGCAACGCTTCCCATTCGACACCATCAAGATCGACCAGTCCTTCGTGCGCACCACTGCCAAGGGCACGCGGCCGGTGATCTTGCGCTCGATCATCTCGCTGGCCCACGACCTCGGCATGGACGTTGTGGCGGAAGGTGCCGAAACGGATTCGGACGCGGTCGAGCTATCTCAACTTGGTTGCGAATATGCCCAGGGTTTCTTGTTCGGCGCGCCCATGACAGCCGAAAAGGCCCGCGATCTGCTGCAAACTGACCGTCATGTCGAAATGGCGGCGCGCTAAACAGGAATCAGCGGTCGGTAATCAGTAATCAGAACCGTAGGTGTCTGATTACTGATATCTGATTACCGATTCCTGTTACGCGTGCCCGGATTCGCTCGACAGCATGCCGAGATCGATGCCGATCTTTTTCAGCGCCTTTTCGTATTTGCCGCCGATGTCCGGCCCGAAAATGAGTTCCGGATCGGCCGCGCAATGCAGCCAGCCGTTGCCCTGAATCTCGTTTTCGAGCTGGCCGGGCGCCCAGCCGGCATAGCCGAGCGCGAGGATCGCGCTGGCCGGCCCGTCACCGCGGGCGATCGCCTTGAGGATATCGATCGTGGCGGTGAGACAGACTCCGTCATCGATCGGCAGCGTGGAGTTTTCGATGAAGAAGTCGGCGCTGTGCAGCACGAAGCCGCGCTCGGTCTCGACTGGCCCGCCGCGCATGACCTTCACGCCGCCAGCCCGCGACGGTAGCTGGATGCGGTCGGCTGCCGGGATCACGTCGAGCTTCACCAGGAGATCGGAGAAGCTGATGTTCGGCGCCGGATGATTGACCACGATGCCCATGGCGCCTTCGGAGGAGTGCGCACAGACATAGATGAGGGAGCGCACGAAGCGCTCGTCCAGCATCGCCGGCATGGCGATCAGCATCTGGCCGTCCAGATAACCTCGTCCCCGCTTTCCTGATGCGCCGCGCGGCATTTTCATGGTTGAAAGGTTAGCCCATCGATCCGAATTTGCAAACGAACGGCGCGGCCAAAAGTTCACGAAATCCCCCGACTTTCGGGCCCCGGCGCGGCGGCACTGTGTCAAACCGCCGATGGTCACAATCATGTCAGTGGCGTATGCGCGCGCATTCTCCTAGACAGCGGCCATGCTTGCCGCCGCGATCCGTCCATTAACGATTGTGACAGTGTCTCAGATGTGCGCCCTGATGTGCATCGTCGGCACGTCGGCCGCGCGCGCGCAGGACGCGTCGGCCTGGGACAAGGAAATCCACGCGGAAACGCGACTCATCGCCGGCTCGCTGATCAAAACTTCCGATGCAACATTTTTGCGCGCGGGCATAGAGATCCGTCTCGATCCCGGCTGGAAGACCTATTGGCGCCAGCCGGGCGATTCGGGCGTGCCGCCGTCGTTTGACTTTGCCGGCTCCGAGAACATCGACTCGGTCAATGTCCTGTGGCCGGCGCCGGAACGATTTCCCGACGGCGCCGGCGGTAATTCGATCGGTTATGTCGGCCGCATTGTCCTGCCGCTGCGGATTGCTCCGAAGGACGCGGCGAAGCAATCGACGCTGCATTTGAAGCTCGGCTATGCCATTTGCGGAAATCTGTGCGTACCGGCCGAAGCAACACTCGAACTCACGCTGACCGGCAACGGCGCCGAAGAGGCCGCGATCGAAAAGGCGGACATGCGCGTGCCGCGCCGCGTCACCCTCGGCGCCGGCCAGAACCTTGCCATTCGCTCCGTGCATCGCGAGCCGGGCGGCGAGCACGAGCGCGTCACGGTCGAGGCCGCAGCGCCCAAAGGCGCGCCACTCGATCTCTTTGTCGAGGGTCCAACGTCCGATTGGGCGCTCCCGCTGCCGGAGCAGGTCGGGACCACGGGCGAGTTGCGGCGCTTCACCTTCGATCTCGACGGCCTGCCGCCGGGCGCTCATGCCGAGGGCGCGACGCTGACCTTCACCGCAGTCTCCGGCGACGACGCCATCGAGGTTCCGGTGCATCTCGACTAATTCGCCCGGCACGCTACTTTAGGGGCGCCGGACGCATGAGCGTACGACAGCAAGTTCGAATTTCAATCCAGTATGCGAGAGGACACAATTATGGCTATCAAGGTCGGCGACCGCGTACCCACTGGCTCCTTCATGGTGATGACGGCCGACGGGCCGAAGCCGAAGACCGCAGACGAATTGTTCAAGGGCAAGAAGGTGGTGCTGTTCGCGGTGCCAGGCGCCTTCACGCCGACCTGCCACAAGAATCACCTGCCGGGCTTCGTGAAGAACGCGACCGCTATCAAGGGCAAGGGCGTCGACACCATCGCGGTGACCGGCGTCAACGACGTGTTTGTGATGGACGCGTGGAAGAAGGCCTCCGGCGGCGACGCGATCGAGTTTCTAGCCGACGGCAGCGGCAACTGGGCCAAGGCCATGGGCCTGACGGCGGACTTGACCGAGCGCGGCCTCGGCGTGCGCTCGCAACGCTACGCCATGCTGGTCGATGACGGCGTGGTGAAGACGCTCAATGTCGAAGACGCCCCCGGCAAGGCCGAGATTTCCAGCGCGGAAAATCTTTTGAAGTCGATGTGAATGATTTTACCTCCCCCTGAAAGGGGGAGGTGGCGAGCGACGCGAGCCGGTGGGGGTCAGTCTTCACCGCTCGCGCAAGTCTTGAGACCGCGGACCCCCACCCTACCCTCCCCCTTTCATGGGGAGGGTTTTAATTTCCCCGCCGCCGCGAATTTCCGCAATCGCCTCGCGCGCCAGCACGTCGGCGCGCTCGTTCATGGCGTGACCGGCGTGGCCCTTAACCCAGTGCCAGCGCACTTGATGCGGCAGGAGCGCGGCGTCGAGACGCTGCCATAGATCGACATTCTTCACCGGCTTCTTGTCGGCCGTGCGCCAGCCGTTCTGTTTCCATTTCTTGATGTAGGACATGATGCCGTTGCGCAGATATTGGCTGTCGGTGTGCAGATCGACGCGGCATGGCCGCTTCAGCGCCTCGAGCGCAGAGATTGCGGCCATCAGCTCCATGCGGTTATTGGTGGTGTTCACCTCGCCGCCTTTGAACTCTTTCTCGTGATCGCCGAACGTCAGGATCGCGCCCCAACCGCCCGGGCCGGGATTGCGCGAACAAGCGCCATCGGTGTGGATGACGACATGTGAAAGCTCGGCGTTCACGGTCCCGTCACTCCGTAGTCGCGCGCGCTCTTGATCTTCTGGTGGAAGCGCAGCTTGCGGGCATATTCGCGCGGGTCCTTGGGCCGCACCAGCGCACCGGGCGGCACATCGAGCCAGTCGACCAGCCGGGTGAGCAAAAAGCGCAACGCGGCGCCGCGCGCGAGCAGCGGCAGCTTCTCCCATTCCTCCGGCGAGAACGGGCGCGTCTTCGCATAGCTTGCAAGCAGCGCCCGGCCCTTGGTGACGTTGTAGGAATGATCGGACTCAAAACACCAGGCATTGAGGCAGATGGCGACGTCGTAGGCGAGCGTGTCGGTGCAGGCGAAGTAGAAATCGATCAGCCCGGACAGCTTGTCGCCGAGGAAAAAAACGTTGTCGGGAAACAGGTCGGCGTGGATGACGCCCTGCGGCAAGCCGTGCGGCCATTCGCGCTCCAGCATGTCGAGCTCGGCGGCAACCAGCGCTTCGAGATTGCGCTCGACCTTGTGCGCACGCTCGCGGCAGCCCTCGTAAAGCTTCCGCCAGCCGGCGACCGAGAGCGCATTCTCGCGCCGCATGGCGAAGTCGCCGCCGGCGACATGCAGCCGCGCCAGCGCTTCGCCCAGAGCCGCGCAATGCGCCGCGCTCGGCCGGCGGATCCACAGACCGTCGAGAAAGGTCACCATCGCCGCCGGCCGCCCGGCCAGCTTGCCGAGCGTCTTGCCGGCCTTGTTCTTCACCGGCTGCGGACAGGTGATGCCGCGGCTCGCCAGGTGCTCCATCAGCGACAGAAAGAATGGCAAATCACGCTCGGCGACCCGGCGTTCGTAGAGCGTGAGGATGAAATTGCCGCGGCCGGTATGGACCAGAAAATTCGAGTTCTCGACGCCTTCGGCGATGCCCTTATAGGCAAGCAGCTCGCCGACGTCGTAGCCGGCGAGGAAGCGGGCGAGGTCTTCCGCCGCGACATCGGTGTAAACCGCCATAGAGGTCTCCAGACCCTCGCGGCTAGCGCGCGGTCCATACCGCCGTCAAGAGGACCTGCCGGCAAGCCAGCCGGAAAAGCGCGCATAAAGGTCGGCCGTTTCCGCGCCCCCGTCGCGATAGATCACCGGCGCCAGCGAGCGGCCCTCGGCATGGGCGAGACGAAACGCCATGTAGCGGTACTGCTCCGGATACTGCGCGGTATTGGCCGCCTTGAACAGTTCGTCGAAGGCCGACGACGGCTCGACCGGATCGAGCCGGTCGCGCTCATAGATCGCCGCGCGCTCGGCGATCAGCCAGCCGCCGGCATGATGCTCCAGCCGGTCGAGGAAGCGCGAGCAGGATGTGAGATCGACATCGATGCCGCTGAATTTCTGCCGCACGCGGATAACAACGGTCGTCTCCGCGACGGCGCGATCGCCGTTGAACTTGATGGTCGGTGGGAACAGATGATGCCGCGACCAGGTGTGACCGGCGGCGAAACTCGCGCGGCAGCGTTCGACGAATTGCTCGAACGAGCCGCGAAACCACGAGATCGATATATGTCCGTCGGGGGTGAACGTGCCGCGCAGCTCTTGCCATTTGCCCTGGTCGCGATAAACGCCCCAGGCTTGGATCAAGTCGGCACACGCGATCCTGTCGGCGAGTTCCTTACTTGATGCATCCATGGTGCTTCGCTCCATCATGCCACGCAGTCTTTCGACCCATGGTTCGATCGTGTCATATTGGCTGCCCAATCGCACGTCCACCGCAGCTTAAAATCATCGGCAACAGTGTGAAGGCTTAAATGATGAAGGCAATTGTCATCCACGAATACGGCCCGCCCGACGTTTTGCGGTATGAGGAAATTCCGGACCCGGTGCCGCGCGCCGGCGAGATCCGCATCAAGGTGCATGCCGCGACGGTCAATCGCGTTCTCGACGTGAGCCTGCGCGCCGGTCGGGAGCAGTATCGCGGGCCGGTGCTGCCGCTCATTCCCGGCGTCGATTGCGCCGGCATCGTCGACGCCGTCGGACCCGAAGTGACGCGGTGGCGCCCCGGCGATCGCGTCGCCGCCGCCGGCGTCATGCCATTGGACATCTGCGCGGAGGACGGCGGCGGCTACAACGGCCCGAGCGGCATGATGGGCATCAGGCGGCCCGGCGGTTTCGCCGAGCTTGTTGCCGTGCCGGCGGTTGCCGGCGTCGCCATTCCGGAACGTCTCGACTTTCATCGCGCCGCCGTCGTGCTGCGCCACGTGCCGACAGGATGGAACCTCCTCGTGCACGTTGCGGAGCTGAAATACGGCGAGACCGTTCTGATCATGGGCGCCGGCGGCAATCTCGGCAGCATCGGCATCCAGATCGCAAAGAACGTGATCGGCGCGCATGTGATCGCGGCAGCCGGCTCCGACGAACGCGTGCAACTCGGCCTAAAACTCGGCGCCGACCACGGCATCAATTACGCCACGCACAACATTCTCGACGAGGTGATGAAGATCACCGGCGGCAAGGGCGTCGACGTGCTCTACGACAATATCGCCAATCCAACCGTGCTGCCGGTCGCATTCCGCGCCATCGGCATGGATGGCCGCCTCGTGACCGCGGGCGCACATGCCGGGCCGAACGTGTCGATCGATTTCGCGCATCTCTACCACAAGCGCATCACGATCAAGGGCCGCCCCGGCTTTACGCCCTCCGACCTGCCGCACTGCCTGGAAGCCGCGGCGCAGGGCAAAGTCGTCCCGCAGATCGAGCGCGTGCTGCCGCTGTCGCGCGCCGCCGACGCGCACCGCATGGTCGAGCAGCACGAGGGCCAGGGCAAGATCGTGCTTGACCCGACGCTGGGGTGAGCGGATCAGCCGCGCGCTTTGAGATAATGGAACGCCGAGATTGCCGCCGTGGCGCCGGCGCCGACGATGATCAGGTCAAAATCCGGCATGGCCGTGCATTGGGCAAATCAGGCATCATCGACCGGCTCCGTCGCGCGCACCGACGGCCGCGCCGCGAATGTGGCGTGCCAGTTTGCCAGACGCGGATGATCTTTGCGCCAATCCTCATCGGCGTAACGGAAGTCGAGGTAACTGAGCGCGCAGCCGATCGCGATATGGCCGATACCGAACGGCGCAGCAGCGAGCGCCGGAGCTTCACGCTCCAAACTGTTTAGAACGGCCGCCTTGCGGGTGGCTGTGCTTGCCTTATGCATTTCGGATGGATGCGCACGCATGCGCTCATCGCGCAGCAGCACCATCATTTCCAAAAACCCGTCGCCGAGCGCCTGCCGGCGCAACGCTGCGAGACGCTCGGCCGGCTCGGCCGGGAACAGCCTTGGCCCATCGCCCAACGTATCGAGGTACTCACAGATGACCGGCGAGTCGTAGATCACCGTGTCATCGTCGAGGACCAGCGTCGGAATTTTCGACAGCGGATTGTCCCGCATCAGCTCGGCGTGGGGCTTGGCCGTGGCGGCGACCGTCCGCACGCAGGTGATGCGCCCGGCCAGTCCGCGCTCATGCGCGAAAACCATGACTTTGCGGACGAACGGCGAGCGTGGCGACCAATGCAGCTTCATCCATGATCCCCGGCGAAATATGCCACTGCGGCGGATGCCAATGGCGCTTTGACAGTCAAGGCGTTAGCATTGTGGCTCACCGAGCACTGCCCGCCAAGCCGTCAGGCAAATTCTCGAAATGGATTCTTGCAATGGACTACGACCCGCGTAGCGAGCCGCACAACCTCGCCCATGATCCGACGACCTCGCTCGTGGTGCCGCGCCCGATCGGCTGGATCTCAACGATCAGCCCCAAGGGCGTGGTCAATCTCGCGCCGTACAGTTATTTCAACCTTATTGCCAGCAATCCACCCTTCGTCATGTTCTCGTCGAACTCGCGCAAGCACAGCCAGAACTATGCCCAAAGCGGCGGCGAGTTCGTGTTCAATCTCGCGACTTATGACCTGCGCACGGAAATGAATCTCACCTCCGGCGATTATCCCGAGGGCGTCAGCGAGCCGGAGCTCGCCAAGCTTGCCATGGCGCCGTCGCGCAAGGTCAAGCCGCCGCGCGTGGCGAGGTCGCCGATCTCGCTCGAATGCGTGTATTCACAAACTGTGCACTTCAAGAGCAGCAGCGGCAAAATGCACAGCTACGAAATGGTGATCGGCGAAGTGGTCAACGTGCATATCGAAGATGCCGCGATCGTTGACGGCATGATGGACATGAAGCGCATCCGACCCATTGCCCGCCTCGGCTATCGTGGCGATTACGCCGTCGTCGACGACACCTTCTTCATGAAAAGGCCTTAGCTAAGCTCGCGAAGGCCCGAGAGCATCGGGACTGCTTCCTCCAGGTTTTTCACGATCCGGCAGCCGGCCTCGGCAAGAGCGGCGAGCTTTGCGTCAGCACCCTCGCGCGCGTTGCCGACCAGCGCGCCGGCGTGGCCCATTTGCTTTTGCGCCGGCGCGTGACGGCCGACGACCATGGCAAAGACGGGCTTGGCATAGCCGCGCGCGGCTTCGGCAAAGGCATATTCCTTGTCGCCGCCGATCTCGCCGCAGAACAGGACGGCCGCCGTCGCGTCGTCGGCAGCAAGCGCTTGCAGGTATTCGTGCGGATTGCGGCCGATGACGGTATCGCCGCCGACATGCGCCACGATGCGCTGGCCGATGCCGGCCAGCGTCAATTGCCGCGCCACGGCAAGCGCCAGCGTGCCGCTGCGGATGATCAGTGCAAGCCGTCCGGGTTTGCAGAAGCTCGGCGCGATGGAGCCGAGCAGCCCGCGGCCCGGCACGAAAATGCCAAGCGTGTTCGGCCCGACGAGCCAGCTTCCCGCCGCGCGGGCGAGTGTCGCCGCCGCAAGCGCGTCGTGCACCGGCACATATTCGGCGACCGCCATGATCGTCGGGATACGCGCCCGCGCGCACTCGGCGACCGCATCGCGCACGCCCTCGGCTGGCGTATAGATCAAGGCGATATTCGGCTTGTGCGGAAAATCGGCGACGCGGTCGTAGAGCGGCAGGCCGTCCATGGCGGCGCCGCCGCGGCCGAGCGCGACGCCGCCGACCAGCGGCGTTCCAGCCTCGATCATGCCGGCGACCTGATTGCGCGCATAGCGGCCGGTCGGAGCGATGACCGCGACGCGCCACGGTTCGGGGTCGAGAAACGGCAGGCGCAATTGATCTGACTGCAATTGGCCCGGCATGCGGTAAGCTCCCAGCGTCGATGCGAGTTCCCCATTATGCGTCTTGCCGAGTACGACGGAAAAGCCTTGCTGCGCCGCCACGGCATCGCCGTCCCGCGCGGCATATTGCTTGCGGCCGGCGAAGGCCTGCCGGACGCGGCGGCGCAATGGCCCGGCTTCGTGCTCAAGGCGCAGCTTCTCGAAGGCGGCCGCGGTAAACGCGGTCTGGTGCGCCGCTTCGACAAGGCGAGCGATTTTCGCGACGCGCGCCGCCTCATCCTGCCCGCGCTCGACGATGCCGATACGCCGCTGCTGCTCGAAGAGGCGGTGCCGATTGCGCGCGAGATTTTTGTCGCGGTGCGGATCGACGGCAGCGCGCAGCGGCTCGAAGTCTTGCTGGCGCCGGAGGGCGGCGAGAACGTCGAAACGACGGCAAAGCTCGCGCGCATTGCGGCCGGCGCCGGCGCACCAGCGACGCCGGACAAGATATTCGCCGCGCTCGGCAAGCTGTTCCCGCCCGAGCTTGCGGCGCGGCTTGCCCGCTACGCCGCGCGGCTGCCGGAGATCGCCCGGCAGGAGGATTTGGAGCTCTTGGAGATCAATCCGCTGGCGCTGACCAAGGATGGCAACCTCATCGCCTGCGATGCCAAAATCATCCGCGACGACGCCGCCGATTTCCGTCATGACCCGGAAGAATTTGCGGTGAGCCGCAAACTTGCGGCGCGCGCCATGACAAAACTCGAACGTGAAGCGCAAGCGCTCGGCTTCCAGCTGGTCGAGACCGACGGCAATGTCGTGCTGGTGACCTCCGGCGCCGGCCTCGGCATGATGATGATGGACCTGATCGGCGACCACGGCATGCGCGCCGCGAGCTTCATGGACAATCTGCGCGGCGCGCCCGACGAAACCATGACGGAACGGCTCAAAATCGCGCGCGCGCTTGCCGCACGGCCCAACATCAAGGCAATCATCTTCCAGACCACGCTCGCCTCGCGCTCGCTGGCCGAGCGCATCGAGGCGCTGACCGCCTGGCTTGCCACCGAGCCGCTGCCGAAGCCGCTCTTTGTCGGCATCGCCGCCGGCCATGCTGCCGCCCGCAAGATGACCGCGGAACAGGCCGTCGAAAGGCTGCGCGCGCTCGGCATTTCGGCCTTCACCGATCCGGTCGCGCTGGTGAAAGCCGCCGCAAACGCAGTGCGGTGATTTCCCGGCGCTGAACGATCAGCCTGCCGGGATGAAGGCCGTGAACAGCCTTCGCCATAAATAAACAAATCGCTGGAAGAAATTGCTGCGGGGGCCCGCTATCAGGTCAAAACGGTAGCCGCAATCGTCGCCGGCACAAGAATAAAAGCGCATGCCGCGCAGCTTGTCGGCGAATTCGGTGTGCTCGTGACCGCAATCCGGGCAAATCAAAAGGATGCGGCTGCGCGCCGCCGATACAAGCTGCCGGACGTTGGAGATGTCGGCCATAACGATCGCCCTAGCGACGGCGCATGAATCTTTTTGTTGCGAATCGTTATGAGTTTATCAGACGGCCGTGGCCGGCCGTTGGGCGGCACGGCTTATCCCGGCAATTATCCTCAGCATTTGGTGCAGTAAGGCGCGGCGGGCGCTGAACGCCGCCGCTCTAGCGTTTGTCGGCGCCAAAGCCCGATATTCCCGCGCGCCAGGTGTCGCGGGCGATGTTGTCTTCCAAGGCCAGGAGCTCAAGCGCGAGCGCGCCCCGCGGATCAAGGGTAACGCCCTGGTCGATGCAGCTTTTGGCCTGGCGCAGCGCCGCTTGCGGCGCGGCGAGGATGGTTTTGGCGATGTCGGCAAGGACGCCCTCAAGCGCGGCGGCATCGGCGATGCGCGTCACCAGGCCCGCCGCGCGCGCCTCCTCGGCGGTGAGCTTGCGGCCGGTGAACATCATGTCCTTGGCAAGCTGCTTGCCGAGAATGCGCGGCAACCGCTGGGTAGCGCCGATCGTCCCCCACAAGGCTTCCGGCGTGGCGAAGCTTGCCTGCGGCGTCGCGATGACGAAATCGCAGCAGGCGGCGATCTCGGCCCCCGATCCGATCGCCGCGCCCTGCACGACGGCAATGACCGGCATCGGCAGGCTTTCGAGCGCGCCATAGGCCGCAACGGCGGCAAGCCGGCGCGCGCGGACTTCGTCGGCGCCCATGCCTTTGCGTTCCTTGAGGTCCGCGCCGGCGCAGAACACCGGGCCATTGCCACGGACCAGCACAAGCCGCACCTGCGCGTCATCGCGCGCTGCCGCGGCGGCAGCGACGAGGTCGTCGCACATGGCGCGGTTCACCGCGTTGCGGCTTTCGGGGCGATCGAGCGTCAGCGTGGCGACGCCGCCCTCGATGGTGTAGCGCACAGTAGTGAGGTTCATGGCTGCCTGACTTGGCCGGTTACTTGTCCTTGCCGAACGTGCGCATGCGCCGGTTCATGGCGCGGCCGGCCTCGAGTGCCTCGTCGAACGGCAGTTCGGCGGCGCGATAGAACAGGCTCTTGGTCGCGGCCAAGGATTGCGGCGCGATCGCCGCCAGGGCGCGGGCAAATTGCAAGGCCTCCGCCATCACCTTGTCCGGCGCGACCACACGGTTGACGAGGCCGAGCGCCAACGCCCGTTGAGCGCTGATCGGCTCGCCCAAGGCAACAAGCTCAAATGCCGCCTTGCGTCCGGCATGGCGCACCAGGTTCGCCATTACCACCGCCGCGACAATGCCGTGCTTGACCTCCGGGTAACCGAGCCTTGCCGCCTCGGACATGACGGCGATGTCGCCGGCAAGCGCCAATCCGGCGCCGCCGCCCATCGCCGCGCCGTTGATCGCAGTCACGACGGGCTTGGCGAGCCGCGGGAAGACGCCGTGCAGCTTCGCCGTGACATCGGCGCGGCGCTCGACAAGCGATTCATGCGCGGCATTGAGCGCAGCGAATTCGGACAAATCGGCGCCGGCGCAGAACGCCGGACCCGCACCAGTCAGCACCATCGCGCGCACGCCGGCAGCGCTGTCGGCTTCGCGCAAGGCTTCGAGCAGCGCTTCGCTCAGCGCCATGTTCAATGCATTGCGCTTTTCCGGCCGGTTCATCGTGAGGATACGCACCGCGCCGTCGTTATCGATCACCAGATCGGCCATCGAATTCACCGCTGCGCATTATTCGAGCTTGACGCCCGTCTTCAGCACCACAGGCCCCCATTTGGCCTGCTCGGCCATGATGAAGGCGGCAAATTGCTGCGGCGTCACCGGCGCAGGCGTGGCATTGAATGTCGCGTATTGTTTTTTCAGACCGTCGCTATTGAGCGCGGCGACGGCGGCGCGATGCAGGCGTTCAAGCACGTCGGCAGGCACGCCGGCCGGCGCCTTGATCGCACCGGATTTGATCTGCGGCAGCAGGAACGGCACATCGGCGGCAAAGGGCACGATCAGCTTGACCGACCGGGCCGGGAACGTTTCCGCAGCAGCCATGGCTGTCCACAGCAGTGCGAGACCGAATGCCGCAATCACAGCGCGCCGGATCATGGTGCTACTCCCAGGCGTTTCCTGAACGGTTCCGTCCCATTCGAGGGGTGTTCCGGCCCTAAAGCCGATAGCAGGCGCTTGTCGGGCATCCCTCCGCACGGCAGTATGATTGTTCGGCTAAGCCGCCAGCAAGGGGCAAACGGCTCGGCCGGGGACATGTCGGGCCTGTGCATGAAGACCATTCTGGTACCTACCGAGCACAACTCGTCGATGGAGTCGGCGTTGGGCACCGCGCTTTTGCTCGCGCAAAAGTTCGGCGCCTGCATCGAGGGCTTTCCGCTGCGCCCGGCGGTGGCCGATCTTGTCGCCATGGACCCCGATAGCGGGCTGACCATGGTGGCGGTGAAGGAGAACGATGCCGAGATGGTGCGCCAGGCTGAAGACCTGTTCCGCTCGTTCATGACCCAGCATCGGGTGCCGATGCACACTGGCGAGGCGCAAAACTCGCCGTCGTTCTCATGGCTCGATTCCGCCCCTAGCGGTCACGATTTCGTCGGCAGCTACGGCCGCGTGTTCGACGCCATCGTGCTGGCCCGGCCAGGCGACGAGTGGCAGAGCCCGTCCATGGTCACGCTCGAATCTGCCCTGTTCGAGAGCGGCCGGCCGGTGCTGATCGCGCCGCCGTCTTCGCCGCACTCGCTCGCCACCAATGTGCTGGTCGCCTGGAATTGCAGCACCGAGCAGGCGCGCACGATGGCAGACGCCATGCCGCTGCTTCGGCTGGCCCAGCGCGTCACCATCTGCACCGTCGAGGGTTCGACTGTCGCCGGGCCAAGCGGCGAGCAAATGGCGCGCTCGCTCAAGCTCAACGGCATCACCGCCGAACCGATCACGCTCAAGCCCAGCAAGCGCGGCGCCGGTGAAACGCTTCTCGCCAAGGCCGACGAACTCGGCTGCGACCTCATCATCAAAGGCGCTTACACGCAAAGCCGCCTGCGCCAGATGATTTTCGGCGGCACCACGCGGCACATTCTCGCCAACGCCAAGCTGCCCGTGCTGATGGCGCATTGAACGACCGGATGCGGCCGTCGCGCCATGGGTGAAACGCCACTGATCTTTCCGCAACTGGCGTCGGTCTATCAGACGCTGGCGCCGATCGCCGAAGCGGCCTTGCGCATCGTCGTCGGACTATGGATGGTGCCGCACGGATTGCGCATGTCGTTCGGCTTCTTTCCGGGGACCGGACTGCCGCAGAGCAATGTGCGCGTGCTCGCGGGCAATCTGAACCAGTGGGGGTATCGTCCGGGCTGGCTGTGGGCGCCGCTGATCTCGGCGACCGAGCTGATCGCCGGCCCGATGCTCGCACTCGGACTGTTCACCCGCGCAGCCGCCGTGCCGCTCGTGCTATTCCTGATCGTGACCAATTTCGAGCGCTGGCGCGTCGGCCGCTATTTCTGGAACAAGCTCGGCCTCGAATATACGATGATGTGGCTTGTCGCGACGTTCTATTTCCTAATTCATGGCGGCGGCCTCTATTCGCTCGACCGCGTCATCGGCTGGCAATTTTAAGGAGACGGGCGTGCCCTTCATCGACGCCAATGGCGTGAGCCTGCATTACGAGCTCGCCGGGACACGCGGCCCGGCTGTCGTGTTGATGCACGAATTGGGCGGCACGCTGAATTCGTGGGACGCGGTCGCGCCGCGGCTGGCCGGGCGATTTCGCGTGCTGCGCTATGATCAGCGCGGCTCGGGCCTTTCCGAAAAAGTCCGGCAGGACTTCACCAATGACATGCTGGTCGAGGATTTAGAGGCGCTCGCCAAAGCCGTCCATCTCGATCCGCCCTATCATTTCGTGACCGTCGCCGCCGCGGCGACGCAGTCGCTGCGCTTTTATGAAAAACACCCCGATCAGGTCGGCGCACTGGTGCTTTGCAATCCAGCGCCGGGGGTCGATGCGAGCCGGGCCGCCGCGCTCGACGAGCGCGCCGCCTTTGCCACCCGCGAAGGCATGCGCGCTGCGCTGCCGACGACGCTTGTCCTCTCCTATCCCCCTCCCTACCCTCCCC
>Ga0207416_1002683_pt1 | contig 18606 bp, 19 predicted proteins | sample PaiPotPPM11metaG_FD_184107 | JGI IMG/M metagenome (GOLD analysis project Ga0207416, IMG submission 184107) | Iron sulfur acid spring bacterial and archeal communities from Banff, Canada, to study Microbial Dark Matter (Phase II) - Paint Pots PPM... ...
AAAAAGAAGTACTCTGGATAGAGTCTAAAAAAATATCAAATTAATGAAGCTTTTGAGTAATTCAACAGCTAAAGAAGTTGTAAAAAATCGAAGTTGGACCTACCGCTAAGCATCCTCGATCAAATATATAGCTAAACTCATTCTCCTTGAGGTTGGAATTTAGAATATCATCTACTATGAAATTAACACTTTTCTCATTAGCATAAATTTTTCTTGCTCTGTTAATCGCAGCTTCAGATAAATCAGAACCCATTACCTTAAATCCTCTCTTAGCAAGCCAAATAGCTTGCGTCGCTGGACCAGTACCAAGGTCAAGGAATTTACCATCATTAATAATCTTTCTTTCATCTAATTCCTTTTCTAAATCAGAATCAAAGTTTTCATTATACCACGGCATTGTCTCTATCTTTTGACTTTTGTATAAGGTTTCCCAATCAGGAAAGTCTTTTCCAGATTCTAACATGATCTAACTTGATCTGAAGACTATAATAATCAAGTTCTGCGGAGCAAATTAAAGAAGAGACAAAGCTAGTCGTCGAGAAGAAATGAGTCTAGCTGGGTTGTCTTCGTCATCCCTACCCGGAAGAGAGAGTTTAATCGGAGTAACTACTTTTCTAATTTGTGCGGGTGTTATATTCGTAGTTTTTATCATGTCTTTTCGACATTTGAAAATTAAAGAGTCAATCATGTAGTTTTCGAAACAAAATGATTTGACTATCTTTCTACGAATAGTCTTACTAACGACAATGATAAGGGTGGTGATTGTCTGATTGTCTATACAACAAGTTATTGCTTTACTATAACCGTTCCAGCCATCCAAGGGTGGATCTCACAGAGATAATTATAAGTTCCAGCTTTTTGAAATGTTACAGTAAATGTGTTTGAAGAGCCAGGATATAGCGTTGTAGCTTTTGGAAGTAACCAGCCAGAATTTACATATTGTTCATTTCCAGTAATAGTAAAATTTCCGTTAGGACCTAAAACCTTTGCATTACCACTTGAGTCTATTAAGGTTGGATAATACCCCCGTACATTGCTGACAATTATTGTATTCATTCCATTTTTACCAGGAATCATGTTTGGTTGACTATTAGCGCCCGGAGGCACCGGCATGAACTGTGTTGAGCTTCTAACAGTAAAGGGGACATCTGGTGTGGTCATAGTTTTATCGTTTAATACAAATGTAACAGTGTGTGATTCTGGTACTGGCGATGGATTATCCCATGTTATGCTCTGACCTACACTAATTTGAACCTGCTGTGGTACGAATGCTGCTAACATGTTAGTAGAATTTCCTCCTCCTGCATGTACTTTGACAGTCGTTGTTGGTGCACCGCCCACCATTGCACTTGCGTGTTTAATTGTTGTTGGTGTTGTTACCATAACTGTAGCCGCAAATATTGCAGCTACAAAACTGACAATAACTAAATTTGTTTTATTGTTCATTTGCAAATAATAATCCAATATTGTAATATAATAGGTAATCGGCGAAATCTCAAATTTTCACTACACTAGCAATGCATTTGTCGATCATTCCAAGCCACAAAGCTACCGTAACTGAATGCAATCACCAGTCAATTCATTACTACGAATATCGTATAGGTGGATATAACCATCTTCGTAGCAATTTGCTCAATCTAGGCATCATCAAATAGGTGAACGAAACCACTAGAATGCCGGAACAAATGACGGTGTTAGCCAATACCGGCCATGGAGCTAGGAATGGATTGAGGATAGAACGTGATAGCGAGCTAATGATGTATGGTGCAATGAATATGACTATGGCCATTTTCCGTCTAGGTGGAGCGACTACAGCTTTAAAATCTGGTACAGAGAACCAAGCCTCTAATCCAGCCGCCGAGGCGTAATGCCGTGTTGAACAATTGTCCGCTTCCCCAATTAGATTCAGGGCTTCCCCCGAGCTTTCCCATGCATCCATCGATGCTTTATCAGAGAAACGGTTAACAATGTACCGCACTGAGGAAGTATTGCCACCAGGAGCAATTATTGTCGTCGCCCAGATAACCGGGGACGTTGTGCTCAAGTATCATCAGCACCGAAGCCAGTCATCGTAATCCTTCTCGTGACCTGGCTTTATGTTCCTACTGATGACCTGACCAATCTCTTCTATTGTTGGTGCCCTGTCATTTGCACATCTCCTTATTTTTGGTAATCTACGTGCAATCTTTTTCTTTTTCCAAGGGACCGAAATATCTGACATTTCACAAAATAGCTTAATGGCTTTAACAAAATTGCGTAAGGTAGCGCCTGCAATTTCTCTTTTCTCAACCTGCTCCTTTTGAAACTGGAGTATTGCCAGGATAAATCAATAAAAATTAATGGATGAATGCATTAAACTAGGAGGAAATTTCAAAAAACAGTTACAATGCGGTTAAGGTAAGCAAGATGTTAATTAATATGGGTATGGACGCAGATATAGAAACTGGTCTTCGTCTTGAGATATATGGCTGGGCATTGTGTTTTGCGCACGAAGACAGAAAAAAGATGATGTCGGCATTTTCGAATAGGGGAAGAAGTAAAAAATAGTATCCTTAAGCTAAAGCAGGCTTAGCCTCAGCCAATCAATCCTCCCAATTTTCTCCTTTTTCAGAGTATAATCGTCATTTCGGGGCGCGCCTAGTATCAAGTCTAAAGAAGATAGCAAGCAAGGATTATCAATCAAATTTAGTTTTCACCTTTAGAAACTATCCTAAATGAATTAATGGCTAAATCCAAATTATTTTTAATGCGTCCATGGTGCAATATTTAAGAACTACATGCTTGATTTACTATTATAGCTGAGATTATGTCGGAAGCACACCCGCCGCCGCGCGGCTATGTATATAGAAAGGCCTTTGGTCAGTTTTCATCGAATAAAACTCAGAGACCTAACACATTGAACCCTGTTGAGGTGGAGCTAGACGCCCAAGCGGAGGTGAGCGCGTGGGGAGGAGTGAATACGATAGATTTTGACAAAGGCGATGTTATAATTAAACAGTCTGGGATGTATCTTCTCATTGCCGGTCCCCAGATTGGCAAGGTTACGGGTACTATACCTCGGTGGCTTGATTTTTGGGTAAGAGTTAACAAGATAGATATTCCAAACTCCAACATAAGAGCGGTAGTAATGGATCCTCAGGAGAAAACTGTTGTCCCCTTGAACGCGGTGTTATCTCTTAATAGAGGGGACATACTGAATGTTATGATGGCTACAGAAACGATCGACGAAGGTTTAGGGTTAGAGGCAATAGCGCCCGATGGCGAACCTACAATTCCCAGCATAATCGTAACAATAGTACAGTTGGACTGAACTCATTATCTAATAACGACTGGGGTTGGACGAGAATGTTGGCAGAGTGTTGATCAAGCTGCAGAAGATAAAGCATCACCTCGCAGAACTATTGATTTTCGTACAGATCATTTAAGGGAAGATACTATCACTATTTATTAATAATATGAGATTGTTTTGCTAACCTTCTTTTATTTTCTCTTCCACATTAAGCACACCTGAGGTGAACAAAGTTTGTGCTATAGAACTAAACTGTCGTGGATTTTGAACCTGAGTAGTAGCAGTAATTGCTTTCTCTGACATTGACTGCATGGAATTAAATTTTTCTGAAAGATTTTTAATTTGATAATCTTTCTCTACTAGTTTACCTCTAATTATGTACTCATTATTCTTACTTTTTTCACTTAATTTAGCAACTTGTTTTTGAAGAATGATCTTATCACTATTAATAGTTAGTACGTCAACGGCTTTAAGATAATCATCCGAAACCTCTCGAATAATATCTAAAATATTGGGAGCTCCTGTCGGTGAAATGAAGAGATTTCGTTCTACAGAAAATGAAGGATCAGGGATACCTTAGGGTTATACAACAAAACATACTAAGCGTGGTTCAGTCTTCATCCATAGATGAATTTTCGAGAGCTCTTGGTCTTGAGTCCTGGCGAAGCATGGGAAGACAGATCAAAGATGTGGTAATTGATTCAGAGATAATAGAAATGATATCTTGTCTTCACAGAGAAATGGGTCATGTTGAGGCCATTTTATATTCTGAAGCGCAAATCCTGAGATAAGCAATCGATAAACAGTTGGGTGAAGTATCACGGCTTCAGGATCAACTTTATGAAACAAATGGTCCATATTGGCTTCCACGCGATTATTTTGAAAATCATATAAGTACAGAAGAGGATGTCAAGTATTGGAAAAGTGGGTTTGCATTTCAATTACCATCCATACTACAAGAAAAAGAGTTTAGGCGCAGTACGCTCGTTAATGAAATTAAACGTAGGCTGCCAAGTCAGCACCGACAGCTGTTAGTAGGGGAGTCAGAGACTTCAAAAACTACGATCCTTTTGAAACTGTAAAAATCCCATTATTCGGTTGAAAGCCCAGTTTGGGTCTGTTTTTCCTCTATCAGCAAATAGATTGCAGCGTTCTTCGATTGTTCTTTCCTTTTCCAAATTGATGAAATCAAAAAACCTACGAAGTCGTCGCAAGTAATAATCTCTTGTCAATGCCGATCTAATCGCGTAGATAAACATTGAGTAAGGATTCGATCTTCCTTCTACTATTTCCAACTACTATTTTTCACCTTTTTATTGTCTCGAATCCTAATAAAGTAGCGATATCACTATGGGGCCAGTGGGATTATATCCCTTGTGGTAAGTGGGGTCAGTACATTTTCAGTATTTTATAAGTGAAAAATCGTAACCCTAGATGACTAATATACTATTTTTATCGTATATGATATAAAGTGGATATCAAACTCTGTTGGCATAGAGGGAGCACATGCTTTGGTTAAATGAGATCTGACTGGTAATTCATAATTGCGAAATGAGTAACATAGAATAATCAAATTATTCGATAGGGATTCATAATGGGATATTTGATTATCCTCAGAGGCCCGCCAGGAGTAGGAAAAACAACAATCGCTAGGCACTTAACTGACAGATTAGGATCAGACAAAGCAGTTATACTGTATTTGGATAAGATGGAATAATTTGACTTAAATGTACAAAAGGCATTCGGCAGTGAATACGTCATCGGAGAATTGTTTTTTGGTGATTCTCATGTCGCTGCTTGCATCTTAGCCATAATCGATTTCGTTCCAGCAACAAAACGCTCTTCAGTACAAGAATCGAGTAACGTATACGCGCACACGATCTAAACCAGGATGCAATATGGGCAGAATCCTATTTGGATAATAACGCAAAAATAAAAAAGTGGTATGGCGGCCCTAGTCTACGTCATTCTTTCTATTCTTGTAATGGTCTATTATTTGGCAAATTCCATTGAAGTGTCTTGTAATAATAATTGATGTTCCTCTATCTTCATTCTCGCTCTTAATTTCATTTCGGATTTTAAGTTGCGCGGCTTCATTCTTAGCCTATAGCTACAGCACGGACACCATAATCCATCCCACTTGGAGAGAGAAGATCTCACATATTTGACATCGTTTCTGGCCAGTAGAATAACGATTACCGTTATTAAGATGTGGCCTAGATGCTTTATGTCTGATACAAATACCCTTGCAAGTCATTATTGTTCTAGTATCATTTGTCATTTTGATTTCATTATTTATTCATTATGCTTTTGTTTTTCTTCAAATAATCAACGAATTAATAAAAAGAGTAAATAGTGTAGTAGCCATAAATCTATCTGATCATTCGCAGATGTATGTAATCTGTCGGAGCACCGCGTTGCTTTGTCAAATATGTTAATATGGATTATAGACTTTTGTGGACTAGAATTCTTTTTATGGGCATTATGATTATCCTTCTCGTCAACGACCGAGTTAGAACGTTGGACGCGTCATGATTCAAACCCGAGATTACCACTTTAACGGAGCGGGGATTGCCTGACTATCCTACGCGTCCAATTTTTATCTCTCGCAAAGCCGGGCATTGAGGCGGGCTGTTGAAGGTCGGAGTTATCCTTGCGTGAGGGGTCTTCATTTCAGCCCTAATCAAACAACATTCTCGTGTCCTTCGTCAGAAGCGAGCGACCAAGAGTCATTCAGAATATTACCGTATAGTCCACATTAAGGACGTACGATACCGTATTCAATTTGGTCCATAAAATATCTTCGGATGCAAGGCCTCTCCCCCCTCCATTGGTTATTCATTCTATATTAGAAGATGCAATTGTTGACAGGATCATATAATGTCAAGCAGAGAAAAATCAGTACTAACAGATAAGACGAAGCATGTCTAATCTATCATACGGTTGAAGGAAAGCACTGATAATTTATCAATCATCCATGAGATTGAATGGCCTCGGTATCATGATACTATGATCCTGTGCTCTGAATTTAATAGACTCTGCTATTCCTGCGAGGAATGCGGTTTTTGTCTTGCTTTGAGCACTCTAGCCATAATTTTTGTTCGTGTAGTGCTTGTCTTTGCACGCATCAATCTTTTACTACTTACCAATTTTTTTCGATCTCCTCATCCTTCTTATTACCATTATTATTGGTAACGAAATTATCTAGCCTCTTTAATTCCTGATTCAAGTATGCTGTCTCTTCAAGGAAATTTCTTTTGAGTTGGGATGTTTAATGACACCTGCCATCTGGCTATAACAACAATACATCTGACCTACGATCCAGTACTTTGCAAGATCTACAGGTACAACTACAAATGATCAGAGCTGAAATATGCTTACACAGATTAATGACAACAAGGTTACAAAACTGGTCTTACTACGCTACTCTGGATGCTTTTCATTCCCAGATTCACCTTCTTCCTCTTTTCCCTTCCCAAACGATCTCAGAAGAAATCCGCTGAATATAAAGACCGCCGTGAGAGCAATTGCAACAATGGTTTTTCCAAGAGGAGCGTGGAGCACTAAGGCGGTAACTAAGGAAATTGCTGCTCCTATTAGGCTGAATGGTAGCCATTTTTTAATTGCAAGATAGTACCTATCCAAATTATATACCTATCATAATAGTAAATGAGAGTTAATTTACGTTGTGAAGCTAGATAAAACCTTTGGTCGATCGTCTAAATATTATAGTATCATCAAACACCACTTTTTACAATTATTTTAATATTTATTCGAACTGTACTCATGATTTCTGTACAAAAAGATTGAAGATAGCATCTCAACAAAATGCTATTTCTTATCGTAGTCTAGTATTTGGGACCTGGGACAGCTGAAGATGTTGTACTTTTAGGCATTGCAGAAGATGAGGACGTTGTATTACCACCTGTCGTATTACCGCTTGTCGTATTCCCGGCAGCAGTAGTCTTGTTTCCCGATGTCGCGTTCTGTGCGAATGTGGACTTTGTAGTAAAGTTTAGTGCTGCTACTATACTCATGGCCAATATGGCTGTTATGATCAAACCTCCAAATTTGAGAGTTTTTTTCATCGCATGCTTTATAGGAAGTATTTTATTTATAGATTGGTACCACGATATTTATAATGGAAATATTAGTTTTCACAATCCCAATATCTTTCGTTTTTCAGATCTGAAGTCAGTTCGGAAAGAATTCTCATCGCCATATGCTGAAATAGTTAGCATTTCAAAATGCAAGCAATTTTGTTTTTCACACGTTTTCCATATACATATTCTCGTATTGGTATTCGCCTTCATCTTTATCCTTTCTAAAGTGTAGAATAAGTTTTTTTCGTATATACTAAAGTGTCGGAAGCTTAAGTGGATAAGGCTCAGGAGTAGTAGTCGGGGAAGTGGAAGTAGTGCTAGCAGCAGGTCGTTGAACCAGGCTGGATACCGAATGCGAAAAATCTCGAAATACTATCGCTCACAGGAGTTTTACTTGTAGCAGTTTCAACTCTATACTTGAAAATAATGTTACATTTGTCACCGTGCATGAAGTGGTTCGTTGGTTTTCTGTCAAGACATTTTTATTGAAAGTTGAAGCCGACATACCTCATCATTTAATGGTAGGAGTAGTGGTTATCAATAAATCCCTGCCACGATGTTCGAGTAACTTCTTCTTTTGTATGCGAGAAAGGTAGTTAAAATCATCTTCACGATATAGACAGAATCCTTTTGCTCTTATATCTGATCTTCGTGGCAACGATGTTTCATATTTTATCAGATGATCCAATTTGTCATACTGGAAGAACGCGTCCATATCAGCCAATATGGAAACACCATTCTTACCTATCTGATGTGCATAGTTTACTAATGATTTTACAAATGATACGAGATCTATGGAAGAACCAAAATATGCTCTACCTGAATTTATAATCAAAAGAGAATTCTGCTTTGCATATTTTCTTACATCTATTTTAGCTAGCTCAAATAACACGTTACGTTAGATAAAACGGTCAGATATATGTTGGTTTAGCAACAACAGGTGTACAAGAATTTGCAACAACTTTTCTTGAAGACCGTATAAAATCTAATGCGTTAAATCTGATATCGTCTCTACTGCTTGAATCAATGTTGGAGTCAGATTTAACACTCTTATCAGAGGATTCTAAGTTTGTGAAACTCCTGGAAGAAGCCAAGAAGAGGTTTAGTGATAAATACGATAAGCTTCTACCGGCAGCTAGGCAATAAATAGATCTTCCCTCTTTAGTATTCATTTTTCCATTATCACTCGACCTTTACTTGGTCTGACAATGAAGTGTTGCTGCGACTACGACCGGAGCATGACGTATACGTATAAATTACACAGTTATTCGAAACTCGAAGCCTTAAAATGTTTTTATGGCTAATGCTTGTATGTGCGTTACTATCTTAAATGTAAGTTAAATCCTGTTGAAAAAGACCGACTAGCAAAGGGTATAAAAACTGCATCTCTAGCTAGCGGAAAGATTTTTTATGAAGGAATGCAATCTGCGTTAAGAAGCGCTACCATTGATGAAGATGACGTAGTACATTTCATTGAAATATGCTACTGTTTGGAAGGTGGCCTATACCCTATGGCGATGGAGATCCCAGTCTTAAGTGACTATTTTGAAAATATCTCAGAAGTAAGAGACGCACGTTTCAGGGAGCAATGTACTATGGAGTGTGAATTCTGCGATTGTACTAGAAATATAAAGTTGCCGGGAAAGCCATTGATGGATGAATTGAGTACGTTGATGACAAGTCAGCCATATCACGATATCCAAAGTACTAACTTTATAGATATAGGTAGAATAAAGCTTAACAGAAAGAAACAAAAAGAAGGCGTTTATGCTCTAAAATCTTTATGTGATGATAAGGATTACAATAAACTCAAGCCCATATTTGTAGGTGCTGCGATTTCTGGTCTCTTTGCAATCTTCTACGACGGTACTGATTACTTCAGAATAAAAAATATATCAGATAATGCTGAATCTCGTGAAGTCTTACGAACTCTAGGATTAGAGGTTTATGATAATGTCGATTCCATAAAATCCAGTGCTAGAAGTTCACTTGCATGCAGTGATAAGCGTTCAAACGTTGTCTGAAGTAAGTTCAAATGTTCTACCCAATACTTATTAATCATTAGCTATTGGAAAATAACTAAATCCATCACGCATGATGATTCTTTCCACTTCAATAGCTTTAGACGATGATGGGTTCGTTTTCATCTTTAGTGATCTTGTTCTTCTTCTAATTCTGCTACTGCTTTCAATACTTGCCATTATTATTATCAGGATCCCCTTCTATCTCAATATGCCAACTTGCTTGTAGAAACAAGGCTTTATTGATTTGTCATGTATCTTGCAGGCCGTGAAGTGCCATGCTGATTCTAACGCAAAGAATACTGCTGCAAATCCAAGACCTATGTACACGATATTTTCAAACATATTTGCAAGGTTATCAATTCTTATCATACGACCAATCTATCGCATTTCTTTAGACTCAAATACTCCTCCTTCTTTAGCTTTGTAGTACATATTCGCGTGTTTAGTAAATAGACCTACTTCGATTACTCCTGGAATACTTTTTAATTCGATTTCCTTCTTTTGTACATCCGGAATTGATGGAATGACAGTGTCTAAAATAAAATTACCGTTTTCGGTCACATATGGATATCCTTCATTTAACATTCTTAATTCTGGTTTACCTTCATGTTCAGACTCGAGCTTCTTTTGCAATATGTATAGTGCAAAAGGATGTATCTCGATAGGAATTGAGCGATCAAAAGTTTTTACATATTTGAAACATTCTGCTGTAATCACTATTGTCTTAGCTCCTGAATGTAAAACTTTTTCCTTTAATAGAGCACCGCCGCCACCCTTTATCATGTTGAGCTGTGAGTCTAACTGATCGGCACCATCAAAAATTATATCAACCTCGGGAACAAAATTATTATCTACTATTGTTAGATTTCCAGCCAAAGCCTCTTGTTTGATTTGAGTCGAGCTTGCAATACATTTCAGCGTTTTCTTTATTTCTGGCGGTAGTTTTCCTATTTCCTTAATAATCGCTGCAGCCATTGGTCCGCTCCCAAGTCCTATGACCTGGCTATCCTTTACAAATTGCTTTACTGCATCTTCAGCAATATTCTGAGCAGATTTTCGAAAATGTTCTGGAATCCAAAGTGCTTTATCATCTGGTTTTGTTGCCATTAGTTTTTTATAGATCTGCTGCAGATAAGAATTAATAGGCTATAGATACAAGAAAAGCCACCCTCTCTACCCGTTATGCAGTAGAGAAGCATTAAAACTAGATAGTACCTAATACATTTCAGGTAATGAAAAGGTAGTATGTATATAGTCGGGTATGGACGGCTGTGAGAGTTCAAAGCTATATACATAGTAGCTGAGGCCGGTGCTGGTAGAAATCATTTCGCAGACAAAATAAAGTTCATTTTAGCTAACACGATTGTAAATGTTACAGATTTGTTTTCGGATGTTACAGTTTATAACATGATGATAAATCAACTAACAAGTATTTCGAATAGGGATATCCTTATAGCTGATATTCCTGTCCTAAACGGATATGCTCCATTTCCTTCACTTGTGATCGGATTTATCCATTCATAGAAGGCATATTCACGAGGAATGCCTACCTCAGATGCGAGATGTGAGAACAACAAATCACATTCTTGAGTTTGATTAAACATATCTCTTGCCAATATTTCTAGTGCGGTAGCCCATGGCCAAAATGTATAGTTATGATATTGATAGGGTTTGAGTATCCACGGTCCTGTCATTTTTAATTCAACTTCAGTAACTAGTGGCCAACTATTTTTCTTCCATATCCTATTTTTAAGGACATTCAATGTACTTATTGCTCTTTCAGACAGGTTTGGACTCTTGTTAGCATCAATTGTTCTTTCATCAGTCTTGAACTCTTGCTTTCTTGTTATTCGATCTATATTTGCTATTAGGTAGAGGACTACATCTTGAGTCACAGTTCGATATGGTCCACCTATGTGTCTCTCAGCCTCTTGCAGGTCTATGTAACAGCCGTCTTCACATGACCACAACTTTTCCTCTACTCCCCAGACTACTTTGTCGAGTATTTTATAGAGTCTATCAATGTGCGAATTGTAGGTTTCCTGTTCGTTACTCTTACTGCAATTCTTATCAATTTCTCTTAACAGTTTAGAAAAATTCTTAAGGGCTAGTATCCACGTTGCGTTACTATAAACTATCTTGCCCCTCCTCATAACGCTATCCATCCAATCTTCATTATGATCTTGTTCTAAAAGACCGTCGTCATCTATATCACGACTTATCAAGTAGGAAACAGCATTATTCATTTTTGGGATTAGAAAGTCAACAATGTTTTTTGTTGATAAGAATGAATTTGCTCCAGATGAAGGTGATCTGCTTGAGTGAGAAAAAGCCGATGCTACACTCGTATCACCATTCCCTTTTTCTAGTAGTTTAGCAAGAATCCAAGAAGTTGTAGAAATCATCAAGGCTGTAGAGTCAATATCAGGGCTCTTACCGAATATCTCAACTATATTCTTATCTTGAAATATTGAAGTAGGAAGAGATCCTTCAAACTTCTTCTTCGTTCTGTCATTAGAAATAACTGGCGTAAAATCCATCTCAGGAGATCCCCTGCCATAAATTACCTCGTGGTTGTGGTGTGGGCCATCGTCTTCCTTAGCTTGGTAGGACCAGATATTGTAGAGCTGTCTTAGGGTCTGCTCAACTTTACCAGATAAATACCAGTCTTTGAGAATATAAGACGCATCCCTGCACCAAATACCATTATAGATCCCTCCAGGTCTAAGATTTTGAATTAAAAATTTATCTGTACTTTCTATAAATCGCTGAGCCTTCCATGATAAAGAGTGTTTCTCGTTTGTCACAGTCTATCTTATAACATGTATTATAATTTCCTATCATGATTAATAATATTTATTCACCAGATCAAATCTCCTTGGATGATAGATAAACAAATAAGGAATTTTAAAGCAGAATAGTAATGAACACCTTGCCCATCAAAAACAACGAAGAGAATGGCAAGAATCACGACAAAACTTTCAATTACAAATGTAGACTATGCGGCAAAGCATTCGACAATCTTATAGACATGCAACGTCACGAGTTGATATGTCATGTCCAGCATGGAGATGTTCGTAAAGAAAAGGACTAGAATTGGAATTCTTTCACCCTTAAATACCAAGATTCTGTGAATATGCCTGTCGAATAATATTGAGAGCAGATAAATCAGCCAATGGAAGGACGAAAGTTACAAATTCTTCGGCTACTGGAAGTGCCACTACTACTAACGCTACTTCAATAGGATATTGGGCTGCTCAAGAACAGTATTCGATGCATGATTTGCTAAAATTTGTAGTACAAGCTGAAAAAGGCGGTTTTAATAGTACAATGACTAGCGACCATTTTCATCCTTGGTGGCATGATAACGGATACGGAAATTTTACATGGGCTTGGATCCCTGCAGCAGCTGAGCGAACTAAGAAAATGAAATTTGTGACAGGCGTGACAGCACCAATATATAGATATCATCCGGCCATTGTAGCACAAGCCTTCGCTTCACTTGACGTGTTATATCCTGGACGTATAGGTCTTGGACTAGGAACAGGAGAAGCCATGAACGAAGTTCCTCTAGGTTACGACTGGCCAAAGTCCTCTAAAGTGAGATTGACCAAGACAGTAGAAACAATTCAGATTATAAGAAAGCTGTGGAATCAAGAAAGGAAAAGCAAACGATACTATCGTGACAAAAGGAACAGGAATAGTAATGATTATAATAATAGTTCTAGGTATAGGAATGTAGCAGAGGAAGGTTTTATAGACTTTAATGGCGAGTACTTTCTCATTAGACAAGCCAAACTTTATACTCCACCTGTTTCAAAACACATTCCCATTTACTTGGCTGTTACTGGTCCACAATCAGCTAAAGCTGCAGCGAGATTCGCCGATGGATTCATTACTTTTTTAAAACCACGTGAATCAAATACTGTACTTGATACAATAAATGCTAGCACAAGAATGGAGGATAGAGACCCTAGTTCATTCGAGAAAATGGCAGAATATAAGTTATCATTCTCGGAAGATTACGATAAAGCGTTTGAATCTACAAAATTTTGGCGAGCCACTTTAATAAAAAATATATTTAGTTCTAATGTAAGTGATCCTAGACAACTACAGAAGAAAGCAGAAAGACAGGTCACTGATGAACAGCTAAAGCAATCTATAGATATTATTACGTCAGTTGAGGATTGCATGAAACGGATAGAGGAATATTTCAAGTCTGGTTTTACGAAAGTCTACATACACAGTACAAGTCCTGATGAAACATATTTTGTTCGATCCTTTAGCAAAAAAGTATTGCCATACTTTAGCGAAAGATAGACGGATGAAGATATTGAAATGAATATAATAGAAATTGGTTTAGATTTCCTATAATAAATTCTTAGTGACATAATAATTAGGAGTTGGCGAGATGTACGACCGACTATAGCTCATAAAAGTTGTATAGATTGGAGATTGCTTTCAATGTCCTTTAAGAGTAGTATAGATATGGATCTGAAGTAGACTCTAAATATTTAATGTCTGAAAGCCATAGCTTACGGTTCGTTCGCTGGGCTACAGTCTTGCCTCATACGTAACAATTTGCCAAAAGCAAGTTGTCAAATGGGAGATCATACAAGAAACCAAATATGTGAACTTAATGTTAGGCCCATTGTGAAGTAATTGCTTGGACAGTATGGTTCACACAAGATCAAATAGGATTGTCCTGGCTGGAGATCCATCAATTCCTTTAAGCAATAGGGGTAGGGAAACAAGGAACATTCTCCTGCCTACGAAGTCTTTTAGACCTTTGTTAAGACCTTCTATAATACCAATGCCTTCACTAAGCAATATGTTATGTGACGTCCCCTCGGTAAAGCCAAATTTTTCGATACTCAAGGAATCTATTCCTACACATTTGATCTTATGGTTAACGATCCATGTCGCTGCAGAGGGCTCGAGATAAGAAAAATTCTCTCATATCTCATGATAGTTTTCCCAATATTCACTTGTACCAATATATAGTAAAACTATATCTCCAATCTGAATTAAGTCAGAGTACTTTTCTAGATCTATGTCTGTTATACCCTTTCCTTTCCCATTCTGAGAAAGATCGAGAATAACCGCTTGACCGATGAACTTTTCAAGGGCTATTCTATCTATACTCGTACCTTCGAGGAGGAAGTGTTTGGGAGCATCTATGTGTGTACCTGTATGCGAACCGAGATTTAGTGTAGAGACGTTGACCTTGTCTTTTCCCAACTTAAAATGTGGCTTAAATTCAGGTTTTGGTTCACCAGGATATACTGGCATATCTTCGGTAATTAAGTGGCTTAAATCATGGAAAGAGGAAGGATTTATCTTTATTGTCTGTTTCTTCTTACCCATAATCGTCCCTAGATATTTCTGTATTCTTTATAGAATTTTAAGTTACACCTATGCACGAAAGGCTATCTTGATGTTGTAGTTAATGCTAATACAAAGATCCTAATTCTCTATACTATGGAGCAGCACCTTCAAAGCAGAGACACTCTCGAAGGGCCAAGCCGCGCTCCCCACAGAGCTATGTATAAGGCAATGGGCCTAGATGATGAGGATTTAGAGAGACCTTTAGTGGGAGTCTCTACCACTTCTAATGAATCCACTCCATGCAATATGCACCTAGGAAGGCTTGCGCAATACACTAAGGAAGGAGTAAAGGAAGTAAAATGTACTCCAAGAGAATTCACTGCCATCTCTGTATCCGATGTTATATCGATGGGTCATCATTGTCCACATTGCATCGGACTCGACAGGCCCACCGGTAAGAAGATTACATATCAGTCTTGCATCTGGTTCATTTCTGAAAGGATGTTCGTTAAGCCAATCCCTTACATACGGGAATGAGGCAGTCAGTAGGACAGGACCGCTACCAGTCTTAGCTTGATATGGAATCTCGCCTTCACCATAACTATCCCGTAGACGAATATGTTTAATTTTTAGTAGTGTGATTTCATGATTTCTTGCGTCAAGATCCCAAAATAGCGCCAATGCCGCCTTATTACGCTTGTATGGTTCGAATTTCAGAATAAATAAAATCTCGTCACGTTCCCATAACTCCGTCTCTGAATATGGGCTTACTCTTTTGGTTTTCTTTTCTTTGATTCTAGCGAATGGAGGAGTTTCCCAATCGGATTGTGGTGTTACATCCTTAGAGCTTTTGTTTCTGCAGTTGTAAAGCCATCGAAAGAAGAGCCTCAGCCTAGTAAGATAGTTATTCCATGTAGTAATCCATTTCTTTTCAGGGTCTTCGTTGTTTATCTTAGTATCTAGAAAAGCTGTAATTTGCTCCTTTTTCTGTATATCGTGGAAGGTAACATATGGTCCGAGAAACTTGGCAAATGATGAGCGCTTTCAAGTTGTTGTTTTGATGATGCTCCGATGCTCCATTCTCTTTCATATATTCGGAAAATTCATGTATTATTGTACAGCTGGTAGGATTGGGCACTGAAGAAATTTTGCTAATTGTAGTACTAAGTTTTGCTGGCATTTACTTTAGACCTCATTCTCCGGTTCTATTATATCGTATATTACCGAACTCAAGTATATGAACCCATGTACATATTGGGGCCAGTGGGATTTGAAGCCTCGGTTCGAATCCCTTTCATGGGATTCTTCATACTGACCCTATATCCGAACTTAAAGATAATCTTTACTTTTCACGAGACCCGAGATAACCTCAGGTTATACACTGTATTTATCATCACTATGAAAAATGACACAGTGAAAACCATGAGATCACAATGATTCTTTGTAGTAGGCAGTAAGAGAGAGCAGATACTCTACTGAGGAAAATTGCAACAACGACATGCCAAACAAAGCTCCGTATTTTGACAATATTGTTCTTTTTTATGTGCCTATTTCTTGATCCTCTAATTCGTGATTATACATGATAGCTACGTCTATATCGCCTCGCTCAGAATTAAGAACGACCATACCGTGTAAAATGATCCTCAGGGAACACTATTAGCTCTGCCTATACTTTTCTAGAGACTGAACTGATTCTTGTAGAAAAAACTCACCAAAAAAAATAGAAGAGTGCTTTTATTGTCTAATAGATTATCTTCCATCTTCTTACTTGTAGTCATATTGGTTCCGGCAGCCATTTCAGCACCAGGCATAATTTCGTCTACACCTATAACCACCGCACTAGTAGATGGGAATGTCATAGTCGTGCTTGTTGGGTTCTGGATTGCTACATCCGTTATTATGCCAGCTTGTCCACCAGGTTGTGAAGCAACATCTGCATGGTAAAGACACATTTTGCAATGAAAGGCACGCTATGAGCCAAAGCATCAAACATTACACCTTCGATTTCATGCCTAAAGTTGTCAAAGACATCATTTAATCGCATAGATCACTGTTCTTGTCTGCCCTTATTATCGACATGAGACGGCACCATCGTCCTGACTTCGTCTCGGCTTGTCTTGATTTTGGACCTGGGTTATACCGTTCACAGTTGAGCAAGAATATGTACGTAGTTAGAAATGCTATTAGATATGGTTAAATGAAGTTATCGGATAACCCATTACCTCCATGACTAGAAATCAGTGTAAATCTAATTTTATCGAACAGATACTAAGTGATTTATCTTGCATATTGTCACTCATCATCATTGTCTGGTCGTCGGTCTGATGATCGTAATTAGCACCTGTCATGTTGGGTTTTTTATTTTCTGATTGAGATATCGTCAATTTTGCTGATTCTTGTTGTTGCTGGTTGTTAACGATTTTAGAATTTGGATTGGTTGACGAATCAGTCATCATGCCATCATCAATGCCGTTGTGATCCTTATGTTTTGGTGTCCCCTGTAAGGGATTTGAGAGACTACCACTTTTCATGGAGTCTGCTGCTGAAGCAATCTTCATCATATTGTCATTCTCATACATCATGTTTTTTCCTCCTCCATGACGGTCGCTCATGATCATAGCATTGAAATTACCAATAGTAGGTGAATTTGTGAGCAACTTTCCTGGTAACGCTATCATGTCATGAGGTATCCAGTGGACATAGATGCTAGTTATTCTGATAGCCTCAAGGGCTAATGTTGCTATAATTCCAATCCACAGTCCTGTCACAAGTCTGTTTGTTAATCTTTTATTTTTCTTGTATCCATAAATTGCGACAAAAAGCATTATAAAAAATGAAGGAATAAGAACATAAGACATTTAGACATGAATCGTGATTATATAGATACTTACCTATTGTAATTCAGCTTTTACTCTTCTTACCAAATCATTTATGTCGATTGGCTTCCTAATTAAACGGTCTCCACTGTTTTCTAATATTGTTTCCATTACGTTCTCGTAGTCTTTAGTTGGGTATAGCCCTCTTAATGCTTCATAACTGATATCAAAAGCTGTTACAAAAAATACCTTGATTTTAGTATCTATCCTTCTAATTTTTGTGTAAAGTGTAAAGCCATCCATCTCCGGCATTGCAATGTCTATGATAGACAAAGCATATACATCAGGGTTAAACTCTTGTAACGCCAAAAAAGGATCGTAATATACATCAACTCTGTTAGCGTATCCATTATATTCTAAACTGATTTTAAAAGTAAAAGCTATATCTGGCTCATCATCTACAATTAGAATTCTTTTGTTGTTACTTCTAGCTTTATTACTTAATGACGGAAGTTGGTCTTCATTTTGATCCTTCTTGATTTTAATTGACTCCCTCTCCACTAGCAAGAATAAGCCATTTGAAGGAGTAACGACGATATTTTCGTCTTCGTCTTCCACCGTTGTCGTTGTTGTCATTGTCGGATAAATTATGTCCCCTTCTTGTTGCTCTCTTATTATCACAGAAGCCGTGACAATAGTTGACATCGGAATCAGTCCAAGCAACACAATTACTACGGCTGTTATACCTGTGGTCATCATTAGCCAAAGCTTTTCTTGCGTATGAATCTGCTGTAATAAAGTGTTCGATCGCCCTACTACGACGAGTCTTGGACAATCCCGTGCTCCAAGAACGCAGACCCAGCTCTTTTATTCTTATAGAACGGAATCCCGAACAGCATAATCGCTCGAACACCAAGGTCTAAGACAGCCTGTACCTCGTCGATGAGTTCGGAAGGGGGTATCCTTTCTATCCCAGGCATAGATTGAATGGTTTCACGCTTGGTTATCCGTTCTTGAACGAAAATTGGGGATATGAGATCCTTGAC
>Ga0207416_1002684_pt1 | contig 18600 bp, 16 predicted proteins | sample PaiPotPPM11metaG_FD_184107 | JGI IMG/M metagenome (GOLD analysis project Ga0207416, IMG submission 184107) | Iron sulfur acid spring bacterial and archeal communities from Banff, Canada, to study Microbial Dark Matter (Phase II) - Paint Pots PPM... ...
CCTCCCTGTCTTCCCCCTCCCTGTGCTCGCCGTCCCCACGGCTACTCCACGTCAAGCGCGCCCGTGAGACTGCGTATCGTCTCGATGCCGCGCCGGCGGCAGAAGCGTTCCAAGCCGTCGAGAATGTTTTCCGTGGCTTTGGGATCCCAGAAGTTCGTCGTGCCGACCTGGACGGCGGTGGCGCCGGCCAGCATGAATTCCACTGCGTCCTCGGCGGTGGCGATCCCCCCCATGCCGAAGATGGGGATCTTCACCGCGCGATAAGCCTCGTAGACCATGCGCAGGGCGAGCGGTTTGATGGCGGGGCCGGAGAGTCCCGCCACCACCTTGGCGAAGCGCGGCCGCCGCGTATGGACGTCAATCGCCATGCCGAGAAAGGTGTTAACCAGGGAAAGGGCGCGCGCACCCGCCTGTTCGGCGATGGCCGCCATCTGCGCGATGCTGGTGACGTTGGGGCTGAGCTTGACGATCACCGGACGACGGGCCACGGCAGTGACCGCGCTGACCAGTTCCTGCAGCGCCACCGGGTCCGTGCCGAACACCATGCCGCCGTGCTGGGTATTGGGACAGCTGGCGTTGAGCTCGTAGGCGGCGATGCCCTCCCCCGCATCAAGGATGCGGATCGTCTCCAGGTAGTCTTCAATTTCATAGCCGAAGACGTTGGCGATCACGACCACGCCGAGCTGGCGCAGGCGGGGCAGGCGGGTGATGCAGAAGGCCGGTGCCCCCATGTTCTGCAGTCCGACCGAGTTCAGCATCCCGGCTGATGTTTCGAAGAGCCGCGGGCTGGGATTGCCCGCCATGGGCGCGCGCGACAGCCCCTTGGTGACCACCCCGCCCAGCCGCTTCATGTCCACGATATCTTCGAACTCGACGCCATAGCCGAACGTGCCCGCCGCCGCGAGAACAGGGTTCTTGAGGTGCAGCCCGGCAATTGTGACGCCCAAGTCCATGACGAAAAACAGATTTCACAAGCACGCGCACAAAAAGGCTCTGTCATTATAGGGCTCGCACCCATGTTGCCGGTTCCAGAACAACTCGCCTACCTGCGGAAAGGGGCGGCGGAGATCATCTCCGAGCCCGAACTCACCGCCCGCCTCACCGCCGCGCGCGCCGCCGGACGCCCGCTCAAGGTCAAGGCCGGCTTCGACCCCACCGCCCCCGACCTCCACCTCGGCCACACGGTGCTGTTGCGCAAGCTGAAGCACTTCCAGGATCTCGGCCATACCGTCTACTTCCTCATCGGGGATTTCACCGGCATGATCGGCGATCCCACCGGACGTTCCGCCACCCGCCCGCCGCTGACCGAGGCGGAGATCGCCCGCAACGCCGAGACCTACCGCAGCCAGGTCTTCAAGATTCTCGACCCGGCGAAGACGCAAATCGTCTTCAACCGCAGTTGGCTCGGGAGCCTTAGCGCGGCCGACGTCGTCCGGCTCTGCGGCAAGTACACCGTGGCCCGCATGCTGGAGCGCGACGACTTCCACAAACGCTTCGCTGCCAACCAGCCCATCTCCATCCACGAGTTCCTCTACCCGCTGGCGCAGGCCTACGACTCGGTGGCGCTCGCCGCCGACGTCGAGTTGGGCGGCACCGACCAGAAGTTCAACCTGCTGGTGGGACGCGACATCCAGCGCGAGTACGGCCAGGCGCCGCAGATCGTGCTGACCACCCCGCTGCTGGAAGGCCTGGACGGCGTGCAGAAGATGTCGAAATCACTCGACAACACGATCGGCATCACCGAGCCGGCCGAGTCCATGTTCGGCAAGCTGATGTCGGTCAGCGACACCCTGATGTGGCGCTACATGCTGCTGCTGACCGACCGTTCCGAGGCCGAGATCGCCGCCCTGCAGGCCGCCGTGGCGGCGGGAACGCACCACCCGATGACGGTGAAGAAGGACCTGGCGGAGCAGATCATCCGCGACTTCCACCCCGCCGCCGCGGCGCGCGCCGCGCGCGACACCTTCGAGCGCGTCTTCCAGCAGCGCACGCAGCCGGCGGAGATGCGCCGCGTCAAGGCCGACCCGGCGCTGATCTCGCCGCAACGCACCATCCGGCTCGACAAGCTGGTGGCCGCCTTGCAACTCGCCCCCTCGGTCAGCGAAGCCGCGCGCCTCATCAAGGCGGGCGCGGTCAGCATCGACGGCCAGCCGCAGCGCGAGCTCATCGTCGCCCTCAAGGACCGCGCCGCCCTCGACCTCAAGGTCGGCAAGCTGGGGTTCTGCCGCGTCGAGCTCGGGGCCTGAGCGGCGATGGTAGGCGGCGGAAGAAAGTTGTTGGTTGTTCGTTGTTGGTTGATTGAAGCAGGCAGTCGGGCGGTTGGCGCGCGGACTGCCCTCCCTGACTCCCCTCCTCCCGGCTTTCGCGCCCGCTGCTGATTCGGCTGCGTTCCGGCTACGCCCTCACTCCGCAGGTCAGCGCCTCGATACCCCCCAACTGTCCGCTTATCTCCCGCTAAGCTCATATCAGCACCCAGCTGCCTAAAGTCGGCGACTGTCTGTGCCAGATGTTCGACAATAGTCCGCCGTCCATTTTGAGGAGGGCGCCAATCACGAAAGCTTCGCCCATGCAAAAGTCCTCGATGCAGTGGCCGTCGGGATTGGTGAACCGAAGCGGATTGTTGCGGTTACGCAACCCACAGCACAAAGCACATGTAAGCCACCCACGCACAAATCATCACAATCTTGTGCCAGCCGCTTCGCAGTCCAGTGGAGCTGGTGAAGATCATTTCGGCAGCGGCAGTCAGACTTAGAAGCGGAAAGACAACCTCGAAAATCTCCAGAAACCGCACGAACAGCGGTTGCAACCTAAACTCTTCAGCAAACCACTCCGGCGAGCGGGATCGGAGAGCCGAATGGATAAGGTTCAGAAATATCCCGGATCCGATTAACTTCCAGAAGCCAATTCGTGCGAACGATACTCTCCTAAACATTATATCCCTCTCGCATTTGTTCCTTCACGTGAGCTTAGGCGGTCGGTTTCTGGCAAAAGCGGGACAGCCTGTCGGAGATAGATTTTGCTTGCGAATGGAATCAACAACTTGCGATTTTGTGACCTTCCGTAAGTTGTTGAAAGTTCGTTCGAATTTCATTCACGCCGACAGGCTCTCAGGCTGTCCCCCTTTTCAGGCATTCTCTTTCATCCCCCTCTTTCCACTTCTTCACAGAAACAGAGTCGCGCCACGACCCGCTGCCGTTCATGGCTGCCACTGATGCGTATAAGTAATGCCCCAAAGTTTGCCGATCCACACCAGTTCAAACAGCGCTTCGTAAGCCATAAACACCAGCGTCTTCACCAAAACCGTCCTCAGGGTGGTCGGGCCGCCAAATAACATATCGATCCACGATAGAAAACAAGCCGCAGCAGGCGCCCAAACGACGACAATTAAGACTTCGACAAAAAATGCAACGGTCCCGGGTCGCGGATTGGTGTACGGGCTAAATGCGGGGTCGTGATGACGCGCAGCAGTGGCAATCATCAAACAGAGTATTCCGACTACTACAAACCCATAGAAGAATTGCGGGGCGAGGAGCCAGGTTTTGCCGACCCCGGGCTCCGGGGACGCGCCTCTCCAACCTGACCACCACTTGAAGCGTCCATACTGCTGTCGCCAGTTCATCATTACCTTGGCTGCTCCTACTTTTTCAGACCGGCCTCCGCGATCAAGACCTCCATCGCCCCCATCTGTGTTCCGCCGGTGACTTCCCCGCGTGTCCCGGCGTCAATGCGCCCACCCTCGACCTGTTTCTGCTTATTGGCGGAGCGGGCGATCCAGTAGCTTTGAACCGCTTTTCTCAGTCGCTTTTCAACGTCCAAGGGCGATCTCCATTTCCCGCTTTTCAATCCCGTAGACGGCCAAGGCGATGGCCGTGGCCGCGTCGGCATCGCGCTGGCGGAAAGCGCGCATCAAGGCCGTCGTCTGCGACTTGCTCAGGGACGCGGGGGTGGGCAGGCGGATGCGCCGCAGGTACTGCGCCTGGAAGCGGAAGTAGCCCCCCCGCATGCGGACTCCGTAGGAAGCGACGAAAAACTGCGCCACGTCGGAGAGCAGGAGGCCGCCCAACACCTCCAGGTCCCAGTCCTCGGAAACGATGAAATACAGGTTGTGGTGGGGATAGGTCTCGCCGCGGTCGAGCACCGGAATCAAGCGCTCTTTGATGTCGGCGACGTAGAGTTTTGGGGTGGTGGTCAGGGCGTGGTCCACCCGGTCGATCGTGCGGTACCAGTTCTCGGGGCTCTTGCGGGCCGTGTGACGGCCGCCCAGTTGCTCGCGATGGGCTTCAAAGTAGGCGCGCAGGCGCGGATACCGACGCAAATCGACCAAGCCCTCCTGCGGAGACCAAGGGTTGACCATGTAGTGCTCCGACCAATGCAGAGTTCCCCCCGCGAGGTCCTTGGCCATGGCCAAGCGCACCAGCCGATCGGCTTCCACCGCCTCCGGGTCGCGGGTTATGAAGACGCGGTCGGCGCCCGTGGCCACGCCGATGCCGACCCGGGTGTTTCCGAACTCCACCGGTTGGAAAAGGTCCTCAAGCCGCCGCAGCAGCGCCAATTGAGCCGGCGAGGTGCATGGCCAAGGGTCGGCGCCCTGGAACCAGCCGTCGACCTTGGCCGCGCTGATGCCCGCGTGCGATAGCGTCTTCCCTTCCGCAAACACCGCTGACGCGGTGCTCGTGGCTGCGGAGCGGATAAAAGTCGCCAGCACGGTGGCGGCGTTCGCCGCCGCCTCGCCGTTGGCGCTGGCGACTACCGCGGTGGCCTGCGGCTGCCGACGCAGCACGCTGATGGCCGGGTAGGCGTCGACCTCGTCATGGAAGGCGTCGGCCTGGTGCATCTCCACGATCACCTCGACGGCAAAGGACGAGGTGATCAAGCGCCGCAGTTCGGCCCCGTACTGGTTGCGCATCCAGCGGTCGGCGCAGATGAAGGCGCAGGCGCCTCCCGGCTTCAACTGCCGCAGCGCCGCCTCAAAAAAGGCGATGTAGAGATCGGCCCGCCCACCCATGGTCTGGTAGGTCTGGCGATAGTGGGCGGCCTGCGACTCCGGGATCTCCTCCAGCCGCACATAGGGAGGGTTGCCGACCACCCAGTCGGCGGCGATGTCCATGCTCTCCAGCAGGTAGTCGCCGCAGCGTACCCAGGTGGCGGCAAGTTGCTTGGCAAGTCTCGCGTCGACCTGCAGTCCAATCAACGTGTCGCGTGCGGCCGCCCCGGCGGCCTGGGCGCTGGCCGCGTTCAGTTCGAAGGCAACGAGCGACGTCGCCAGTGCCTCCGGTGAGTGGCCGAAACGCCGGCAGGAGGCAACCAAGCGTTCGATCATGGGGCGCAGGAAGGCGCCATGGCCGGCAGCCGGCTCGACCACGAGGCGTTGCGTCAAGTCCACATCGGCGCAATACCCGGCGAGATCGAGCAGCAGGCTGGCGACCCAGGGCTTGGTGTAGACCACCCCCTTGGGCTCGATTCGCTCCTCCCAGCCGTCAGGCCTGGGATCGGGCTGCAGCAACGATCGTTGCAAGCCGCCATGCAGCCGTGTTGAGTTTGCCGGCAGGGACATCGTCGGTAGGAAACGCAGCGCCCTGAGTCTGGCAAGAATCGCTGCTGATTGCCAGTCGCGTCCGCTTTCCAAGGCGGACTTGGCCGGTGACGATGATCGGTCCGCCTTGGACAATGGGAAGCGACCGAGCATGGCGCAGACTGCGCCTTCCAAGTACCCTTTTCCATTTTGGATGGAGCGCTGGCTGAGCGAACATCACCATCGGACAGGTCGTGGTCCACCCTCCACGGCTCTGCCTTTCGATTCCGTTCATTTGGTGTAATTCTCTATTCCGCCTACCAACAACCTCGGGTTAATGATGTAACCTTTGTCAACAGCCCCGAAAACCTCGTTCCGCTGCTCGCCCCAGTACCAGAAGTAGTACGCGAGATACGCGCAAAACACCGCATCGAGAGTGTCTTCGTGCATCTTCAGGGCTGCGCCTGACAGGTTCGTTGTTTGCCGGGACAGAATCGCTTCAAGACGATCATTGCAACCGAGTGGGGGAGTCGCAGCAAAGAGCCGTCGGACGTGGGCAGAGAGAGTCTGAAGACCCTGCCGCTTCTGGGTCAGCGTCCCCTTCTTGTACTTAAGTGACTTCGGCAGATCGAACAGCGCGACCATCGCAGCGTGCGGGTAGACCTCCAGCAATACCTTGCCAGACGTCGGTGTCGCTGCAGGGGCGTGGACGTAACCAAGCGCCTCAAGCTCGGCGGCAAGCACGACGCTTGAGGCATTTGGGTACAGTCGCTGGTTCGAAGTGTGGCACGAGGCCTCTCGGGCACCGTATCGAGCACCGACGGCCGTCTCACAGCGCCGCTGGCCAGTCGCGTTCGGGATGATGAGCGGAGCGTCGATGGCGACGAACGTAACGGATGCGGCATGATCGGCGACGAACTTTCGAACGTCCGAGCGCGAGCGAATCGGCCCTGCGACAGCGACCAAGTGTGCACCCCGTCGAGACCCACTGAGAACTGCTGCGCCGGTGTAGTTTCGGTCGCTGCGCCACGCGAGGTCAACTCCGATGAAGTTTGGGTCTGCCATTGGCGTCCGAGTACGTCCCAACAAAGAATAGTGCGCGCCTTCCTGCGCCCCGCCAATTATTGAGTTTGCGCACGCAGATGGTCTGGGCGGCGCGCCTGTGCCATTGCTGGTGCGGTCACACGCGCGGCTGTCGCCGCGGCCAGCGTCAATCGAAGCCCAGCATCTTCAGAACGCCGAACCTTGGGCTTTCAATCTGGTGCTTAGGGCGGGCTCGATCCGCGGCCACACGACGGCCAAGCCAAGGACTGTGCCAAAGTTCTCGAATCGCAGCCCGCTGCACATCAGCCAACCCTCACAGATTGTCCGTGAATGAAGAGGAATACATTGTGAAAGGGCCCGAGATCACCGTCGAGGAAACACTTAATCTTCGCCGCAGCGTCATCCATGGTGCAGGTCGACGTCTCGGGTGGGCTGTTGTAGAACAGTGCTTGATCGTAGTACACGAGCAACGACAAGTGGTCAAACCCTGTGCCAGCGGTTCCGTAGTGATTGACCTTCTCCGAAATCAACGTGGTCAGTGGCTCGAACATCGTACTACTATCGAACGGTCCGCCGTGAGATGGGAAATTGATCCAATCAATACCCACAGGCCACTGTCGAATCTCTCTGCAATGTTCCCTCGGCCACAGCTTGAGTTCGTTCAGGTACTTGCTCAAGCTTGGGTAAATCTCTAGTTCGTCGTTCACGATTTGAGCACCCTGGGGGCTATGCCAGGACGGCTCGTCGGGCCAGCGCTGATCGCATTCGCCAATGCAGTCGAAAAGCTGCTGCCGGAATGAACCAGCGTCGCTCGGCTTGACGCGCGATTTTGGTTTCGGGTGAAGGCAGATGGAATAGATGTGATCGCATCCGTTCGAGCCTTGTGGACGGATCGCCTCTAGCATTGAGTCTTCAAGACGTTCTTTCGCCTTCGCAACCTGCATCTGATCTTGGTTCAACCACTCCCCCAGTTCGACGCCGACACGACGGCCAGAGATCGACCGTCCAATGATGTCGGGAAATTCCTTCTCATCGTCAGGCTGGTGCCAGATGGGAATCGGTTCGCCCGCGAAGTTCGGCTCAATAGCCAGGAAGGCCTCGAATACCGCCTTCTCGCGCTCTCGCTTCGTCATAACTCCCAGATAATTCACACAGACTGAAAAGGGGGACAGCCCGACGATCTTTGCACGTTTTCTCCCCGAGGAGGAGGAGGGGGTAGACCGCCAGAACCATCAGCGCCAAGATGGCGAGCATGCCACGCCGGAGCCGATGTCTCCTGCCCGAGGTGCCGTGTCATGTGACCCAGCGCGGCGTGGACCGGCGCTGCAAACGAACGCCACCGCCGAACCCCGCTGCTCCCGACGCTCGTGGTCGTTGCGGACTACCCCCTCCTCGGGGAGAAAAAGTGAAGTTCAGTCTGTCGACCATTTTTCTTTCCGCCCTAGCTTCGGGAGTCCGCGTAGCGGGCGGCCCACCCGTAACCTAATAGGGTGTCAACCCCAGGGAAGCCAACGCCCACGCCCCCGAACCGGCGCTAGCCGGTGACCCGCAACGATGCCCAGCCGCTACAACGGGCCACCGGCTGGCGCCGGTTCTAAGATTCCGGCTGTCCTGGGACTGGCGTCCCAGGCTACGGGCGGGCCGCCCGCTGCGCGGGCTCCGAACGGCGCGGGCCGGGGTTACGGGCCACGAACGGCGGTTCGTACAGGATTTGTTTTTGGTTGTTGGTTGATGCGCGACGCGGGCGCAGATCAGCCGGGATGATCGCCGACGCCCGGCCTTCTTTATACTTGGTTCCATGCTGGCTGGAAGGTTCCTCAAGACGGGTCTGACCGGGCTGCTGCTGGTGTCTTTAGCGCTGGGACAGGCCTCCACTCCTGCCGCGTCCCTGCCCGGCCCACTCGACGTCCCGCGCCTGACCTTCACCAAGACCTTTCACGACTCGCAGCCCGCGTTCGTCCAGATCACCGTGACGGCCGACCGCCAGGCCGCCGCCGAGGTGCGCGAGACCGCCGACCAGCCCCCGGTCAATACCACCTTCATCGCCAGCCCGGCCTTGACCGCACGCTTGTTCGCCCTGGCGGGCGAATTGCACTACTTTGCGAAACCTCGGTTGGAATCCAAGGCCAAGGTGGGCTACCTCGGCGAGAAGATGCTGGCCTACGACGACCCCGCCCATCACGGCCAGCAGGTCTTCAACTTCACCCAGGTGCGCGCGGCCGCCGAGCTGACGCAGATCTTCGAGCGCATCAGCAATGCCGCCGACCATGCCGCTCGCCTCGAACACGTCCTGCGCTATGACCGGCTGGGGGTGATACGCGAACTCGCCAGACTGCAGGAGGACTGGAACAGTCACCAATTGGCGGCGCCGCAAGTCCTCTTCCCCGTCCTGACGGAGATTGCGGCCGACAAGGCGCTGCTGCACGTGGCACGGCATCGCGCCGCAACCCTGCTGCAAGAAATGCAGACGGCGGAGTAGCCCCGGCGCACCCGGGGTCCAGCTGCCAGGGGGCCGGATACCGCGTCGTCCCGGCAGCGCCACGCCCGCACCGGCAAACGGCTACACTGGCGTGCATGCCCGGCATCACCGCTCTTTACCCCGGCAGCTTCGACCCCTTGACCAACGGGCACCTCGATGTCATTGCCCGCGCCAGCCGTCTCTTCAACCGCCTCATCGTCGCGGTGCTGCGCAACAGCGAGAAGCAGCCGCTGTTTTCCGTCACCGAGCGCATGGAGATGCTGCGCTCGGTCATCGCTGAGCAGCGGCCCGCGCTGGCGAACGTCGAGGTGACGGAGTTTTCCGGCCTGCTGGTGGACTACGCCGAACAGGTGGGAGCGCAGGCCGTGGTGCGCGGCATCCGCGCCATCAGCGACTATGAGTACGAGTTCCAGATGGCCTTGATGAATCGCCGCCTGGCGCCGCAGTTGGAGACCGTCTTCATGGTCCCCGCCGAGGCCTACTCCTATGTCAGCTCGCGGCTGGTGAAGGAAGTCTTCCGGCTCGGGCGCCCGGTCGAGGGCCTGGTGCCGGCACTGGTCGAGACCCGTCTGCGCGCGAAACTCGGCGGCTAGCGTGCGGAAGTCGACCGGAAACAAGACGTCCCGCCGCGCGTTTGCCACGGGGGTGCCGATGGGTCGGGGCCGGACACGGCCGGCGGCGACGGCCGCCAGTCACGCCTCAAGTGTCCCACTAATACACTACGAGGGGCGCCCGATGCCACGCTCGAGTTGGCCTGTATAGACGGGCCCGACGCGGATTCGTGTAACCGTTTGCAGGAAAGCGCTTGCATTGCCCCGGGCGCGGGTATGTAATGCACCCTCACGGAGCGTTATGCGGACGCTTTGGCGTGTCGCCGAACTTCTTTGTTCGGCGCTCCCGGAACCAGCGGGAGATCAGGCCCGCGGGGGCTTCGAAATCGCAGGAAAGGTGACGTCAGATGAACTTGAAGCGTTGCACGATCGCGCTGTTTCTGGGAGTTCTGCTCTGCCACGGACGGGCGGCGGCGCAGGATTTTCGCGCCACGATCAGCGGCCAGACCACCGACCGGAGCGGGGCTGCCGTGGTCAATGTGCTGGTGACCGCGGTGAATAATGAGAGCGGCCAGACCTACACCGCGCGCAGCAACGCCGACGGAATCTACTCGATTCCGCTGGTGCTGCCCGGCGTGTACAGCGTCACGGCGGAAGCGCCCGGCTTCAATCGCGTGCTGCAACGCAACGTCACGCTGCACATTGCCGACAAGCTGGCGCTGAATTTCGCCATGCAGGTGGGCACCGTGCAGCAGGAGGTGACGGTAAGCGCCACCCAGGAGGTCGTCGAACGTTCCACCGCCTCCCGGGGCCAGGTCTTCGATTCCACCAAGACGCAGAATCTGCCGCTCAACGGCCGCCAGTCGTACATGCTGATGTCGCTCTCGGCGGGCGTGCAGTTCAACCAGACGCAGTTCGGTTCGCAGGGCTTTTCGGGAACGCGCGGCTGGGACGTCAACGGCAGCTACTCGATGAACGGCGGCTGGCAGGGGTTGAACCAGTTTCTGCTCGATGGCGCGCCGATCAGCACCAACGGCTCCTGGCAGGTCTCGCCCAATGTGGACGCCATCCAGGAATTCAAGGTGATGACCAACACCTACGACGCGCAGTATGGCCGGACGGGGGGCGGCACGGTCAACACCAGCATCAAGGCGGGTGGCAACGGCATGCACGGCACGCTCTTCGACTACATCCGCAACTCCGTGCTCGATGCCAACACCAGCCAGAACAATCTGGTCGGGGCGCCGCGCGGCAAGCACATCGTCAACGATTTCGGCGGCACGGTGGGCGGCCCCATCCAGAAGGACAAGACCTTTTATTTCTTCAGCTATGAGGGCTGGCGCGAGCGCGTGCCCTTCCCCGTCGTCTCCAGCACCATTCCCGATTACCTCCGCCCGCGCGCCGACGGCAGCGTCGATCTCTCCTCCCTGGCGCAGAAATACGGGGCGGGACAGTACAGCATCTACGATCCCCTGACCACCACCTGCATCAAGAACAACGCCCAGGGACAATGCACGCAGTACACGCGGCAACCCTTCGCCAACAACGTCATTCCCGCCAATCGTATCGACCCGAAGGCGCTGGCCATCCTCAGCCTCTACCCGCTGCCCAACTCCCCGGGCTGCGGACCCGGCGATTCGATCGACACCTGCCCCGACACGGGAAATTATTTCGGCACCAACCTCACCGGGCGCTACAGCTACAACCAGTACATGGGGCGGCTCGATCACAACTTCGGCCCCGCCAACCGGATCTACGGCTTGTACACCTGGCAGCGGGGACACGAGTTCCGCGACCAGAACGGCTTTATCGGACCCGCCATCACCGGCAACATCAACAGCGAACGCGATGACGTCAACCTGGTGCTCGACGGCACGCACGTCTTCTCACCCACGGCGCTGGGCGACCTGCGCCTTTCCTACGGCCGCTTCCACGATGATTTCCCCAACGGCGATCTGAAGTCGGGGCTGACCGCGTCAAAACTCGGCCTGACCATGCCCTCCGTGCCGACCACCCTGCCGCTGCCGCCGCGCATTGGCATTGACCGCTTCAATGGGGTGATCGGCAACCAGTTCGGCGATCACTACACCAACCAGCTGAATCTCGCGCCCAGCATGAACCAGACATGGGGATTGCACACCCTGCATTACGGGGCGGAGGTGGCCGACATGATCTACGCCGACGACAGCAGCGGCGATCCCGGCAACTTCGGCTTCGGCACCGGCTTCACGCAGCGCGATCCCTACCGCCGCAACCAGAACGACGGCAGCGGCCTCGCCGATCTCTACTTGGGTTATCCCACCAGCGGTAACGTCTACTGGAATGGCAGTCTTTACGAGACCTACCACTACTTCGCCACCTACATTCAGGACGACTGGCGCGTGCGGCCCAATCTGACGCTGAACGTCGGCCTGCGCTGGGACGCCGAAGGCTCCATCAACGAACGCTTCAACCGCATCAATGCCGGCTTCTGTTACAGCTGCGTCAATCCGATTGATGGGACCGTCAACCACACCAAGTACCCCAACCTGCCCAACCCGCTGAAGGGCGGAGTGCTCTTTGCCGGGGTCAACGGCAACCCGCGCGGACCCTACCACACCTATCTCAACCAGTGGCAGCCCCGCTTCGGCTTCTCCTGGGGGTTTGCACCCAAGACGGTGATGCGCGGCGGCTTCGGGCTGTACTACGCCTTCGCCGATCAGCACGACACCACCACCGGCTTCAACCGCAGCACCCCGTACATCAACTCACTCGATGGCGGCTTGACGCCCACCAACTACTTCAGCTCGGGCAATCCCTACCCCAACGGCATCCTCTCCCCCACCGGCTCCAGCCTGGGACTCGCCACGAACGTGGGCGGCGGCGTCGGCTATGACGCCAAGACACGCCGCGTTCCACGCGTACGCGAGTTCTCCTTCGGCTTCCAGCGGGAGCTGCCCGCCCACATCCTGCTGGATACCGAGTATGTCGGCACCTACACGGACCGCATGACGTCGGGGACGCAGTTCGACATCATCACCGAGGCGCAGCGCGCACAGGGGCAGGCCGATCCCGGCTTTCTCAACGCCAACGTTCCCAACCCGTTTTACGGGGTGCTCCCCGTTACCACCTCGATCGGCTCCTCGCCCACCATTTCGGCGTGGAAGCTGATGCGTCCCATTCCGGAGTTCGACGGGGTCTTCGAATACACCAACCCGTTGGGACACGCGTGGTACAGCGGGCTGCAGGTGACGACGGAAAAGAAGATCCTCGGCAACGGCCGTGGCGCGATGACGTTCCTGCTGACTTACACCTACTCCAAGCAGTTCGAGCGCAACCACTTCCTCGACAACGGCGCCTATCGCAGCGCGGACCTGGTCAAGGAGATCTCCTACACCGACCGCACGCACGTCTTCAACTTCAGTGGCGTCTGGGAGTTGCCGGTGGGCCGCGGCGGCTGGATCGCCAAAGGGGCGCAGGGCTGGGCGGGAGCGGCCCTCAACGACTGGGCGTTTGACTGGATCCTGACCGCCGGTTCCGGCTTCCCCACCGGCCCCAACAACAACGCCTACATCACCCCGGGTTGCAATCTGCACCTGGTGAAGAACCCGTCGCGCGGCGAGTGGTTCAACAATGACACCACCTGCTGGCACGACATGCCGCAATGGGCCCTGCGCACCGCCCAGGACCGCTTCTCCTGGATTCGCAACCCCTGGCCCGCACAACTGAGCGTGTCGCTGCAAAAGCAGTTTCCGATTCGGGAGTCGGTGCACCTGCAGGCGCGTGCCGAGGCCTTCAACGCCTTGAACACTCCCATGTGGGGCGGCCCCGACAACAACTTCCACGACCGGGTGGGCTTTAACAAGAGCCTGGGCATCGCCACCGGGTTCGGCACCATCGGTCCGCAACAGCAGAACTTCCCGCGCAACATTCAGGTCTCGCTGAAAATCCTGTTCTAGCGAGAAACCGACCAGTCGGCCTTGGAGCGACGGCCCGCTTTGGCGCCCACAGCGCCAAAGCGGGCCGTCGCTCCATGTGGGGGGTGCCGAGTACTTCCCTGTAGCCCGCGATCCGCGCCGCCGAGGGGCCGACGCGCCCGTGTGCTCCCGCTTGATGACCTGCCCGTTTACAATTAAGGAATGGCTGCCACGCTTGCCCCCACACCCACCTTCGCCCGCCGCATGTCGCGCATCTCGGTCTCGGCCACCGCGGCCATGGTGATGGAGGCGGAAAAATTGCGAGGACAGGGACAGAGCCTGGTGGATTTCGGCGCCGGCGAACCGGATTTTGCCACTCCGGAGCACATCAAGCAGGCGGCCGTCGCGGCCCTCGCCGCCAACTTCACCAAGTACACCGCCACGGGCGGCATCGCGCCGCTGAAGGACGCCATCTGCCAGACCCACGCGCGCGACTTCCAGAGCGACTACACACGTGAGGAGTGCCTGGTGACGGTGGGCGGCAAGCACGCCCTTTTCAACGTCATATCCGCCTTGGTGGACCACGGTGACGAGGTCATCCTACCGGTCCCGTACTGGGTCAGCTTTCAGGACCAGATCACCTACGCGGGAGGGGTGCCGGTGTTGGTCGCCACCGACGAGGCGCGCGACTTCCTGCTGACGCCCGAGATGGTTGCGGCGAAGGTGACGCCCCGCACCCGCATGGTGATCCTGAACTCGCCCTCCAACCCCAGCGGAGCCGTGTTTCCCGCCGCGACGTTCCGCGGCATCCTCGAACTCTGCCGGGAGCGCGGCATCTGGCTGCTGAGCGACGAGTGCTACTCGAAGTTCGTCTACGAAGGCGGCCCGTACAGCGTCGCCGGCGAGCCCGGCGCCAAGGAGCACGTCGTCATCGCCGGTTCGCTCTCGAAGACCTACGCCATGACCGGCTGGCGGCTGGGCTACGCACTCGCCCCCAAGCCGATCATTCAGCAGATGCTCAACCTGCAGAGCCACTCAACTTCCAACCCCACCTCCTTCGTGCAAAAGGCGGGCGTGGTGGCGCTGACCGGTTCGCAGGAACCCGTCGCAGCCATGTTGGCCGAGTACCGCAAACGCCGTGCGGCCATCGTCGCCGGCCTGCGTGCCATCCCCGGCATCAGCTGCGTCATGCCGGCCGGCGCGTTCTACGCCTACCCCAACCTCAGCCGCTTGCTCAAGCCGGGCTGCGCCACCCCGCTTGAGTTCTCGACGCGCCTCCTGCGCGAAGCCGGGGTGGTGACGGTGCCAGGCGAAGCCTTTGGCACGCAGGCGCACATTCGCCTTTCCTACGCGACCTCGTTGGAGAACATCGAAGCCGGCTTGGAACGCCTGCGCGACTTTGTGGCCAAGTTGTAGTGGGGTGGCACGCTGCGTTACAAGCTGCTCGCCGTCAGAATCAGGTAGCCGCCCAAGGCCACTCCCAGCAGGGCGGTGATCACGCCGAGCACCACGATCACGGCACTGGCCGGTTTGAAGGTGTCCTGCTCCAGGCGGTGCATGGTGATGCGGTACCGCACCAGCGCCAGAATGGCCATCACGACTCCGGTGGCCATGAACACGACGCCCATCCCCAGCGACATGCCGCTCGACGTGGATGCTTGCCCCTGCAGGCGCAGGAACTGGCGCAGGGTGATACCGAACTTCGCCACGACGAAGCCGAAAACGATGATGCTGATGCTGGTGCGGATCCAGGCCAGGAAGGTCCGTTCGTTGGCGAGATGGTCACTCGCCTTGGACACCTGTTGTGTTTCCGGGGGCATCGGCTACCCAGCTTATCAGTCCACGAGGGCTGATACGGGGCGCAGCGCCGGGGCGGGAAGATGAACCGCTGCCCGCGCGGCGCGTAGGGCGGAGTCGCCGTGACCGCGCACCACGTAGTTCTGGTAGGCGATGGTCAGGTTCGCGATGCCGCCCAGCCGGACGGCGGTCACGGTCCGGTTCGATGCCGGCAGCCAGAACTCGCCCACGCGCGCATAGCGCTGGTCAATCCGGATGTGATGGGTCCAGAACGAGGGGTTGCGGCCCGGCTGCACCTCCATGCGCGAGACAGCGAAGTCGTGCGCGTCCACCCAGATCGTGCCCCGGTACAGGTACTGGTTATCGGTGCGCGGGGTGACCCGCAATACGTAGTCGTTCCCCTCGCACCCGAGCAGGGTGAACTCGTAGTTCGCGGCGGAGAGCGCGGTGTCCTGACGGTGGGCGTCGTCCTGCGCTTGCTGTTCGCTGAGTAAGAGCCGATGTAGCAGGTTGTGGAGCAGCGCGCTCGACCCGGACTCGTTCACCACGCGGAACGTCTTACCGATAGCAGGGCTGTAATCGGCGTCGACCACCATGCCTGCCTCCCGCGGCCCCAGGAAACCACGGTAGTCAATGTGGTAAATCCGCTGCACCGAGAAGTGTTGAAGCTCCTGCGCGCGCTCCTCGTTGCGAGCCTCCAGCCGGGCGACGATCTGGGCGGCGGTCAGAGTGGGGAGAGCTGGGGCGGACGAGGGGCTGGGTGCCGCCGCTATCGCTCCCCGCGGCGCCAGAAGGCAGAGTAGGAAGGCGGCAATCCAAGCGCTGCAACGTCGGATTTTGCTTACAGCCATCTCAATGCCCTTCACCAGCGGCTCGCCTCTGCTCGCGTTGCGTCCGCTGTCCGCATCGTGAGATGCTCCGCAGGATCGAGTCTGATGCCTCTTTTTGGCGCTGAAGCCAGATAAGTGGGGGCGGACGCCGACCGGCAAGTTGTCTTCCGTATGTCGATTCCCCGCCTGATCCTCGCGCTGGCGCTGAGCGGATGGATGGCAGCACAGACCCCCACCCGCCCCGCCGCCATCCTGCAGGGGCCCTGGCATGGGGCGCTGGCGCTCGGAGTCTCGCAGCTCCGTCTCGTCTTCGACCTCGAAACGCAAGGCGCACTGCACGCCACACTGCAGAGCCCCGATCAAGGCACGGCGCGACTGCCCTCCAGCGCCGCCACGTGGGACGGCACCACGCTGGTTCTGCGCTTTGATCACATTTCGGGCATCCTGTCGGTGGTCCTTGATGCCAGCGGGAGCCACCTCCAGGGCACTTGGCAGCAGGGCGGGCAGACGCTCCCCCTCACGCTCGAACGGGGGTCCGGCAGTATCGCGCTGATCGAACCGCACCCGCCCTTCCCCTATCGGCAGGTGAATCTGCTGATCGCCAACTCCAAAGCAAAGGTCCAGCTCGCCGGTACGCTGACCGTGCCGCCGGGGCGGGGACCGTTTCCCGCCGTGGTCCTGATCCCGGGCTCCGGCCCCGCGGATCGCGACGGCACCGTCTTCGGCCATCACCCCTCGCTCGTGCTGGCCGACGCCCTGACCCGTCGCGGCATCGCGGTGCTGCGCTTTGACAAACGGGGAATAGGGAAGTCAACCGGCGACTTTGGGACGGCCACGATCGCCGACTTCGCCGACGACGTGGAAGCCGCGCTCGACCATTTGAAGGCGCAGCCCGAGATCGACCCGCGGCATCTCGGACTCATCGGCCATAGCGAGGGTGGGATGATCGCCCCGCTGGTGGCCACCCGGCGGCACGATATTGCCTTCGTCGTGCTCCTCGCCGGTCCCGGAGAGAAGGGCGATGCCCTGTTGCTGAGCCAGGCGAAGGCCATGAACGTGGCGGCGGGGGTGTCGCCGGCGGGGCAGGAAGCCAACGCCCGCGTTCAACGCGCGGTGTTCGCCATCATTCGCAGCGTCCAGACCCAGGCGCAATTGCAGGCCCGCATCGAGCAGGAGGAATCCGCAGGACGCCTGCCCCCTGTCCCATGGCAACGTCTGGTGCTCGGCTCGCTACCTTGGTTCCGCTCATTTCTGGATTTCGATCCGCAGACCTATCTCCGCCAACTGAAGTGTCCCGTGCTCGCCCTCATCGGCTCCCGCGATCTGCAGGTTCCGGCGTCGGAAAACCTGCCGCTCATCCGGACGGCGCTGCAGCAGGCCGGCAACCACGACTTCCAGGTGACGGAGCTGCCCAACTTGAATCATCTCTTCCAGTCCGCCACCACCGGGCTCCCCAACGAGTACGCGCAGATTGCGGAGACAATCGCGCCCGCCGCCCTGCAGTTGATCGGCGATTGGATCACCGCCCATACGCGGCAGGCCGCGGGCTGACGATCAGGACCCGCCTTCGCCATCCAGCTCGCCCTGCGCGGCGGCCGTGCCCTCCGGGGTGGGCCCGCCCTTCAATACCCACTCGCACCACACGCCCAGCAGCGCGCCGATGCCCGGGCCGACGAGATAGATCCAAGTGGTGTGCAGATTGCCGCGCACCAGGTCGGGAGCGAGGGAACGAACCGGGTTCATCGAGGCACCGCTGATGGGCGCCGCCCAAAGCCCGGCCAGCGCAATGTAGCCCCCCACGGCCAGTGCGCCATTGGGACCGATGTTGCGGGCCCCGGCAGCGGTCCCCAGGATGGTGTTCACCAGACCCGTGGTCAGTAACACTTCTATGGCGAGCGCCTGGCCGCCGCTGATGCCCGCCCCGGGAAGGGTGGCGCCCAGTTCTCCCACCGAGCCGAATACAGAGCGCAGAAAGAGCGCTGCCCCCACGCCACCCACGACCTGGGCCAGGAGGTAGCCCGGCACCCTCCGCCACGGGAAGTTCCGCCGCAACGCAAACGCCAACGTCACCGCCGGGTTGAGGTGGGCGCCGCTGACGCTGCCCATGAAGTAGATCACCGCCATCACCAGCAAGCCGGGCGCGATCACGCGCATGGCCAACGGGATGGCATCGCCGCTGATGGCCGCCACCACGCCGCCGCCCGCCGCCACGACGACCAGCAAGAAGGTGCCCCACGCTTCCGCGAAGATGCGTCGCCCTTCGCGGCGCGGGTCCATGAAGGCGCGTGCCTGCGCGTCGCCCACATGTGATCCGGTCACGCGCTGCAGCTTTTCTGCTGCGCTCGCCATCGGCGCCCCTCCTAGTACTACTGTGTTATAAAGTTGATTCCCCCTGCGTGTTTTGAGTGGCGCGAGCCGGGGGGAGTGGATAGCCTGATCTGCGATGAAAGCCCAGCGCGCAAGAGCTTGCAGCCAGGAGGCACGTTTGGCT
>Ga0207416_1002686_pt1 | contig 18595 bp, 15 predicted proteins | sample PaiPotPPM11metaG_FD_184107 | JGI IMG/M metagenome (GOLD analysis project Ga0207416, IMG submission 184107) | Iron sulfur acid spring bacterial and archeal communities from Banff, Canada, to study Microbial Dark Matter (Phase II) - Paint Pots PPM... ...
CGGCGCACCGAGGGGCGGCTCGCGCTGCTGCTCGACTCGGTCAGCCAGCCGTTCAACGTGGGCTCGATCGTGCGGACCGCCGCCGCGTTCGGCGTGGAGTCCGTCTGGCTGTGCGGCAACACGCCCGACCTGACCCTCCCCTCGGTCGGCAAGACCGCCCTCGGCACCGACCGGTTCCTTTCCGCCTACCGCGAGCCGTCACCGGCGGCGGCGGCCAAGGACGCGGCCGAAGACGGGTTCCGCGTGATCGCCGTCGAACTGGCGTCGGGGGCCGTACCGCTCTTCGAGGCCCCCCTAGAAGGTGACGTCTGCCTGGCGATCGGCAACGAGGACCACGGCTGCTCCCCCGCGCTGCTCGCCGCGGTGTCGTCGGCGGCCTATATCCCGCAGGTCGGCCGCGTCGGCTCGCTGAACGTCGCGGTCGCCGCCGCGATCGCCCTCGGCGAGGTCCGCCGCCGCGAGTGGCAGTTATCTCCTTGGGGTGACGCCCCGGACCTCGGTACGGCGCTTCGCGCTTCTTGCTGTTATCTGTGGTTTGGCATCGAAGATCTTCTCTTTTTCTGCGCGACAACTGGCCGATCACCGGCGTTTACCGGAAATGCCGGGTCGGCGGGGACAATAAGCGCCGTGGCAGTTGAATACCTGGACCACCCCCGGCCGCTCGCCTTCGCGCACCGCGGCGGGGCGGGGCACCGGCCGGAGAACTCCTGGCGCGCCTTCGAGTATGCCGTCCAGCTTGGCTACGCCTACCTGGAGACCGACACCCGCTCGACCTCCGACGGGAAGCTCATCGCCTTCCACGATGCGGAACTCGACCGGGTCACCGACCGGACCGGACCGGTGAGCAAGCTCACCTGGAAGGAAGTCTCGGCCGCCCGGGTCCACGGGACCGAGGAGATTCCGCTGCTCGAGGACCTGATCGGCACGTTTCCCGAGCTGCGGTTCAACATCGACCTGAAGGACGAGGGCACGATCCGCGGGCTGGCCAGTGCGCTTAAGCGCACGGCCGCATGGGACCGGGTCTGCGTGACCTCGTTCTCCGGCGCGCGCCTGCTGGCCGCGCAGCGCTCGCTCGACCGGCCCATCTGCCTTGCGGTCACCCCGGCCTCCATTGCCGCCATGCGGTTTCTCGGGCTGCCCGGCAAGGAGATGGCGCGCCGGCTGGCCCGGCAGGGCGCGCGCTGCGCGCAGGTGCCCCGGCGGATCGCGACGCGCGGGTTCATCCGGCGGGCGCACGAGGTCGGCCTCGACGTGCACGTGTGGACGCTCAACACCCGGCCGGAGATCGAGCGGGCGCTCGACCTGGGCGCCGACGGCGTAATGACCGACGACGTCGTCCTGCTCCGCGACGTCCTGGCGGGGCGCGGCCAGTGGCACCCGAGAGTAGCGGCATAGGCAGCGCGGGCAGACGAAGCGGCGATGGTTTTTGCGAGTCCCCCGGTGGGGAGGCTACGGAGGGGCGAAGCCCTTCCATACCGGGGGGTGCAGGGGGGTCGCCCCCCCGCGGGAACTAGGAAACACTGCAGAAACGTGGTTGAGCTTCCCACGTGACGGGAATCTTGTCCGGGTATCCAGTGTTGCCGATAGAGATCGCCAACCGCCTGGGAGGCAGCAAGTATGGCCGAACGCGCACTTCGCGGAACCCGGCTCGGCGCCACGAGCTATGAAAACGACCGGAACACGGATCTGGCGCCGCGCCATGACGTTCCGTTCGATTGCCCCAACGGACACCATTTTAGCGTGCCCTTCGCCGCTGAGGCGGAACTACCCCCTATGTGGGAGTGCCGTGTCTGCGGGGCCATGGCCACGGCCAGCACGGGCGAGTCGCCATCCCCCAAGAAGGTCAAGCCACCGCGCAGTCACTGGGACATGCTCATGGAGCGGCGGACGGTCGAAGACCTAGAGGCCGTGCTCGCGGAGCGGCTGGAAGTCGTGAAGGAGCGGCGGGCCATGGAGGCCCGCGCCATCGCGGACGTCAGCAACCGGCGCAGCGCCTGAGATAACTGAAGCCCCGGGGAAGACCCCGGGGCTTTGGCCTTTACCTAGCGCCTGACGCTGGCGGCCGAGTGGCCGTGCAGGCGGGCGCTGATGCCCCACCTGGCTACCCGCGCGAACGCCTCGAAGATCACGGACCTCGACATCTTGGAGGCGCCGCGTTCACGCTCCACGAACGTGATCGGCACCTCGGTGATCGTCATGCCCGCCTGGAGTACGCGCAGCGTCATGTCGATCTGAAAGCAGTAGCCGGCCGACTCGATGCCGTTCAGGTCGATCTTCCGCAGCGTCTCCGCGCGGTAGACGCGGAACCCGCCGGTCGCGTCCTTGACCCGGACGCCGAGCATGATCCGGTTGTACCGGTTGGCGCCCTTGGAGAGGAACTCCCTGGACTTCGGCCAGTTGACCACGGTGCCGCCCGGCACGTAGCGCGAGCCGATCACTGCGTCCGCGTGCGGCACGGTGGCGAGCAGCTTCGGCAGGTCCTCCGGCCGGTGGGAGCCGTCGGCGTCCATCTCGACGATGAGGTCGTAACCGCCCTCGAGCGCCCAGGTGAAGCCGGCGACGTAGGCACGTCCGAGGCCCGCCTTCTCAGTGCGGTGCATCACCTGCACGCGCGGGTCCACCTCGGCCAGCTTGTCGGCCAGGTCCCCGGTGCCGTCCGGGCTGTTGTCGTCGACTACGAGCAGGTCAGCCTCCGGGACCGCTTCGCGGATCCGGCCGACTATGATCTCCAGGTTCTGCCGCTCGTTGTACGTGGGCATAACAATGACAACGCGGCCCGTGGCCACGTCACGCTCACCCATCGTCTGTGTTCACCTTCTTCATCGGCCCAGTCCGGCAATGTCAAGTCCAGCCAATCCCCCTGACAGCCGGACAAGTACCGGCTCCACCGCCGCGAAACGAGTCACGCAGACTGGCTGCCTCCGTCCCGGCCGTGGCTAACTAATCTTACGCCAGCCGATCTTGCGACCGTGCCCGGCGGCGAACTGCAGGTGAAACGTTACCGTCTTTCCTGACTGCGGCAACCGCGGTCCGACGGTCTGACCTCGCCTTTTGCCTTTGGTCGGCTGACTGCCCTTAGAAGTCTCTCAGCTAACTGGTAGTCGGCTCTCAGGCGAACGCGCATAACCCGTAACTGCTTAGGGAATACGATACATCACGTTGAGTAATCGCCGCGGCAGGTTGCGGCACGCTGACATTACACGGTGCGACGAGAGGAGCACGGTGGGTAGTCTATCGCGGAAGACCGTAGCGTGGGCGGCCGGCGCGGCGCTCGCCGTAGGCGGCGGCACGGCGGGCATCGTGATCGCGGCGCAGGGGGGCGGTCAGCCATCGGACGGCACGGCCGCCGCGCGGACGGCCGCCGTCCGGCCGGCGCCGTTCGACCTCGTCTCGGTTAGCCCCGTCTCGGTCAGCAAGACCGCGGGCACGCAGGCTGTCGACGGCGCCGGCACCATCGTCGTCACCTACAACCAGCCGATTCCCGCCGACGCGCCGCTGCCTAAACTGTCGCCGGGTACCGCGGGGTCCTGGCGGCAGGCCGGCGACGTGGCGATCTTCACGCCGACGCAGCCCTATCCGGCCGGCACGCACGTCACGGTCACGGTGAGCGGACTGGGGAACGAACGCAACCGTTCGGAATCATCGACTTTCAAGACCGCGGCCTACAGCACGCTGCGGCTCCAGGAGATCCTCGCACAGCTCGGCTACCTGCCGCTTACCTGGACACCCGATGCGGGCGCGACACCCGGGCCGGACGCCGACGCGCAGGTGTCGGCGGCATACAACCCCCCGGCGGGGAGCTTCCAGTGGGAGCAGGGGTACCCGGCGCAGCTGCGCTCGTTCTGGTCGGAAGGCCAGGAGAACACCATGGACCGCGGTGCGATCATGGGCTTCGAGGCCGACCACGGACTGCCCACCGACGGGACGACCGGGACGACCGTGTGGAAAGCGCTGCTGACGGCGGCGGAAAAGGACCAGCGAAACCCGCACGGGTACAGCTACGCGATCGCGAGCAAGGGATCGCCGGAGATGCTGACGATCTGGCATGACGGCCGGGAGGTGTTCTCCTCGCTGGCCAACACCGGGATCCCCGTCTCGCCGACGGTGGACGGCACCTTCCCCGTGTACAACAAGCTGCCGTTCCAGATCATGTCGGGCACCAACCCGGACGGGTCGCACTACGCGGACCCGGTGGAGTGGGTGTCGTACTTCAACGGCGGCGACGCCGTGCACTACTTCTCCCGCGGCTCCTACGGGTGGCCGCAGTCGCTCGGGTGCGTGGAACTGCCGTACGACGCCGCCAAGCGCGCCTACCCGTACCTGCCCTACGGGACGCTGGTGACCGTCGAGTAGCCGGCCGGCTGGGGCCGGGTGAGGTCGGTCACCTCGATCGCGTTCGCCGCGGGAGTCACGCTGGTTTCCGAGTCAGCCGGAGCGCGGCGGGCGAAGCGGGTCCTGACCTGCGGGTCGTGGCCGGCTACCAGGTGGGTGCGCGGCTGGGCCGCCAGCTGGGCCAGGGTGTCGTACGCGCGGTACATGGCGGGGAGGTCGGCGAGGACGGAGAAGGGCCGGTCCCGTTCGACCTCCTCGTAGAAGTGCAGGGCGTCGGAGGCGAAGACGGCGGTGCCGCCGTCTGGTGCCGCCACCGAGGCGATCAGCTGGCCGGGGGTGTGCCCGCCGACCTCGGTCAGCTCGATGCCGGGAGCCAGGGTGTACTGGCCGGTGAAGAGCGTGAGGCGGTCTTCTTCGCGGGCCTTGGCCAGGAGCGCGATTTCCCCGGGCTCGCTGTGCGCGGCGAACTGCCTGCGGGCGGCGAGCGGGGACGTCCAGAAGGCGTACTCGGCCTCGGTCATCACGAGTTGCGCCCGCGGGAACTGGCGGACGTTGCCGGTGTGGTCCCAGTGGGCGTGGGTGATCACGATGGCGTCGACCTCATCCGGGGCGATGCCGAGCCCGGGCAGTGCCTGTGCCGGGGTGCCGTAGTGCGTGCGGCGCCTGCGGTCGCCGGCCTCGGGGGCGAAGCCGGAGTCGACGAGGACGACGCTCCCGCGGTCCCTGATCACCCAGAAGTAGTAGTCGATGTCCAGGTCCGCGTCCGGCTCGCCGTACAAATGGAAGTTAAGGTAGCTCTCCTGACGCGTGGTGACCCGGTGCCCGTACTTGACGGCGAGCACCTCCCGCGGCAGGACCGCCGCGTTCATTCCCCCTCGAAGGCGTCGCGGTAGTGCCCTTCGTCCACCTCTTCCGACCAGCTGGTGAGGCCGAGGGAGACGGCGGTGTGGCTGAGGAACGCGTCGGGCGCCGCGCCGTGCCAGTGGACCTCGCCAGGCGGCGCCCAGACCACGTCGCCCGCCCTGACCACGCGCTTGTCGCCGTCCCTGGTCTCGACCATGCCCTCGCCGCTGTTGATCAGCAGCGTCTGACCCGACCCGTGCGAGTGCCAGTAGGTCCGCGCTCCCGGTTCGAAGATCACGCTGTAGACGCGGACCTCGCCCTTCTCGCCGTCATCGAGCAGCGTGTCCTGCATCGCCTGCCCGGTGAACGTCGGCTTCGGCCCGACATTGGATGGCACGCCGTTCTTGCGGCCCCGCTCGTACTCCATCGTGCGCCATTCCTTTCCTCTTGTTGTTGAGCGCCCCTTGATGACGGCGCCATAGGGCATGACACCAAAGTCGACGGCCAAGATCAAGATCAAGGTCAGGGAAGTGAGTAGACCGTCACCGTCTTGACCGGGGTGTCTTCCAGGACCTGGAGGACGGGGACCTCGTAGGTCATGACGCGGGTGAGTTCCGCCCTCGGGACGAAGGCGCGGGCCGGGTCGGCGACGAGGACCGTGGCGCCCGCGCGCCGCGCGGCCGTGAGGAACGCCAGCGCCGTGGCGGCCAGGTCGCGCTGGTAGAAGACGTCGGCGGCGAGTATGACCTCCGCGTCGCCATGATCGGCCGCGGTCAGGTCGACCCGGCGCGCGGTCACCTGACGGGTGTCGTTGGCGGCGGCGTTGAGCGCGATCGCGGCGAGGGCGTGCTCGTCGATGTCGGAGGCGAGCACGCCGCGGGCGCCCGCCTTCGCGGCGGCGATCGCCACCAGACCGGAACCGGAGGCCACGTCGAGCACGCGGCGGCCCGCGACCGTCTCCGGGTGGTCAAGCACGTAACGGGCCAGGCCCTGGCCGCCCGCCCAGGGGAACGCCCAGAACGGCGGCGCATCGCGCTCGGTGCGGTCCCACAGGCCGAACGGCTCCGCGGCGGTCCACAGGGTGACCTCTGGGACGAAGGGCACCGCCGCCGGCGCGGTCGCGGAGCGGACAAGGTCCTCCACCTCGGGCGTCATCGCCCGAGAATATTCGGTTTCCCGCGGGGACGCAGCGCCTGAAGTCGTTCGGGAAAATCTCTGTTGCATTCGCTGTTATTAAGTAGTTTTTTCAGGCTTCCGGGGGTATAACGCGAAGACTGGTGGTCTTCAGCCCGGGAGGCGGATGGTGGAGCAGCCGTATCAGTACCAGCGGCGGGAGCTTGCCGAGCCCGACTGGCGGCGGCTGCCCGGGTGGGCCCGGGTGACGCGGGCCGAGTGGGAGTCCGCGCAGTGGCAGCGCGCTCATTCGGTGAAGAACGCGCGGCAACTGCGGGATGTGACCGGCAGTGCCGCCGGCGGGGGGCTGTCCGACGCGTTTCTCGCGGACCTGGAGCGGGACCAGCGGGAGCGGGCCACGATGTCCATGCTGATCCCGCCGCAAATGCTGAACACGATGGCGCCCGGTGTGGCGGCCGCCGACCCGGGGTTCACCGACGCCTGGTACGCCGACCCGGTGCGCCGGTACATGCTGCCGGTGTTCAGCGACCGGCAGCCGGAGTGGCCGTCGCACCCGCACGCCACGCGTGACTCGCTGCACGAGGCGGAGATGTGGGCGGTCGAAGGGCTGACCCACCGGTACCCGACGAAGGTGCTCGCCGAACTGGTGCCGACCTGCCCGCAGTACTGCGGGCACTGCACCCGGATGGACCTCGTGGGAAACCCGACGCCCTCCTTCGACAAGCACCGCTTCACCGTGGGGCGCGACGAGCGGCTCGCCGCGATGCTCTCCTACCTGCGATCCACCCCGTCCGTGCGGGACGTGGTCGTGTCCGGCGGCGACGTGGCCAACCTGCCGTGGCCGCGGGTGGAGGCGTTCGTGTCGGCGCTGCTCGAGATCGACTCGGTGCGCGACATCAGGCTAGCGACGAAGGCGCTCATGGGGCTGCCGCAACACTGGCTGTCCGCCGACGTGCTTGAGGGGATGGCGCGGCTCGCGGCCACGGCGCGGTCGCACGGCGTGTCACTCGCCGTGCACACGCACGTGAACGCGGCGCAGTCCGTGACGCCGCTCGTCGCGCGGGCCGCGCGGGCGCTGCTCGACGCCGGGGTGCGGGACGTGCGCAACCAGGGCGTGCTGCTGCGCGGGGTGAACGACTCGGCGGGCGCGCTGCTTGACCTGTGCTTCGCGCTGCTCGACGGTGCGGGGGTCACTCCTTACTACTTTTACCTGTGCGACATGATCCCCGGCGCCGAGCACTGGCGGCTGACGGTCGGCGAGGCGCAGGCGCTGCAGTCGGCGATCATGGGGTACCTGCCCGGGTTCGCGACGCCGCGCGTGGTCTGCGACGTGCCGTACGTGGGCAAGCGGTGGGTGCACCAGGTGTCCAGGTACGACGCCGAACTCGGCATCTCGTACTGGACGAAGAGCTACCGTACCGCGCTCGAGGCTGACGATCCTGTCGCGCTCGAGCGCGAGTACCCGTACTACGACCCGGTGCACCTGCTGCCGGAGACGGGACAGGCCTGGTGGCGTGAACAGGCGCGCCGCCAGGCCCCTGGCCTTGTCCCGCTCGTCGCCGGCTAGCTAGTACCGCGCCGGGGCGGGCCACTGCTGCTGCCCGTGCTGCTGCCCGTGCTGCTGCCCGTGCTGCTGCCCGTGCTGCTGCGTCCCGCGCAGCGCCGGGGACAGTACCTCGCCCGCCGCCTCGACCAGCAGCGACATCTCGTAGGCGACCAGTTCCGTGTCGCAGTCGGGCGAGGCGAGGACGCACAGGCTCGACCCGTCGCTGATGGCCTTGATGATCATCAGCCCGCCCTCCATCTCGACGAGCGCCTGGGTCGACAGTCCCGCCTCGAAGATCCGCGCGGCGCCCTGCATGAGGCTGGCCAGCCCGGACGTGATGGCCGCGAGCTGCTCGGAGAAGTACGCGGGGATCTCATCCGACAGGGACAGCGGCACGCCATCGGCCGAGATGACGGCCGCGTGCGCCACGTCGGGCACGCGCGCGGTGAAGTCGCTGACGAGCCAGTTCAGGTCTTGACGGTATGCGTAGCTCAACTCAAGGTCCCCTCTTCTGGACGCGGTGCCTGGCCACCGCTGCCGCCTTGCCCTTCTGCCCTGCGCGTGCCGCGCTGGAACCCGGCGAGGCGGCTGCGGGCCTGGTCCGGAGACCGTTTCGGCAACGCATGACCGCTCTTCGCTGAACCGGCGCCGGTACCTGGCGGGCGGCCGGTGCCCGCCGTCCGCGTGGGTAGCGCCTGGCCGTCCGATGGATCGCCACCGCCCCCGCCCGGCGGCATGTTAGCCCTGGGAACGCGAACCGGCAGACCCGCGGCCGTCTGCTCGGTGTGAGTCGGCTCGCCGAAGGCGGCGGCCGGGTCGGCGCTCGTGCGCCAGTCCGGCGCAAAGGCGGAGTCCTGCCCGCCCAGGGTGCCCGCCGCCGGCCGGCCGGCGGCCTCGGGTCCGCCGCGGAACCAGCCCGACGCCGAGCGTCCTTCAAGCGCCGGGTTCCCGTGCCCGTTGCCGTTACCGTTTCCGGTTCCTGTGCCGTTTCCGGTTCCGGTTCCGGTTGAGTAACCGCCGTTACCGGTCCCGGTCGAGTAACCGCCGGAACTCGGCTGAGTCCCGGTGAGGGTTGCCTGCCCGCCGGACCCGCCGGAGAGGCTGGCGTGCCCACCGGTGGCGAGGGCCACGGCCTCCCCCGCGCCCGACCGCGACCGGGCGCCGACCGGCTGCGCCGACCAGCTGCTCGTGCCCGAGCTGAGCCTGCCCGTCCGCTCGATGACGCTGTCGGGCAGCCACACCAGGGCGGAGAGTCCCTGCGGCGGCGCGGGCCGCAGCCTGACCCTGACCCGGTGCCGCTCGGCGAGCCGCGCGACGGCGAACAGGCCCATGTGCCTGGAGACCGACACGTCGATCGTCGGCGGGTTGTCGAGCCGCCAGTTCATGTCGGTCAGCCGCGCCTCGGAGACGCCGATGCCCTTGTCGACAATCTCGATGAGCACGCCTCCGCTGGTCAGCTCCTGCATGCCCACGTGGACCGTGGTGTCCTTCGGCGAGAAGATGGTGGCGTTCTCGACGAGCTCGGCCAGCAGGTGCACCACGTCGGAGACCGCCTGGCCGATGATGGACACGCCGGGCGGAATGTTCAGCGTGACCCGGTTGTACTGCTCGATCTCCGAGGTCGCGGCCCGGGCGATGTCGGCGAGCGGCACGGCGTCCGACCACTTGCGCGGGTTCTCGTGCCCCGCCAGCAGCAGCAGGTTCTCCGAGTTGCGGCGCATGCGGGTGACCAGGTGGTCCATGGAGAACAGGTTGCCGAGGCGGTCCGGATCGTCCTCGTTCTGCTCCAGGTTGTCGATCATGCGCGCCAGCCGCTCGATGAGCGTCTGGGAGCGGCGTGACAGGTTGACGAACATCGCGTTGAAGCTGGAGCGCAGCAGCGCCTGCTCACCCGCCAGCCGGACCGCTTCCGCGTGGACCTGGTCGAACGCGCGGGCCACCTGGCCGATCTCGTCCTGCGAGGGCACGTTGATCGGCGCGACGTCCATGCTCCCGGCCGACTCCGGGTTCTCCGACAGCAGCCGGACCCGCTCCGGCAGCTGCACCGAGGCGATGTTCAGCGCGCCCGAGCGCAGCCGGCGCAGCGGCAGCACCAGCGACCGGGCAACCAGGAGAGCCAGGGCAAGAACGACGAGCAGGACGGCCACGGTGATGATGAGGAACGTGACCGCGCTCTGCTGCGCGGACTGCTGAAGCTGAGTGGCCCGGCTGACGATGTTGCCGGCCACGGACTGCTCTTCAGTCTGAAGCGCGGAGAGCTTCGCGTCGACGCCCTTGTCCCACACCGTCTGCAGCGTCTGGATGCTGGAGACTGGTTGCACTATCGGCGGCCTCGTGGCCTGCACTTGCGAGTTGCCCGTGGCCGGGTTCTTCTTCAGCTCCGCCTGTTCCGCACCCGCGGTGCTCTGGTCCAGCCCTGTGTCCGACTGGAGTGCGGTCAGCACGCCGGCCGCGCCATTGAGCTGATTCTTGATGAACGGCTGGAAGACGATTCCGACCCCGTCTTGTTCGCCCTTCACGTTGGCTCCGCCGCCCGCGACGGCGAAGATGGCCTGGTCAATGGTGTCCGATTCGGTCTCGCCGTCCAGCTTGGCCGCCTCTGGGCCGAGCAGGTTATCGAATTCGGCATTCTCCGCCGGGCTGGCCGTCTTCTGGAACGCCGCCTCCTGACTGAGCTCCTCGTTGTAGGCGAGCTGAAGGCTCGTCTCCCCGGCGAAGTCGAGGTGCCCCAAAGTGGGGTTGTTGTTGGCATCCGTAACCCCGCTGTTGGCGGTGTTCGTCAGCGCCGGATCCACGACAGACTGCTCCTGCGAGGTCAGGTCCTTGGCCTGGGCGAGCGCGCTGAGCGTCTGCACGTCGCTGTTGACCGACTGGTCGGTGACACCGAGCGAGACCTGCGCCTGGAGGGTTCCGATGTCGCCGAGGACGGCCTCGTAGTCCGCGCTCGCCTCCTGGCCGTTCGCGTTCGCGATGGCGAACAGCCCGTGCAACCCGCTCGCGTTGACGCTGCTAGTGCTGAAGGTACCGATGCTGCTGACCGAGAGCTCGCTGTTCACCGCGCTCGCATCCGACTCGACCGTGGCCGAGAAGCCGCCGTTCAGCACCTGCTGCAGCGCGGCCCGGACCGGGACCAGGTCGCGGTTCGTCTGGGCCTGCACCGCCTGGAGCTGGTTAATCGACTCCTGTGCACCGCTGATCAGCGCGATGTCGGTCGCGTCCCGCTCGTTCTGCAGATCCTGTGCAACCGGGATAAGCAGCGCGCTCAGCTTGGCCAGCTGCTCGGTCTTGCTGAACTGGCTCGCGCTGTTTTCCGTGTCAGAGACCCGCAGGCCGCCAAAGACCAGCCCCATGAGCAGGGCCGCCACGATGACGGCGAAAAGCCGGCGGGCCACGGGCCAGTCGGTCAGCGTCAGGTTCATCGATCGTTTCTGCCTTGAATCGACACCTGTCGATTTATCTGCCCGGCGGGCAGGCGGAAGCGCGCGCGGTCGCACACTCGCACCATGGGTTCCCATTAATCAGTCCTCGCTGGAAGAGCGATCTTTTCGCACGCCGCCGTGCTACAGCAGAGGCACGGTAGTGAAACCTCACGATTTGCGAACCTCGCGACTTTGCCGCCGCCACAGGCACCACCATCAACTGCCGCTAGGGCTACCTTAGTGCGTTTACGGGTGCCATATACGGCAAGCTATGACTAGTGGTCACAATGTTGTTATGTACCGATATGACCCTCTGAGCTTCTTCTGAAGAAGCTTCAGGACTTCTTAACCGCGCCGCCCAGGTAGAGCTCGCCGATCTCCGGGTGCTCCAGCACCTCGCGCCCCGAGCCGGACAGCCGGACGGTGCCGTTCTCCATGACGACGCCGTGCTGGCTCAGCTTGAGTCCGGCCCTGGCGTTCTGCTCCACCAGCAGGACGGTGGCGCCGCTGGCGTTCATCTGCCTGGCGGCGGCGAACACCGACTTCAGCACCATCGGCGACAGGCCCATGGACGGCTCGTCGAGCAGGATCAGCTTCGGGTCGAGCATGAGCGCGCGGGCGAACTCCACCAGGCGCTGCTGGCCGCCGGACAGCGCGCCCGCCTTCATCGACGCCCAGCCGCGCACCTGCGGGAACAGGTCGTAGACCGCGTCGATCCGCTTGCCGATCTTGGAGCGGTCCTTGAGCGAGTAGCCGCCGAGGTCGATGTTCTCGTGGACGGTCATGTCCTTGAACAGGCTGTGGTTCTGCGGCACCTGGACCACGCCGAGGTCCAGGATCTGCCGCGGCGACTTGCCGACGAGCTTCTCCCCGCGCAGCGTGATCGTGCCAAGCCGCGGCTTGAGCAGGCCGCTGATCGCCTTCATCACCGTGGACTTGCCCGCGCCGTTCGGCCCCACCACGCAGGTGATCTCGCCCTCGGGCACGTCGAAGGTAACGCCCCGCAGCACGTCGCCGCCGCCGTAGCCCGCGACGACCCCCTCCATGGTGAGTAGAGCCTCGCTCATCGGCCTGCCTCCTTGTTCAGCATGGGCTCTGCGGCCGGGTCGTCGTCCTCGTCCAGGTCAGCGCCCAGGTAGGCGTCGAGCACGCGCTTGTCCGTCCGGACGATGTCCGGCGGGCCGCTCACCACGGTGGCGCCGGACTCCAGCACGGTGAGGCTGGAGCACAGCCCCATCACGAACTCCATGTTGTGCTCGACGAGCAGGAACGTCTTGCCCTGCTCGGCGTTGAGCAGCTTGATGCGGTCGGCGATCATGTTGATCAGCGTGGGGTTCACCCCGCCGGCCGGCTCGTCGAGCAGGATCACCGCCGGGTCCGCGACCAGCACGTAGGCGAGCTCAAGCAGCTTGCGCTGGCCGTAGGACAGCGAGCCCGCCAGGACGTCCGCGTGCCGGTTGATGCCGACGAACTCGAGCAGTTCAAGCGCGTGCCTGCGGTGGTGGCTCCAGGCGTCCCGGCCGAACCAGGCGAGGAGGTTCCGCGGCCGGTCCTTGGCCTGCGCCGCGATCAGCATGTTCTCGATGACGGTGAGCCGGGGGAAGATCCTGGTGAGCTGGAAGGTCCGGCCGATGCCGGCGGCGAACACCTTGTCAGGCGCGAGGCCGGTGATCGCGTGGTCGCCGAACCAGACCTGGCCCGCGTCGGGGCGCTCGTAGCCGGTGATCACGTTGAACAGCGTGGTCTTGCCGGAGCCGTTCGGCCCGATCAGACCCGCGATCGTGCCCTCCTCGACGGCGATCTCGGCGCCGTTGAGCGCCTGGACGCCGCCGTAGGCCTTCCTGATTCCCTCGGTGCGCAGCAGGGCGGTCACCGGGCACCTCCTGAGCTGACGGGCGGAGCGGACGGCGCGGCGGACGCGGCCCCGATCGTGGTCGCCGGGACGACCGCCGGACGGCCCTTGGTCCTGATCTTGGTGATGAACTCGACGCTGGTCGGGACGATGCCGCGCGGCATGAACAGCAGGACGAGCAGGAGGATCGCCCCGAGCACGATCTCATTGAGGCCGTTGAGCGCGGGGATGGTGTTCAGCCACAGCGACAGCGGCTCGATGATCAGGGCGCCGAGCACCGAGCCGACGATCGTGCCGTACCCGCCGAAGAAGATCATCAGCACCAGCGTGAGGTCGAACAGCGGGTTGAAGCCGGTCTGCGGCTGGACCTGGTTGAGGTAGTAGAACCACACCGCGCCGATTAGCGCGGTGATCGCACCGGAGATCATGTAAGCGGCCAGCTTGACCCGCATGGCCTTGACGCCGAGGCCCCGCGCCCGGTCCTCGTCGTCCCTGATCGCGCGGAGCTGCAGGCCGAACCGGGACCGCCCGACCAGCCAGGCGACGATGATCGCGCCGACCGCGCAGGCCAGCGCGATGTAGTAGAAGTTCTGGTTGTACGGCACCGGCGCCCAGCTCAGGAACGGCGAGCCGAGGCCGCTTGACCCGCCGGTGAACGAGAAGTTGAACGCCATCAGCTGGAAGATGAAGAAGACCGCGATCGTGACCACGATAAACGTGTGCCTGCGGACCCGCAGCGCGATCAGCCCGAACGGTATCGCGATCAGCGCGCCTACTGCGGCGCTGAGCGGAAGCAGTTCGAAGACCGCGGTGGCCTGCATGTGCCAGTCGCGCGCCGCGATGCCCATTGCGTAGGCGCCGCTGCCGAAGAACACCGCCTGGCCGAGGGCGATGTAGCCCGTGTTGCCGGAGAAGACGTGCCAGCCGACCGCGGCGGTGGCGAACACCAGCGCGAGCACGCCGTAGTTGGTGATCGAAGGGTTGGTGAAGACCTGCGGGAACAAGACCGCGAGTACGAGCAGGACGACGAGGCCGCCGCCCTTGGTCAGCGTCAGTGGCTTCACTGGGCCCGCACCGCCTTCTGGCCGAAGAGGCCGGTCGGACGCCAGAGCAGGACGATGACGAGTGCCGCGTAGTAGACGGCGACCGCCCAGGTCGGCTGCCAGATGGTGACCACCGACTCCAGCGTGAGCATGAACACCGCCGCGCCGAGCGCGCCGCCGACGCTGCCCATGCCGCCGAGGATGACGATGGACAGCAGCCGGGAGATGAGGTCGTAGCCGCTGTTGGCGTTGAACGCGTTGGTCTCGCCGAACACCATGCCGCCCGCCGCGGTCACCGCCACGCCGACGCCGAACGTGATGGCGGCGACCTTGTTCACGTTGATGCCTACGAGGCGGGCCGCGTCTCCGTCCTGCATGACCGCTCGCACGCTGCGCCCGAACCTGGTCCGGTACAGCAGCGCGTAGACGGCCCCCACGAGCGCGACCGCGATCACGAAGCCCCAGATGTAGACCCAGCCGATGTAGAAGCCGAAAACGTGCACGCTGCTGTTGACGTAGCTGGGCGAGAGCTGGACGTTGTTGGCACCGTAGATCTTGTAGAGGATGCCCTCGATGATCAGCCCCACGGCGTAGGTGACCAGCAGCGTCATCGATGTTCGCTCGCCGCCGCGCAGCCGGCTGATGAACGCCCAGTGGATCACCACGCCGATGATGAACATCGCGGGAATCGTGATGAGCAGCCCGACGTACGGGTCGATGTGGGCCTTGTTGAACAGCGAGTAAGACAGGTAGGCGCCCAGGATGACCAGGACACCCTGGGCGATGTTGATGATGTCGAGCACGCCGAAGATCAGCGTCAGGCCTACCGCCATAAGGGCGTAGACGCCACCGATGAGAATGCCGTCGACGATGGCCGCGGAAAGCTCCCGTGCCATTAACCACTCCGTCCTGGTCGGATCGAACGTCCCCGGGTAACCGGGGACCATGGATTACTTGGCTAACGCGCCCTTGCTCAGCTCGCCCAGGCCGGCTTGGTCGCGAGGATCGGCACAGAACCGGACGCGCTGGTCGGCAGGACCTGGACGAACTTCGTGCCGCTGTCCTGCCACTGGAAGATGAAGGCGATCGCGCTGGAGTTCTCGCCGAGCGAGTCGAAGTGCGCGCTGCCCTGCACGGTGCTCACCGTGACGCCGCTGTGCAGGTAGGTGATGATCTTGGAGTTGTCGATGCTGCCGGTCGCCTTGACCGCTGCCTGCAGCACCTGGCCGACCGAGTAGGCCTCGGCGACGTCCGCGTTCACGCCCGATGCGGTACCGCCGTACTGCGCGGTGTACTCCTGGACCATCTTCTGGCTGGCCGGGATGTTAACGCCCGGGTACCAGGCGTTCGGCACCATCATGCCGGCGGCGTTGCCCGGCTTGACCGCGCTGGTGAAGGCGGCACCCTGGTCGGGGCCGGCCGTCGCGATGAACAGCTTCGGCGTGAACTTCTGCTGCGCGAACTCCTGCATGAACGCCTGGACGGTGGGCACGTCGGCAGAACCGAGCACGACGATGTCGGGCTTGGCGGCCGCCACCTGGTCAGCGGCCGGCTTGTAGGACGTGCTCTCCTCGGGGAAGATCTTCGAGTAAACCGTCTTCACACCCAGCGCCTGCAGCTTCGACTGGGCGAGCTGCGTCTGCGGGTTGTTCAGCGGGTCGTCCGCCGTCGCGTAGGCGGCGGTCAGGTTCTTGTCCGCCGCGCTCCCGAGCCCGGCGACGTAGTTCACGAACGGCAGGAGCGAGTCCGCGACCGGCAGCGACACGTCGAACGTGTTGTGGTCGGCCTCGTTGGACGCCGTGTCGAACACCGTCGGCGCGCCGCCCGCGCCCTCGATGAACGCGTACCCGTTGCGGGCCGCCACCGCCGAGGCGGGGGTGGTCAGCAGCGAGGAGAACGGCCCGAAGGTCAGGTTGACGTGGTCGGTGTTGATCAGCGTCTGGTAATTCGTGACGACCTGGTTGGGGTCGCTCTTGTCGTCCAGGACGGTCAGCTTGACCTGGCGGCCCATGAGGCCGCCGGCCGCGTTGACGTCCTTGACCCACAGCTCGTAGCCCTTCTGGAAGGCCGTGCCGTCGGCGGAGAAGTCTCCCGTCAGGGACAGGGAGGCGCCGATGGTGATCGGCGCGGACGACCCGCTGGCCGAACCGGTGGAGCCGGTCGAGCCGGTCGAACTGGTGCTCGCGGTCGAGCTACTGCTACTGCTGCATGCGGCAAGAACACCCACGGAGAGCGCGGCGACGGCGCCCAGCGCGACTGCGTTCTTGGAGAACCAGGGGAGGTGTGCACTCACGCCCGGTTCCTCCTTCCTCATCGCTCATGTTTCTTCGGAGTCGGACTCCCGGAGGCTCCGGGAGCCCACTTTCGAGGGTTATACCGGCGGCTTCCACACGCCGTGAGCTAAACACGACGAAATGTACGCCACCGTAACCTGCCGCAGCCTAGCCGGAGCACCGCCACAATCGTTTGCATGAGAGACTGTCTCGCAATCCGAGGGTTTGTCAATCCTCAATGTCCAACTTGTTACCAAGAAGTGCGACGCGGCCGCTTGCCGCCTCGATCCATAGGAGACTCAGAGGGAGTACCGAGGAACCAATCCGCCATGTTCCGACGTTCGGCTGGCTTCCCGTCGCGAGCTAATGCATCGCGGCGAGACCGGGCACTTCACCCTATCGGCCGGCGCCCGGGGGGCGCTGGATCTACTTTAACGCCCGGCGGAATGTTTACTAGTATCGATATCCGCTGGCCTAGGCCCTGCCCCGGCCCGGCCTGCGGAGGGGGACCGCGTTGCCGGCCTGCGACGACGCGGCCGGGGACACCGTCGAGCCGCGGGCGATGAGCTCGGGCGCGAGGAAGAGGATCTTCACCGGGCTCTCCTGCGTCTCGATCCGCTCGAGCAGCAGGGTGGCGGCCTCGGTGCCCAGCTGGTAGTGCGGGAACCGCACCGAGGACAGCGGCGGCCGCAGCCGGTCGATGAACGGCATGTCGTTGAATCCGATCAGGGACACGTCGTCCGGGCAGCGCAGGTCGAGCTCGTCGAGCGCGCTGTAGCAGCCGACCGCCAGCATGTCGTTGCCGGCGACGACGGCGGTGAGGTCGCGGTTCCTGCCGAGCAGTTCCAGGCCGCAGCGCACCCCCTCCTCGAGGGAGTACGCGGACGCGTAGACGATCTGCCCGTCGGCGACCTGGAGTTTGTGCGCGGCCATGGCCGCCTCGAAGCCGCGGAGCCGCGTGGTGCCGGTCGAGACGTTCTGCGGGCCGGCGATGTGCCCGATCTTGGTGTGCCCGAGCGAGACCAGGTGCGTGACCGCCGCCCGCTCGCCCTGCTCGTTGTCCACCGAGACGGAGGAGAACGGGTAGTCTTGCGAAGTCCGGTTCATCAGCACGACGGGGACGTCGGCCTCGGCGGCCTCGGCGAGGATCGGGCTGCCCGCGATCGCGGTCGCCAGGACGAACCCGTCCACGTGCCTGGCCCGCATCTGGTCGAATACCAGCCGCTCCTTGGCCAGGTCGGAGTCGGTGTTGCCGATCAGCGCCACGTACCCGTGCTCGCCGAGGCGGTCCTCGATGCCGCGCACGATCGGCGGGAACAGCGGGTTGGTGAGGTCGGGAAGCAGCACGCCGATCGTGTGCGACCGGCGGGTCCGCAGGCTGCGCGCCACCGGGTTCGGCCGGTAGCCAAGCCGCTCGGCCGCCTCGCTCACCCGGCGCGCGGTCTCCTCGCTGACCAGCAGCCTCGTGCCGGGGTTCAGCGCGCGCGACGCGGTGGCCGGGTGTACGCCCGCGGCCGTCGCCACGTCCCGCAGGGTGGCCGGCCGGTCATTGTGGGCCATCGCGTTCCCAATCTCTTGCCTGGATCGTCGGCAGGGAGTGCGACGTGGGCAAACGTTCTCGCCGTGTTGCAAGCACTGCGCTGGTAGCACACAGTACACACCGGCCGCACCCTCCGCCAGGAAACCCGCCCGGCGTGATTGCGCCGGGCGGGTTTCGCCCCCGAACCGGATGAAGCCGGGACGCCGGGCGCGTCCGTGGGGGCTGCCGGGCGCCGTGATTGCGGGTCATCCGCGGGAAACCGCCGCCAGGCCCGGCGGCTTGCCCCGTTTTGCGGGCATTTCACGGCAGTATCTACCGGCCGGTAACACGATTGAGTGACGCTTGGGGCGATATCCGCCTCGGATGACCCGCGATCTTTTCCAAGGACTCCGCCTGCGTTCAGGGACCCCGCCCGCGCGAAGTATCCGCCGCTACCAAGAGGCCTTGGAATTACTCAGAGGCTGCGGGTGGCCGAGATGACGATGACCACGGACCTGGCGCGGCGGTTGCCGGCCACGGCGGCCAGGTTCGCCCGGGTCCACGAGATGCGGTACCTGGGCAGCGTCAGCCGCGGTCCGCGGCTGACGCTGCCCAGGTACCGCATCTCGTGGAC
>Ga0207416_1002687_pt1 | contig 18594 bp, 8 predicted proteins | sample PaiPotPPM11metaG_FD_184107 | JGI IMG/M metagenome (GOLD analysis project Ga0207416, IMG submission 184107) | Iron sulfur acid spring bacterial and archeal communities from Banff, Canada, to study Microbial Dark Matter (Phase II) - Paint Pots PPM... ...
GTATGGGGGAGACCTGGGACCCGGAGCTGGTGCGTCAGGCGGGTGGGGTCGAAGGCTACGAGGCACGGTTCATTACACAGACGAAGAAGTACAACCAACAGATGCTGATGCTGTGGGGACCGCAGGCGGATCTTGCGCGGGATCCGCGCTGGGGGCGGAGCGAAGAGGTGTATGGGGAGGACCCGTTCTTCAACGGGACGATGGTGGTGGCGTTCACGAAGGGGTTGCAGGGGGACGATCCGAGGTACTGGCAGGCAGCGGCGCTGCTGAAGCATTTTCTCGCGAACAGTAATGAGATGTTTCGCACCAGCTCGTCTTCGAACTTCGACCAGCGGCTGTTCTGGGAGTACTACTCGGTTCCGTTTCGAATGGGGTTTCTGGAAGGTGGGGCCAAGGGGGTGATGGCCTCGTACAACGCGTGGAACGGCACACCGATGGCGGTGAATTCGGTGCTGAAGAGTATTGTTCGGGACCAATGGGGCGTGGATGTTCTTTCGAGCGATGGTGGCGCGGTGAAGCAGCTTGTGACTTCGCATAAGAGATTTGCGACGCAGCAGGAGGCTGTGGTGGCCTGCCTGAAAGCTGGGATCAACCAATTTCTTGACACGTATGTGGATGAAACCAAGGCGGCCATTAAGGACGGGTCGGTGACGGAGAAGGAGATCGACGAGTTGTTGCGGCCGAAGTTCCGCGTGACGATCAGGCTGGGGTTACTCGATCCGCCGGAGATGGTGCCTTATTCGAAGATCAAGGACTCGCCGGAACCGTGGAACACGGAACGAGATCGGGCGGTGTCGGAGAAGATGGCGCTGGAGTCGATCGTGCTGCTGAAGAATGCGAGTGGGTTTCTGCCCTTGAAGACAGACGTGATCAAGTCGGTTGCAGTCATTGGGCCACTCGCTGATTCGGTGCACTGGGACTGGTACGGCGGCACGCCTCCGCATGCGATTACGCCGCTGGATGGGATCCGGAATGAGGTAGGCCCGGGCGTGAAAGTCAACTACGCCGCCGATGAGGTTGGCAACGCGGCGATGAAGGCGGCTCAGATTTCCGACGTTGCTGTGGTGGTGGTGGGCAACGATCCGACGTGCGGTCCGGATATGGCGCATGATTGGCACAATTCTCCCGACGGCGGCGGGACGCTGCCCTGCACGGTGCCAAGCGATGGGCGCGAAGGGCGCGACCGCGAGGTGATTACCCTGGCGCAGGAGCAACTGATCAAGCAGGTGTATGCGGTAAACCCGAAGACTGTGGTGATCCTGGTGTCGAGCTTTCCGTTTGCGATCAACTGGACGCAGGCGACTGTGCCGGCGATTCTGCACATGTCGCACTCGTCGCAGGATGAGGGAACGGCGCTGGCGAAGGTGCTGTTTGGGGAGTACAACCCGGGTGGGCACCTGGTGACGACGTGGCCGAAGTCGGTGGAGCAACTGCCTCCGATGATGGACTATGACATTCGGCACGGTCGGACGTACATGTACTTCAAGGGAGAGCCTCTGTATCCGTTCGGCTATGGCTTGAGCTATACGACATTCCGCTATGCGAATCTGAAGGCGAGTTCGGCGCGGGTGGCAAAGGATGGAGCGATTACGGTGAGCGTGGATGTGACGAACGCGGGGAGCCGGACCGGGGATGACGTGGTACAGCTCTACGTGAAGCACCTCGGGTCCAAGGTTGCGCGACCGGATGAGGAGTTGAAGGGCTTTCAGCGGGTGAGATTGAAGCCGAACGAGACCAAAACAGTGGACATTCCACTGAAGGCTTCAGCGCTGGCTTACTGGGATGCGAGGCTCGGCAAATTCAAGGTTGAAGCAGAACCGGTGAAACTGATGATCGGAAGCTCGTCGAAGGAGATCAAGCTAACTACGCGTGTCAGCGTTCAGTAGCTTGCTGACTGTCTGCGCTACCAGGTCAATTGCACTTCGGAAGGAGCCTCTATCCGCCGAGGGGGCGCTTATCGTCTGCCTCTTAATCAGCAGGTAAGGCTTCGTGCCTACGAGATACTTTCGAGCAACATTTCAGCGATCTCCAGAGTCACGGTCTTCTTTGCGGTGCGTCCCTCACGCCGACTCGAATGCCGTACGGTCCGGACGGCCTTAGATCATGGATACGCTTGCCTACCAGGTATGAATCGCAACAACCTCGGTCGCCGCTGGCTTAAAGTCAACAACTTTGACATGAAGAACAAGTTGAAGGTTGCGACTCGCCCAGAGTCTGGGCAACTGGCGTGTCAATTCGGAGATAGCCGTTGGGCTGCAGATGTAGTCGGCTGCGGCCAGCGTGCCGTACTGGCCCATCCCGGCAACGCTTAGCATTGGCGCGTCGTCATGCGTCTGCGTCAGCCTCGTGACGATCGCGTAGTCCTCCGTGTCATGCGAGTCCTCAGGGGCGTGCAGCAGCCATCGAGGATTGTGATCCTGTCGATCATCGATCTCGTTGCGCGCACCCAGGACCCAACTCTAGAGCCCTTCGAAGGTACAGTACCTCCCGTCATCAAATCTTGTAAGCAGTTTTAAATCAAATAGTTATGCCAGTATTGGACCGTATTGTGCCTTGCGGCGCGCGTGCAGAACGCGTTTCTTGGCCTAGGCCGCAGTAATTGCAATTTTGTTCAAGGAGAACCAGATGACATCAAGATTCCGATCCTGCTCCCAGTGGGTTCTGCAAATATCATCCTCGATGGAACGCCGAACTACCCGGCTGCCTTTCTCCGCAATTGCGCTTGCATTCTTGCTGGCGTGCCTTCAGGCTGCCTCTGCGCAATCCGATCGCGGCTCGCTGACCGGTGTTGTCTCCGATTCGAAGGGCTTGGTGATTCAGAAGGCGGCAGTGTCGATGCGCGACGCCGACAGCGGCGAGCAGTACAAGACCACAACCACGAATACCGGTTCGTTCACCATCTCCTCCTTGCCGGCCGGCAAGTACGACCTCCACGTGGAGGCGCGGGGATTCAAGGTGTATGAACAGAACGGGATTACCATCTCCGTGGCTGAGGCTGCGCTGCAGAACGTCACACTTTCTGTCGGGTCGGTTACCGAGACCGTAACAGTCACAACCGACGCAACCTTGCTGAAGACGGAGAATGCGGAACAGAGCACAACGATCAGCCGCGTAGCTCTCAACGAGATGCCGATCGCCTTTGCGGTCTCCAACTCGATCCGTAATCCACTTTCGTTCGCAGAGCTCACGCCTGGCGTGGATCAGGGGGCCGGCGGCGGAACCGGCATTCGCGTTAACGGATTGCCTACGACCTCCTTCCACATGTCCGTGGATGGCATGGACAGTACCAACGCCAACCTGAATGACCGCGAAGACGGCGACCATCCCAGTGTGGAGAATGTGCAGGAGTTCACGCTGCAGTCGAGCAACTTCTCCGCTGAATTCGGGCAGGTAGCCGGCGGCATGTTCAACTTCACGTCCCGCTCCGGCACGAACAAGCTTCATGCTGGGGCATACATGTACCTCGAGAACGAAGACCTGAATGCGAGTGTTCCTTACTCGTATATGACGGACGGTTTAGGGCACAACATTCTGCAGAAGGATCGCCAGTTCGACTATGGATTCACGGTCGGTGGCCCGGTGTACTTGCCGAAAGTCTACGATGGGCGCAACAAGACTTTCTTCTTCTTCAATTTCGAACAATACCGCCAGAACAACAACCTGACCGCCACGCAGACCGTGCCGACGGCACTGATGCGCACCGGCAATTTCAGCGAGTATCTCGACACGTCGAATCTAGGTTCGTTCGCAACGGATCCTGAAGGCTGCCCGGTGTATCAAGGGGAAATTTACGATCCGAACGTCAGCGCCGTGGTGAATGGCAAGCTGTATTATGCACCCGCGAACGGCGCGCAAACAGCGGTAGGCACTTGCGCAATCAAGGGAAGCTCCACGGCAAATGTTCTGTCCGAAGCCCCCGACCCGGTCGCAGCCAAGATCCAGGCGCTGATCCCGGCTGCGACGCTGACGGGCCTCGCCAACAACTATGCCCCCACAGTGGCGTTCCCGACTGTCAACAGGATTCCCGCGTTCAAGATCGACCAGGTTGTCACCCAAAACTGGAAGATGTCCTTCTCCTACTCGAATATGACGAACTCGACCATCAACTCGGATGACGGATTGCCCCTCCCGATCAGTGGCCAGCGCAACACAACCAGCAACGTCTCGACCTACCGCTTCAATAACGACTACACGGTCACGCCGAATCTTCTGGTGCATGCCGGCGCGGGATATACGCGATTTCTAAACCCGGACAGCTCTCCCCAGGCGGTCCTCGACTACAACGCGAGCACGGGTCTGGGCCTGCCGAATGGCGTAGGCATCGGCTTTCCGCGCATGAATATCGGCACCGGGACCTATAACGGCGGCGTCTCGAACGGCAGTGGCGGGGGGTATGGGCCGACCCAGGAGAACCTTTACTGGATGGACCATGCCAACGGCGTCGTCAGCGCGATTTGGACACGGGGGAGTCACACGATCAAGGGTGGTGCAGAGTTCAAGCAGGATATGTGGATTGTGCATTCACAGGTGAACCAGGCCGGCAACTACAGCTTCAGCAATAATGAGACAGCGCAGGCTTACAACAACGGCAGCAGTTACACAGGCACAGGCTCCCTCGCGGGAAAGACCGCGGTAACCGGGTTCTCATACGCAAGCTTCTACCTGGGCCAGGTGGATGGCGGTTCGATCGGAAACGCGGTCATCAATCAATATCACCGGCCTACCTTTGCGTTGTACCTGCAAGATGCCTGGAAGGTTACGCCGCGGCTGACACTGGACTACGGACTGCGCTGGGATTTCACCGAGACAGAGCGGGAGCATGGCTTCCGCACCAGCGGATTCTCTCCGAATGCGATCAATGAAAACGCAGTTGGAGCCGGAGGTTTATTGAAAGGCGGGCTTGAGTATGAAGGCTTTGGAAATACGGGGCAATGCAATTGCTACTTCATGCCGCATTATCCTTACGAGATTGGACCGCGCCTGGCTGCGGCTTATCAGATCAACAATAAGACTGTCGTCCGCGCAGGCTGGGGCCTGACGTATGGCCAGGCGGCGCCCTTCGACTACGCAGGCAGCAACTTTGCGGTGGTCAGCGTGGGATTCAACACGTTGCAATTCTCTTCGCCGGCCTTTGGCGTTGCGAACACGCTGCTGAAGAATGGCTTCCAGTACAACTCCAGCCTGGTTACCAATGCGGCGCACGATCCCGGCTACCAATGCTGCACGTCGATCAATAACGCTGCGTCTCCCTACTTTGATCCGCATGGCGGACGGGCGCCTCGCATCAACAATTACACCCTTTCGCTGCAGAGGGAGATCAACAATAACCTGGTGGTGGAGCTGGCGTACGTCGCAAACCGCGGCGTATGGGAGATGTCGGGAGATCAGGGCAACCTGGGACTTCTGCAGTTGAATGCGATCTCCGCGGCTGGGCTGGCGAAATCCGGACTGGATCCGACGAACCCGATCGACGCCTACACGCTGGAGGCTCCGTTCAACACAACGGGCGCGAATAGCGCTACGGCTCGGGGGTTCACCGTTCCGTACAGTACCTTCCCGACCAGCAAATCACTGGACCAGGCGCTTCGCCCGTACCCGCAGTATGGGACAATCTATGCGGAGTATTCCCCGACCGGGAAGAGTTGGTATGACTCGCTGCAGATCAAGGTGACGAAGCGATTCAGCCACGGGCTGCAGTTCCTGGAAGCGTTCACCTATAACAAGGAACTGGACGAAGGGCAGGATACGGAGCGCGGACGCGGATCGCAGATCAATGACGCCCTGAATCGCGCCAGCAACAAGTTCCTGAGCGCGGAGGACACTCCTTTCATCAGTGCAGCCAGCTTTACCTACGAGATGCCGTACCTTCTTCCGCGGGGATACATGAAGGAGAACGTCCTGGCGCGGGAGTTGCTTGGAGGATGGACAATTGCCGGATTGGCTCGCTATTCCAATGGCGGTCTGATCCGGGTTCCGGGATCGAATGTAGGAACGAACTGTAGCGCTGCCACAGGATGCAGCTCTATCAACATCAGCAGCCTGCTGCAACGGGGCACGTTCGCGAATGCTATACCAGGTCAGGCGAAGTTCCTGGTCAATCCGAACTGCCACAGCTGCGTCGCTCACAGCGCCAACAATCTTCCGGGAAGCAACCCCGGTTTCCTGAACCCTGCCGCCTGGGTAGAGCCGCCGCTGGGTACGTTCAGCAACACATCGCCCTATCTGAACAATTACCGCTGGCAGCGTCAACCGCAGGAGAACCTGAACATCGGCAAGAAGTTCGCAGTGCCGATGCGAGGTCATGAAGATGCCAACCTGCAACTCAGGGCTGAGTTCTTCAATATCTTCAACCGCACCTACCTTCCACAACCGTCTTCGGGCACCTTTGAGACGCCGGTCACAACCGCCAACAGCGGGTTCGGGCGGGTGAATGTAGGGGGTCTGGGGACTACGGCGTATCGTACCGGACAGATCGTCGCGCGGTTTACGTTCTAACGCTCGATTTGGATGCGCCCCGCCTGTTGTATGGGCGGGGCACACGACATCCCCAGCGTTATGAAGACGTAAGGGAATCGCAGCAGTCAACCAGCTTTGGAGGTCACCGGGGTATGTATTTGTTCGTCCGTCGCACAATTGTGAACTGCGCGATCATTCTACTGGGACTGACCTATTCTCCCAATCGTGCAGCCGTCGCGCAGCAGGCGGTACTTACGCGCGGTAGCGCCGCCGTAGTGCTCCAAGCGTTTGCGCCGAATATTGTGCGTGTGACGCTGAGTCTGGATATGGCCGCTGCCTTGAAGGCTCCCGGGGTTGGCATAATGGCGACCGGCGTGGCTACAGGATGGAAGCAGGGGAGCGCGGACGGTGGCTACACATTTCGTTCCGATCATATGGTGATCCATGTTTCACCTGAATCCCACGGCGCTCCCTCGGGCACTGGAGGGGATATTGCGAAATATTTCAATGGCTCAACTCCGTATATCGGCCTGAGAATCGAAACACCGGCGGGGAAGCAGATCCTGAGCCTGCAGGGATGGGAGATGTCTGTGCCAAACCACAAGGACGGCAATGCGGGTGTGCTCAACGACAGGCGCCCGACGGACGACCCTTTCTTCAAAGTGGGTGCGACGTTTGCCGCTCAAGCGGACGAGCGCTATTACGGGTTAGGCCAGAACCAGCAGGGATTTCTGGATCTTCGCGGCCACTCGGTAGAGTGCGCCCACGATTACACCGCGGCCGCGGGACCCAGTGTGTGTGTCCCGTTCGTAGTAACAAATAAAGGCTACGCGCTGTTGTGGGACAACCCATCGCGAACCCGCGTGGACTTCGCCTTCAACGATCAGACCCGCTGGACCTCCGAGGTGGGTCAGCGAGTTTCCTTCTTCGTGATCGTGGGCGATACCTACGATCAGCTATATCAGGGCTATCGGTTGCTGACCGGCAGTGTGCCGATGCTGCCGAAGTCCGCCTACGGTTACATTCAATGCAAACAACGCTACGCGTCGCAGCAGGAGATTCTCGATGTCGCGCGCGGCTACCGCGAGCGTCATCTGCCTGCCGATGTGATGGTCGTGGACTGGTTTTACTTCACCAAGATGGGCCAGATGGACATGGATCCGAAACTCTGGCCCGACCCGGCAGCGATGAATGCCGAGTTGCACAAGCTCGGCTTCCACAGCATGATCAGTGTCTGGCCGCGCTTTGTGCCGGAGGACCGGTACTACGACGCGTTGCTGAAGAAGGGATGGTTTGAACACCTTGCCGACGGCACGCCCACCGATGGATTGCCGTACGACCGTGCCGGTTCCGACATCGACACAACCAATCCGGACGCCGCACGCTGGTACTGGAACACGATCCGCGAAAATTTCGTCGGCAAGGGATTCGACGCATTCTGGGCGGATGAAACCGAGCCTGACCTACCTCCGAATGGAAGCTACTTGCATATCGGCCCCGGGACAGAGTATTTCAATGTCTACCCCTACTTCCACACCGAGGCCTTGTACGACGGCTTCCGGCGTGACCTGCCGGAGAAGCGCGCTCTGATCCTTTCGCGTGACGCATACCTAGGCACACAACATAACGGAACCATCTTCTGGTCATCGGACATCTCCCCCACCTGGGACACTCTGAAACGACAGGTGCCGACCGGGTTGAACTTCGTGGCATCGGGCATGCCGTACTGGAGCACGGACATCGGCGGTTGGCAATACCTTCCCTACTCCCACAAGCCGGAGCAGACGCCTTTGATCGATCCCGGCGATGCGCGCGATAACGTTCATCACGATGACGACTACCCTGAATTGTATGTCCGTTGGTTCCAGTATGCGACGTTTCAGCCGACGATGCGGGCGCACGGCAGCCGCAACTTCAATGAAGTCTGGTCTTATGGCAAGCAAGCCGAGCCCATTCTGGAGAAATACCTTCGCCTGCGCTATCAACTCATGCCGTACATCTACTCCCTCGGCTACTCTTCGCACGAGACAGGCGCGCCCTTCATGCGTGGCTTGTTCATGGATTTCGGCGGCGATCCGAAGGCTGCTTCAATCAGCGATGAATACATGTTCGGCCCAGCATTGTTGATCGCCCCAGTCACGGAACAGGGAGCCACCAGCCGCAGAGTCTATTTGCCGGCAGGCACGGATTGGTATAACTACTGGACCAACGAGCGACTGCATGGAGGTCGGCACGTGACCGTGGCCGCGCCGATCGATACGATTCCCATCTTTGTGCGTGCAGGGTCGATCATTCCGCTCGGGGACGCAATCGAGAGCACCAACGAAAAACAGGCCATTGCCAGCCTGCGCGTTTATCCGGGTGCCGATGGTGACTTCACACTCTACAGCGATGACGGCACTACCTACGCTTACGAAACCGGCAAGAGTGAAATTACCCACCTGCACTGGGACAATGCGGCGAGCAAATTGGAGCACACGGGCGCATCGGCATGGAGCAAACCCGACGAAGCATTGGTGGAGATTGTTGGCAAGGCTATCAGAGACTAGAAGCCATCGGTGGGCTCGGCTGCAACATCTCAGAGAGAACCGCATTGCTCCGGACGCGGGAGGAGCCGAGAAGCCCGGAGCGAAGTCTCGAGGCGCAAATAGCGCCGGCTAGAATTTCGCTAGGCACAACTATGTTGACACGTCGCCACTTCATATCGCTCACTACTGCCGCGACTGCCGCGACTGTCCTGCCAGGCGGCCATGCCCAGACGCTCTCGCCAGTGCCCGCAGTCCTCCGGGCCACCGACATTCGGCTCGCCACAGTTCCCGACACCTTTACAGGTCTCAGTTATGAGATCGTCCAACTTTACAACGCCGACTTCTTCTCGGCCTCGAACTCGCAGCTAGTCGCCACCTTTCGACGACTCACACCGAGGGGTGTTCTTCGTCTCGGAGGTAATCTGAGCGATCTGTCTCGCTGGCATAGCGACAATGGCGACTTTTCCACTCCGAAACAAGCTGCGGCTATAGAACGCGGGAAAACTTACTGGGAGTGGAGGCTGACCGACTCTACCGTCCGATCGCGACGCGACGGAGCGATCACTCCCACCGCGATTCGCAACCTTGGGAGCTTCCTCGACGCCACGAACTGGCGCTTGATCTATGGGTTGAACTTCGGCTCCGGCAGTCCGGAACGTGCGGCCGATGAGGCCGCGGTGGTAGCCAACGAGATGGGGAACCGCCTTATTGCATTTCAGATCGGCAATGAATCGGACTTCTTCGGCGGCAATCGGCTGTTCCGTGAGCCCCCGTTTGATTTCGCAGAGTACATCACCGAATTACAGCAATTCGTCAAGGCGATCCGCGCAACTGTACCGGCTGCCCGTTTCGCAGGTCCCGATACGGCGAGCAACATGGGGTGGGTCGAGGAGTTCGGCAAAGCCCGGATGTCGCGGACCGCTAGAGATAAAGCCGTGTTGCTCTCCAGTCACTACTACGCAATGGGTCCCGCGTCCAACCCGACCATGAACGCGGACAAGTTGCTTTCGTCCAATCCACATCTCGAAGAGCAAATCGCAAGAGCTGAAAAGGCGACGGCAGACTCCGACGGAATTCCTTTTCGAATGACAGAAGGAAACTCATGCTTCGGAGGGGGGAAGCCTGACGTTAGTGACGCGTATGTATCCGCCCTTTGGGTTGCCGATTACATGCTGCGAATTGCATGTGCAGGGTATGCCGGCGTCAACCTTCACGGCGGAGGGGACGGTTTCTATACACCCATCGAGACGCTTGACCCAGATGCCGCGAATCCGAGGCCGATGTATTTCGGTATGCAATTCGCCGATCGATTCGCAGGGTACGACATGCTTTCGGTCGATCTTGAAACTACGGCGAGCGTTAGCGCCTACCTGGGCCAATCGAAAGACTCAATCCAGTTGGCTCTTATCAACAAGGGGAGTCTGCCTGTGCGTATCTCTATTGAGGCTGGATTACCGCGCAAGAAACCGGGCCAGACCTGGCGTCTCTCTGGGAACGATCTTGCGGCCAAGAGCGGGATTTCTATGGCCAAGATCGGTGCGGGCCGTTCGGCAGTCACTCTTATTCCGCCTTATGCGGCCGAAGTAAGACGATGGGATGTCTAAGTTCTAAGATGTCGACAACTCAGTAGGCGATTTACTCGAAAGTCCCCACGCTGCGATTCGTGAACGCGCAACCTGCGACTAGAGTTCAGCCATTTTTGCAATGCCGGTCGATTACGTGTCACTGTACAGACCTTTCTTATTTTGCCCCATGGAAACACCAAGAGATCGCCAAAGTCCCTGTAACATCAGAGACCCTGGCACACCGCGCGTGATGAACGCCTGGCCGCGCGAGGTATACTCGACGATCGAATGTGAGCAAGCAAGAAACTTGTCTTACTTGCCAGTATCCGTAGTCGCGATTGGCTTAATCTCGCCTGCAGCTGACCCGAGCGTCAGCACGACAATTGTATCGGCTGCATCCGGGGTGTCCGTTAGAGTCACACTCAAGCCCGAAAGGGTCTGCAGGCACTTGGCCGCGCCTCCAGTGAGAACCGAGCATTCCAGCACTTTCGCCGGCAAGCCGGGTAGCGTCAATGTCGTGTCAATGGAATTGAGAATGTGCAAATAGATGACCTTGTCTCGGTAGGTGGAGACTCCGAAATCGCCCGGTAGGTAAGGGCCGCCGCGGGTCGCGTATATGCTCTGCCCATACAATCTCAACCAGTCTCCGATTTCGCGCAGACGATCAGCCTGGGCGGGATCAATTTGACCGTCGGGGCGCGGGCCGACGTTGAGCAAGAGGTTACCATCGCGTCCCACTGCGCCAACCAACAACCGAATTACATCGTCCCTCGTTTTGATTTTAACCTTCGGCTGATAGCCCCAGGCTCCAACGGTCAGCGTGGTACAGAGTTCCCATGGGTGTTGGTTGTCGAAGTTGCCCATCGCCCCGTCACCTTCGCGAGAGGGTGCGTGATTTCTCCAAAGCGGATACGGTATTCCGGCGAGCCGGTTGATTGCGAAGGCCTGTGCGGTAAGCAGGATCACGGCGACCTCGATGATGACGAGTTCCTTGGGCTGAGAGATGATCCCGAGCGATACGATCAGGGTTGTTGCTCCTGCGGGCGGATGGCTTACCCGGAACAGAGCCATGAGCGCACCTGTAGCCGAGAGTGAGAGTGCAGCGGCCAAGACCCTCGCAGCATGAACACCGGGATGCACGCCGAAAGGCGGGCTTGAGGCTACGGTGAGCGCAAAGGCAGCATAGCCACAGATGAGGCCGATCGCGTGCCCTAGAATGGTATTTACGTGGGCTTGAGGCTTCCGCCATTGGAGAAAAGAAGAAGAGATACGCAGTTGGACCAAGCGATGGAAAGACAAATGGACTTCCGGTAAGAAGGGCTAAGAACGCAAGCAGCCCGATGGTAATGAAACCATTTATGCAAACATAGACAGCCCGCACGAGGCGTGACTGGAAGTGCTGCAGGAGCCATTCCAGTCGCATGTGTGCGAGCAGCACTCCAACGTGGTCAAAGCCCCTGTGCTCGGCAACTTCCTGGTTCGGCTCATCTCGCGTATCTGGTTCATTTGGGGAGGTCATCAGATGTTGGGGAGCAGATCGAAGTATTCATCGTCTTCATTCTTGCCGCCCTCGCCGAGGCCGATCATCTTCTCCGACTCGATGAATTCGATCCGCTCAATCCACTTGACCATCTTGTAGCCAAGTTGATTTTCGACGCGCAGCCGAAGCGGAGCTCCGTAGACCTCGGTGAGGGGCTTTCCATTCATCTCGCAAGCGAGCAGGCACTGGGCTTTGAGCACATTCTCGATACTTTGCGTGTCGTAGTATGCGCCGCCATACAGAGAGCCTCCGAAGGAGTAGAATGCGACGACCTTTGCATTTGGCTTCGGGCGAACCAGACCGACGAGAGACTTCATCGGAAGCCCACCCCACTTTGCAATGCCGGTCCAGCCCTGGATGCAGTGGTGCATCGTGATCTCCTCGGTCTTTGCCAGCGTCTCGATATCCGCTAACGAAAGCTCGACCGGGTTATCGACGAGGCCGCACACCTTGAGCTTGTAGTTCTGGAATCCGTCCCTGGCCATCTGCTTCCAATCCTCGCGTTCGGGGATCTTGCCGTTCGGCCAAAAGCGCGGAGATATGTCGGCCTCGGCGAAGTGTTCAGTCGGCGAAAGGCGATTGAGCGTAGTTAACATTAAGGGATAGGTGATGAATTTCTGGACGTGCTGCAGGAAACGCGGGTAAATCCACGAGATGTAATGTGCCACGATCCAGGTGAGAACCACGACGCCGATGCCGACGAATCCCAGAATCATTCCAATGTGGTTCTGGTCGTCGGTCCCCATCACAATGTGGTTCATGTTACGGACGAACCCAGTCATCACGATCAGCGTGACGTGAACCACGATGAAGGCGAAGAAGCTGAGCATGGTGAGAAAGTGAATGGAGCGGGCCGATTGCCTGCCGCCAAAGAGCTTCGGGTACCAGTGGAAGCGATTCACCGCAGCTGGCGACATGGCGATACCGGTCATAATGGCCAGTGGACCAAAGACGAAGACAACTGAGAAATAGGCGATTTGCTGGAGCGCGTTGTAACCGTAATACCCGTTGAGTTCCGTCGGCAGGTGGAACGTCGCGTAGTGCACCCCCGTATTCCAGGCCTGGAGCAGCACCAGCGAGGATTGGGGGACGAGGCGCCGCCACTGCTCCGTGTCGAAGAGCATGATGACGAAGAAGAAGCCCGTGATGATGAAGCCGTAGACGTTGAGAAAGTGCCAGGAGCGGGCGGTGCCGATGGTATGCCGGTAACCCGGTGTGGCAACCATGGGTGAGATGTAGCGAGCATCGTCCTTTGCGGTCCAGAGCCGATCAGTGGGCACCTGGATTGGCGTCAGACGAATCCACTCGCTTCCCGGCGTGCAGTGGTTGTTGAAGTAGAGGCGAGGATGATCGGCAAGGATGGACAGACCGCTACGGATCAGCATCGTGACGAAGAGGAAGTTGAAGAAGTGACAGTAGCGCACCCACAATGGGAAGCCATGAGGACCGGTAAAGTTATTGGGATAGATCTGCGGGACCGGAGGAATATGGGGGAGCCCAACCAAGAGGACTTCAAGCCATGCCGCAAGCACTGGGAGAATCACCACGAATGCGGCCGTGATCAGGATGGAGGGCCGGATCCAGATGCGAAAGCGGCGATCAGGGGGATAATGAACAGCGGCGTGTGCCGCGTCGAACGGGATCATCGCTTATCTCCTATGGTTAGGTCCTTCATTCACAAGGATCATTAACATCGTAAAACGATATAACTGCTTACTGAGATGCACAAACCCTACGCCACAATCTGCTTGCGTTGACTGTCTTAACGCAAATACGGAGGTGCCGAGCAGAAGCGTAAGCGTGATATTTGCTGCAAACAAGAGAACTGCACTCAGTTCCAGCACTCCGGAGACTGGCAATACGTTCCACGCGAGGGGGAGGAGGCCTTCATAGGCCAGAGGCTCGGAGGTGACGCGCAGTAAGCATCCTGTCTGCAACAGCAACAGACTCAGAAATCGTTTGCTAAAGATAGCGCGGACTCCAGCAAAGTGGGGGAGTATGCGTGGCCCGATGGAGAAGACCATGGTGGCTGCGAAACCCACGGTGAGAGCATGGCGGGATGCACCCCAGACGCCGCCATGCTGATCCCCAAAGGCAGCCCATATGCTCACGCATCCTGCTATTGCCAGCCACACATAAGCAATTCGAACAAATGACGGGAAGCTGGGATGAATGCCTTGAATCTTGGCGCTTCCCAGCGGCTGTTGTGCTAGATGCAACGCCAATCCGATCACGATGGCGCTGCACGCCAGCAGGATCGTCGCCGCACAAGTCCAACCGGTGACTCCACAGAGTACGCCAAGCAGGTTGAGTGCCAGCGACAGCCGCAGTTTAGGAGCATCCGGCTTGGGAATTGCGAGGAACGTGGGCAGCCACCGTGCCGAGAAACCCCATACCACCGGCACAACGAATCCCCAGCCCATCAGGACAAGGTACTTCTGATCGAGCGCGTGAGAAAACGAGAGCAGGGTTCCCCGAAGTGCCAGCCGCAGGCACTCCACGAAGTTGAAAATGACAGTGGCGGTAAGCCCCACGGTACCCAGTAGAACGGAAGCCATCCAAGGCTCGATTGTTGGCTTCTCACACGTTCCTTGCACTGACTCGGGAAGCTTGTGGTGGGACGCGGCGGAGAGAAACAGAAGCACTGCGATCAGCTCGAATCCGGCCGAAGCCGGGAAAAGCGCTCTCCAATGCCAGGCGTAGATGTTGGCCAGCCACCGCAAGGCCACGCCCACTGTCCACAGAGTGAAACAAGCGAGGGGGATGCGAAGGACGGACCGGCCGCGTGCAGGTTGCGAATAGAAGCCGATGCCAAGAATGAAGCTGCCAATCCAGCCGAACATCTGGGCGTGACCGTGGCCCTCCATCCATGCGGCGGGCAGGCTGGCTGATCCGTGGTGGGCGCTGATGGCCATCAGGTTGGAAAAGCCCAGCAGAGTTCCCGGCAGCGCCAGAAAGAAGGTCCCGCTCAGGATCCAGGCGCGAAGCATCAAGCTCTTCTTACGCTCGCGAGTGGCGATGGCGTGCGTAGAATCTTCTCCCGCGTTGTACATGGACTGCCTCCACCACCAACCTTAGCTAGCGGGAATCGCCCTCGCAGTAACTTTTGTCACTGCGAGGGCGGCAGTATGGGAGTTGGATAGGGAGTGCGGTGGCGCTCCGCGACATGGATCAGCGACAATCGACGGAAGAAGGCCACGCGATGGCGATACAGATAGGCACAGAACCAGACAGCGGATTCGACGATCCGATTGGCATGTTGACAGACTGCCATCGGCGGATTGAGCGCTTCCTCGATATCCTGTGCATAGTTGCCGAGCGCGCACGAACGCGAAGGCTTACCGGCGAAGAGCGGTCTGCAGTGCAGGCGGCGCTCCAGTATTTTCACACGGGCGGGGAACGGCACACGGCAGACGAGGAAGAATCACTGTTTCCACGACTGCGAGGAAATGTCACCACCGGCAACCTGGAAGCGCTGGACCGCCTGCAACACGACCACCAGCATGCCTCAGACCTGCATGAGTCTGTGGATTGGCTGTACACGGCATGGATCTCGGCGGGCATTCTGGAGCCTGAAGAGCAAGAACGGCTATCGTCCCAGACGCGAAGGCTGAAGCAACTTTATGCGGAGCATATCCAAGTGGAAGAGAAGATTGTGTTTCCGCATGCGATGAACACCCTGGATCGTGAAACGGTCGCGGTGATCGGACAGGAATTCCGGAACCGGCGGGGCTGAATGCGCAGGATATCGTTGCGATGGGAAGGCGCGTCCCGTCGTCCGCGTTCTAACCAGTGCGCCAGCCGTGTTCTCGCCTACTCGCGGTGCAATCGCGCTCGTCAGCAGTCAACCACGGGCTTTGGGATTTGGGAACGCATCGAGATTGTCAGCGTCGCTGAGATCCATGCAGGTGAAGTCCTTCTCAACAATAAGTTCCAGGGTTCTGTGAAGGCCGAGATCGACGGTGGCGTAAATCCCCACTTGATCGGTTGCCGCCCATATGAGCGCTTTGTCGCGAGGCACAACGACAAGGATTTCGCGGCCCGTGTATTGAGCTTGCGGAGACGTCGCAACGGAGTCACAGGCGAGAGTGTACGTCAGATGGGACTGATCCCCAGAACAGAAGTAGAATCTCTCCTCAACGCGGGAGCCGTCGACAAGCTTCGACACCTCAGACCGCGTAACCCTTAGCCTGAGCGAGTTGCCCTTGATCCGAAGCTTCGTAATGCACCTCTGTTTTCCTGCTGCGGGAATACTTATCGCATTCTATGAGTAGCAGAAGTAGCGGGCAGGCGGCTTGGATCCACCGGCCGACTGCCCGCCGTGCCACGAACCAGGTTCAGGCTGCAGCGGCCGACGCGTCTGCGTCGTCGGTATAGATGGGCTCGGGTTCCGATACCGCGTGGGCACGGCCGCCGGAGCCAACCCAGGTTTTGGTCCAACTGCGCGCAACCACTCGCATCATAATCAGAATTGTGAAGGCAAGCGTTGCATAGCAGATCCATCCCAACCGATAACTGCCAGTGTGCTGCTTGGACATCCCAAGGACGTTGGGGAGGATGCCTCCACCCAATGCCCCAATTTCGCCAATCATTCCACCGGCAACCGCAGTGGTGATGGGCCAGCGAAGTGGGACGAGTTGGAAGGTGGCTCCATTGCCGGCGCCCAACGCCGCGAAGCAGAGCATGAAAAGCAGCGTGGTGACGATGAGGGTCGGCGTCGCCATCAGACCGAAGAGCGCGGCGATGGCGATCAGGAAGACAACCGACAGCGTAGTGATACCGCCGATCTTATCCGCGAACCAGCCGCCGAGCACGCGGGTAAGACTTCCGGTGAGTGTAGCAAAGACCGTGAGCGTGCCGGCCTGCACCTTAGTGACGTGGTACTGGCTGTAATAGAAGGACGGCAGGAAGGTCGCGAGACCGAGGAAGCCGCCAAAGGTGATGATATAGATCAGGTTGAAATACCATCCGTCCGCCTCGAAGAGGCAGCTGAGGTGCTCACGCAAGCTCTGGTGCTCAATGTCCGGCGGCTCCTTGGCGAAGAAGATCATGACGCCGAGGGGTAGAAGCATGGTGGCGGCGGCGAATCCGTAGACGTGCTGCCAGCCGAAGTGCATGGCCAGGCGAGGCGCAAAGAGGGCGGCGAGAGCTGTGCCACTGTTACCGGCTCCCGCAATGCCCATAGCAAGTCCCTTGTACTGCTTGGGAAACCAACCGGAACCCAGCGAAAGGGCGACGCCGAAACTGGCGCCTGCAATCCCGAGAAGCACACCCATCGCAAGAACGTTGTGATACGTGTGTACAAAGAAGAATCCATACAGCAGCGCGATGATGATGGCGGACATTTCCACGATTGCGGCCTTCTTGCGGCCGATGTATTGCGAAAGAACGCCAAGCGGGAAGCGCATGAATGCGCCTGCCAGCGTGGGCACGGACACCATGAAGCCTATCTGCGCGGGGGAGAGGTGGAACTGCTGGCTGATGAAGGGGCCCATCGCGCCGTTGAGCACCCAGATCGCAAAGCTGAAGTCGAAGTAGAGAAATGCAGCGAGAAGCGTCGGCGGGTGGCCAGACTTCATAAAGGCTTTGTAGCTTGCCATGGAATTCCTCCGGAAGAGATGGTGGTACTGGGTGTGTCGGGCTCCGGGAGCAACGTCATGGTTGCTCCGTGTGCTGGCAGACACCGGCTTCAGGGCCGGAGAGAAATTGTTGCCGCGTCAGACTGCGGTGGTCTTCTCCACGCGAACCGCACACTGTTTGAAGTTCGGTTCGCGCGAGATGGGATCGAATGCTCCGAGAGTGACAAGGTTCGAATTGGTCTCGGAGAAGTGAAACGGCATGAACACCTGGCCGGGCGCGACGATGGCCGTGATGCGCAGTTCAAGGTTCGCCACCTTGCTGCGGCGGGAAACAACGGTGACGCGATCGTGCGAACTGAGTTTGAGACGTTTGGCGTCGACGGGGTTCATCTCTAGCCAGGCGTTCGGCACCATCTTGTTGAGCATGTCGACCTGCGCGGTTTTGGTGCGGGTATGCCAGTGCTCGACGGTGCGGCCGGTGTTGAGGATGAAGTCGTACTCCTTGTTCGGCTGCTCGGCAAAGGGATCGCAGGGGACGAGAAGCAGGTTTGCGCGCCCGTCGGGCGTTGGGAATACTCCATCGGTGTAGAGACGTTCGCCGCCCCACTGCAGGCCGCCCTCCGCTTCGATCTCCTCCCAGGTAAAGTGGCTGTAGTCGCACATGCGGCCAGCGGAGACGCGCTGCCACTCGAGAAAGGCGTCGTGCGTCGTCGACCAGCCGGGATAGAGCACCTGGCGGATACCCATGCGCTCGGCAAGATCGAGAAAGATGTCGAAGTCGGCGCGCGCCTCACCGGGAGGAGCGACGATACGATTCGCCTTGCTGACGCGGCGTTCCGAGTTGGTATAGGTGCCTTCCTTTTCGCCCCAGATGCCGGCGGGAAGGACAAGGTCGGCGAAGTCGCTCGTCGGCGTGGGATGGAAGC
>Ga0207416_1002688_pt1 | contig 18588 bp, 14 predicted proteins | sample PaiPotPPM11metaG_FD_184107 | JGI IMG/M metagenome (GOLD analysis project Ga0207416, IMG submission 184107) | Iron sulfur acid spring bacterial and archeal communities from Banff, Canada, to study Microbial Dark Matter (Phase II) - Paint Pots PPM... ...
TATTCGCGTAATAGCGCGCCGCCGTGCCGGGGCCGCCGTTCGCCAGCCACGGATGCCACTCCGCCGCGAGAAACGGCTTGAGTTCCTGCATGCTCGGCAGATCATTATGGATATCGGTGTCTATGAGATGGAGCGCGGCGGCATCCTCCGCCCGCGTTGTGGATCGGGGTGCGATTGCGACCGCCATTGGGCCTCTCCTCCTTACGGAACCGATACGGGATCGCCGCTCTGCCTATCCTACCAAAGTTCGAGGCTTGAGGCTTGGAGGGATTCCTCGCACTCCGAACGCATTACGCCACGTCGAAGACACACTTGCCCGTCGTGCCCCCCTCGAAGGTGCGAAACGCCTCGTCCGCCTGGTCGAGCGTGAAGCGGTGGGTGATGATCTGCGATAACGGCACTTCCCGATCCGCGATGAACCGGGCGCACTCGGCGAGGCCGTGCGTGCTGAACGTCCAGGAGCCGTAGATCGTCAGTTGCTTGTGGATGATGTCGCGGCTGATGTCGAAGGTCGTCGTATTTCCCTCGCCGACGAAGCAGGAACGACCCCAGATGCGCGCGGCCCGCACCGTATTGACGCGGGCGGCGGGGTTGCCGGTGCAATCGAGCGTCGCGTCCGCCCCCTCGCCGTGCGTCAACTCCTGAATCGCCGCGACCGGGTCTCCCTCCAGCGGGTTGAGCGTCACGTCCGCGCCGTGCTGCCGGGCGAGCGCGAGCCGATCCGGGGAAAGATCCACGGCGATGACGCGCGCGCCCATCGCCCGCGCCAGGAGCGTCCCGCTCAATCCGACCGGACCCTGCCCGAAGATCGCCAGCGTGTCCCGCCCGGAGAGATCGAGCCGCTTCAGCGCCATATAGGCGGTGCCCGTCCCGCAGGCGATCGCGGCCCCTTCGTCGAAACTGAGCGCGTCGGGGAACCGGACGAGCGTGCTCGCGGGCACGCACATGTACGGGGCGTTCGCGCCGTGGCCGGAGAAGCCGTAGACGATACTGCCGTGCAGGCACATCTGCGAGTATCCCGCGCGGCAATGATGACATTCGTCGCAGCCGTGGTAATGATGCACGATCACCCGGTCGCCGATCCGCGCCTGCGCGTCGGTGACGTGGACACCGCGCTCGATCACGATGCCACACGGCTCGTGCCCGCCAATTGGCAGGCGCTCCGGATCAACGTCCGCCCTCGGTGCGCGATAGGGGCGGAAATCGCTGCCGCACATGCCCGAACTCTGGATGCCAACAATCACCTCCTCCAGCCCCGGTGTCGGGTCGGGAAACTGCCGCAGTTCGACTTCACGATCGCCCAAAAAGACGAGTCCATGCATCTGATCCTCCTGATGCTGAGTGGTCTACCACCCGCGAATAGCGTCCTTCTCTGTACTCCCATCATAACGGACGCGCTCGCATCACGGAGTGGCACGCTCCGGGCGACCCACGCGGAGACGCATATTGTATGTTACCTCATATTTTACTGCGTATATTTCATCAGAAAAAATATCTATACGAACACGATAGCCTTTTGACAAATCGCGCGGCTTCGCGGAATCTACCCAAGCGTTTCACGAGAATACTTGATCGTGGAGCGTGGTTGCCCTCCTGATGTGCGGGAGGCATCTGTCACTGGACAGCGAAGGAGGTTGGCTCGATTCCCGATTGACGACGCACCGATGGAATCAGACGTAGGGGGTGCGCGGGGGTGCGCCCTGAGAGAAGGTGGAGAAATGAGCATGAAGAAGGCGCGGTTCTTTGTTGCCATGATGATGGTTCCGGCCCTCCTGGGCCTCGCCGCAGGGGTCTACGCGGCGGTTAACTTCCAGGTCGTCCCGGGCACGTATGACCCTGCCCACACCTTCCTGGTGCAGGCCACATGGCTCGACGGCATCGGCTGCCCGACGAATGCGGGGGTTGACCTCACGGGGAGCGGCCACACGACACCCTACACGGATCCGGCCTGCTCAACCGGCGGCTCCAACGATCCGCACAATCAGGGGCTCTTACTGGCGAAGACCGGCCCAACGGGAAACTATGCTGCGGCTCAGGCCAAACTCCAGGGTGTTGACGGCGTGACGCTCACCGAACTCGGCTACGATCTGCGCAAGCCGCGAGGCATCGGCGATTTGAGCGGCTCGCACTGCGGCGCGGGCGCCCCGCGCTTCAATGTCTCCCTGCAGGATGGTAAGAGCTATTTCATCGGCTGCCAGTCGCCGCCGCCAACGACGCAGACCGTCGGCAATGGTTGGCTGCGGCTGCGGTGGGGTGGCTCCGTGCCCCTGGTTGGATACAACCAAACAACCGGCGCGCTCGAACCCATTGTGGGAAAAGTCAAGTCCATTGAAATCGTCTTCGATGAAGGCCAGGACACCGGGCCAGACAACTTCGGCCTCGCCGTACTGGACAACATTGATGTCAATGGCACGCTCGTCGGCCATGGCCCATCAAAGAACGGCCAAGGCGGAGACGATCAGGGTGACAACGGCGATCAGGGTGACAACGGCAACCATGGCAACGCCTAACCGGTAGGTAGTAACCCCAATCGTATTAGGCGCTGAAGGACGGGCGGGCCATCGCGGCCCGCCCGTATTCGTTGTCCGGTATCGTCAGTACCTGAGCACTGGTTCCGCCGGGGTCCACGCCGTATAGTACAAAGCGCCGGGCAATCACGGCGACACGAGAAGGGTACGGCAGCGCGACCGAGGTGCGGGATGTGGAAGCGACGAATGATACCGACGGGGCAACAACCCGGCAATGGGGCAGCGCGCCACGACGATCCCAGTAACCTCGCGGTGTTTGACAGATTATCGGTGGACGGCCGGCGCGGCCGTTTATGGCGACTGCTTGGGCTGGGCTGGCTGCTCGTCCTGATCAACCCCGTCGCCGAACTCTTCCGCACCCATCAATCGCCGCCGCGCCTTGTCTTCGGACTGGTGGGGATTGCCACCTTCGTGGCGCTCTATCTCTGGATGCTCTTCAGCGATCGGGAGCATCCGATTCCGTTTTTCAAGCGTTGGGCGATGATCTTCATCTTTCTCACCGTCGAAGCGGTCGCGCTCAATCTCACCTTCGGCCTCTCCTGGATTGGGCTGTTCTTCTTTCTCACGGTCAGCGCGGGCCGCGCGCCGCCACGGATCGCCGTCTGGCTGATCGTCGGTATCAGCATCGCGGCGGGGCTTACCGACGCGACATCGGGCTTCAGCGTGACCGATTCGGCCTTGCTGCTCCTCCAGGTCGGCTTGATCGGCATCAGCATGATCGGCGTCTTCCAAATGGTGCGCGTCAACCGGGAGATGCGGGCGGCGCGCGAGGAAAACGCGCGCCTGGCGGTCGCCGAGGCGGTGGCCAAGGAACGGCTCCGCTTCGCGCGGGAACTCCACGACTCGGTGACGCAGGAATTATTCTCGATGACGCTCCACGCCCGCACGATGCTCAAGAACCTCGACCGCGCGGGCACATCCGCCGACGATCCGGTGCGCCAGCAGGTGAAAATCCTCAGCGACCTCGCGCAGGCCGCCCTCGCGGAGATGCGGATGCTCATTTTCGAACTGCGGCCCGGCGCGCTGGCGGAAGAAGGGCTTGTGAGCGCCGTACGCAAGTTGGCGGCCTCCGTCAGCGCGCGGGAGGAGATCGCCATTGATGTGGACGCACCCCCGGATCGCCTCCCCCTCGCGAATAACGCGGAGGAGCATCTCTACCGGCTCGTGCAGGAGGCGCTCAACAATGTCGTCAAGCACGCGGGCGCGGGCCGGGCGGTCGTGCGGATGGACGTGGTGGAGAGCGGCGACACACTCGTTGTGGAGGTTCGCGATGACGGCACGGGGTTCGATCCCGCCATCGCGCATCCGGGTCACATGGGGCTGGAGACGATGGCCGCGCGTGCCAGGGAACTCGGCGGCGACTGCACGGTTGTCAGCGCACCCGGCGACGGAACGACCGTGCGCGTCACCCTCCCCCTCGACGTAAACGCGCTCGACCACCGGATTCCCACCGCGCAGATACATCCTCTCCTCTCTCGTCAGGCCCATCATCCGTAAATCGGGGCGGTCTTTCCGCGCCGCGCTCGCCATGCCACGAAGAGCGCGACGAGGAGCAGGACGAGCGCGAGTGCGCGACCGTCGTAGTTAATCACCAGCGGCCATGACGGGCGATCGGGGAACCACTCGTGCAGGTAGCCGAAGCCCGCGCTGCTCACGACGATGCTGGCTGGGATGAGGAAGGCGCCGCGGACCAATGGCACGCAAGCGAGCAACAGCAGCACATACCACGGCTGGCTCGGTGTCGCGAGGGTCAGCAGTACGATAAACAAGAGCGCGATCCGATCCGCGATCCCACGGAGTGACGCCACCGGGCACAGCCAGCACCAAACGGCGCATGCCATCATCACCGCGACGATGCCACCTTCGTACCATGCTGTCGCGGAGAGAAGGGCGAGCGGCGAGCGGGCGAGCAGCGCAGCCGGATTCCCAGGCAACCACCGCGCGAGACGCAGGACTTGATGGAGCAGATAGTACCGCGCGCCGGAGGAAATCCCCTCTTCCTGCACATAGCCCGGCAGGAAGCCGAAGACGTGCGCGCCGACGGAAAGGAAGGGGGCATACATGAGCGCCGTCGTCGCGAGCAGTGCGACGAGGAGGCGGAGATTACGGCGCGGGGTGGAGAGGAACGCGGGGAGCGCGACGAGCGCGTACAACTTGACGAGCGTCGCGCAGGCGAGCAGCACGCCCGTGCGACCGAAACGATTCCCGTTGCGGGCGTACAGCGCGAGCGCAATGAAGAGCGCGGCGACGACATCAATGTGGCCGCTGTGCGCGACTTCGAGAATCAGCACTGGGTGCCACGCGTAGAGCAATACACGCTCGGGCCGCATCCGCTCCCGCATGAGCAGGCCGACGAGGAGCGCTGCGGTGAAGAGATCGAGCAGGGAAATAGCCAGTTTCGTCCACACCACGCTGTCCGGATGGATCACGTAGAGCGCGCGAAAGACCCCCTGAGCGACTGGCGGGTAGATCGTCCGGACAGGTTTGCGGTTGATACCGGGATAGATCGCACCATCCCGCAAGCGCCCCAACGCCGGATCATTGGGCGCGTAGCGGTACGGGTTGATCCCGGCGATCTGGACGCGCCCGTCCCAGATATAGCGATAGATGTCGTCGGAGACCGTCGGCGTCTGCGGGATGAAAACGAGACGGGCGCAGAGGGCAACGAGGAAGATCAGCGCGAGCGTCCATCGCACGGGGGGTTTGCGCCGGATCACCCATGCCACCGCCAGGCTGTAGACCGCGAGTTCGACGACGAACAGCGCGGTGAAGGCGTGGTAATGGGCTGCCACGATCCGCCACCGCGCGATAGCAGAGGTCGAGATGACCAGCGTGACACCACAGATCGCCAGGACGCCGAGATCGAGCAGCACGCCGCCTTTCGTACGCGTAGGCCCCTGACGATCCAACGCCGCGAGAGATGCGTACCCGACCCGGAGAGGCGCGACCGTTCGACACAGAGCGCGGGGGACGCGCGAGCGCTCCCCACTGTTCGGCTGCCGCATATCGAGCGCGGTAGCCACTGGAGGTTCCTCGCCTATCTTAGACAACCCGTGCGGTCACCTGGTGGTAGCCGGTCGCACCTTGCGGCACAATGTCGTGCAATTCGGCAATCTGGAGCGCGCCGGCGCCGTCAGTCGCACGGACAATGAGGCGATACATCCCCGGTTGTGGAGGTGTCCACGCGAGGCTCCAGAGCGCCCAGGAGAGGCGGGTGCCGGGGTAGTCAATCCGTGCTTCCTGCCACGTCGCGCCATCGTCGGTGCTGACTTCGACGCGCGAGATACCACGATCGCCACCGAAAGCGATTCCTCGAATCGTCGTCGGCATATGCGCGGGGAGGGATGCACTCCCATCGGGCACATCAATGCGCGAGCGGGTCGGGATGATAAAGTTCGGCCCCCAGCCTTGCTGCGCGTAGAAACCTTTCACCGGATGGTCCACGACTTCAATGCGGGTGACCCATTTGACGTTCTTCTCGCCATACATCCCCGGCACGATGACGCGAACAGGATAGCCGTGTCGCTGCGGCAGCGGCGCTCCATTCATTTCGTAGACAACGAGCGTCGTCGGGTCCATCGCTTTGTCGAACGGGATGGTATCGGTGTAGCCGTCTGCGCCGGTCAGTTTGACTTCCACGATGCCCGCGTGCGGGCCCGCAGTGTCGAGGAGCGTGCGCAATGGTACGCCCTTCCATTTCGCGTTACTCATCAGCCCCGCCCCCACGCCATTGCTGATGCACATGAGCGTCGTTTCCTGCTCGATGGGAGCGAGCGCGGCCAGGTCATTGAAGGAATAGATGCGGCCGTGATCGGCCTTGCCGCCGATTTCGAGCCGCCAGAATGCCTTCGTGGGATTGGGGTCAACGACATTCTTCGTGACGGCATAGAAACGATCGTTGGGCGTGATCGGCTGGACACCGGCCCCCTTGTATTGCAGCCCGTCGTAGGAGAAGACGGCGCGTGTGTTGAACCGTGCGAGGCTTACGCGCACGCCGATCCCGGCGATCAGCCCCGCGCCCACGGCGATGGCAGTCCGGCGACCGATCAGTTGCCCGGCGACCGGTGCGGCGCTTCGGATCGGGGCCGCACTTGTCAGCGCCCGGCAGATGAGCACGAGCGTCACACCGTACGTCAGGTAGGCGACGAGTAACCCGACGATGGTCAGCGCCGTTGCCGGATGCGGGGAAAATCCCCGGAAGTTCGCGCCGAGTATCGGTTGCAGCAAGGCGAGCGTCCCGAGCCAGAGCAGCGCCACGACGATCGCGATGAATACCAGCGCCACGGGGCTGAGGCCGAAGCGACGCGGCTTCATCGGTTCCGCCGTGCGGCTGTTCTCAGTAAGGAGGGAATAGAACAGACCGACAACGACACCGACGGCGACCATACCGGCGAGAATGGAAAGGACGCCAAATCGCTTCAGGCCGTTGTATCCGCCGAAACGGTCGAAGAGCGAGAAGAACTCGGGAATCCGCAGGAGCGGGGCGATTCGGTCGGGGATGCTTTCGGGCGGGGCGGGGACGCCCAGCCAGACGCGCAATCCGACCATCGCAAGCAGCATCGCCAGCGTTGCGAGCGCCCCGCTCACAAGACCGGCAGCCAATGCCTGGAGCCATCGCGTCGTACCGCGCGCCGGTGCAACAACGGCTGAAGTGACGGGTGCGATGATTGTGATCGGTTCATCTTCCTGGATCGCCATCGGTGATCTCTCCCTTTGCGTGCGAATGCGCCGCTTTTTGACAGCGCGCGTATCGGTATCCGTCAGCATTCCAGATTGTGCATGCGCCCCACGGGACCAGAAACGCGAGGGCCGCGAAGGTGGCAGCCGTGAAGATCTGTTCTCCCGGCATCGCCACACGCGTCCAATCCGCGAAGGTGACCGCGGGTCTTGCGATTGGCTCCGCGATGAGCAGAATGCCGCCCGGCGCGAGCACACGGTGCAGTTCCGCCATCGCGCGGCGATGCTCGCGCACCACCATGAAGAGCCGGGAGGCGACGATCCGGTCGAAGGATCCATCCGGTTGGGAGAGGGAACGGACGTCGTCGCGAATGAAGCGGATATTGCGTGGCCCGCCCCGTGCGATCCGTTGTCGCGCCAGCGCGATCTGGGCCGGGGAATTATCTATGCCGGTGACGCGGACGGCGGGGTGCCGCGCGGCAATCACCGGCGCGTAGTACCCCGGCCCGCAGCCGATCTCGGCGGCGTGCCGCGCGTGCGAGAGGTCGAGCGCGGCCAGACCCGCCGCACGGTCGTCGGGGCAGGCATGGAGGCGGAATGCGGCGTATTGGTTCGCATATCGCTCGTAGGGCATACTGGGTGGGACCATGTCACCTCCTCTATCGGACGCGTCCAATACAAAGAGGGTAGGCACGGCACCTTGCCGATTGATTGCCCGGTTCTTACGTTTCCGTGAAGCGGCCGGCATATCGTGGGCACGCGAAGACCGCAGTTTGGTCTGCGCATTTCAATGACGCGGCGGGACGAGATTTGGTTCCATCGAGTCAGCGTTCTCGTTCACTGCTCACTGCTCGCTGGTTACTGCCCGTTCGTCCCCTCTCGCTCTCTGCTCTTGAGGAAGGCGATGATCGCGTTCAATTCGTCCGGCGTCAGGTTGCCACCGTACGCGGGCATGTTGCTGCCACCATTGAGGATGCGGATGGTGATCGCGTCCTGCGAGAGGCGGCCCGACACCTTTGTCAGGTCCGGGCCACGATTGCCGCCCTGCCCGTTGACCGCGTGGCAATACTGGCACCCCTTCGCGTTGAAGAGGTGCGCCCCCTGCGCGACCGGCCCACTCGTTGTGCCGACAACCTGCGCGGAGAGCGGCTGTACATCGAAGTGCGGCGACCAGGGCGCGCGGGCGGCGATCTGCCAGAGCGTCCCGATCATGATGAGTGTCAGCAGCACGAAACCGACCGCCCATGGCCGCCGTTTCGGGCTGCGCTCGCCATGGTTGGAGACGAAGGGCAGCCCGAAGAGCACGACAAAGAGGAGCACCGGCGCCAGGATGATGACGTAACTCTCCGTCCCCTTCGGCAAGAGCGCGAGCACGCCAAAGTACCAGAGGAAATACCAGTCCGGCCGCGGATAGGCATTAATAATCGAAGGGTCTGGCTGATTTCCCAACTCCTTGGGACCGAAGATGATCGCCAGCAGCAAAATAGTGCAGAGCACCGCGACGCCGAAGATCGCATCCCGCCAGGCCGCGTCCGGCCAGAAGGGCACGCCATTGCGTTTCAGGAGCGCGTCGTATTTCGCCCGGTAGGTCTTCGGGTCCACGGGATCGCCCGCCTTCGGCGGCTCGGAGATGCCATCATGGATGACGAGGTAGAGATGCAGCGCGACGGTCGCAAAGATCAGTGCCGGGAGGAAGAAGACATGGATGGCGAAGAAGCGGCTCAAGGTCGCGCCGCTCACCGTATCGCCTGCGAAGATGAAGTGCGCAAGCCCCTTGCCGATGATCGGCATGCGGCCCGCCTGCTCGGCGGCGACCACGAGCGACCAGAAGCCGTCCTGATCCCAGCGCAGCAGTTGGCCGGTGAAGGCCATCGCGAGCGTCAGTGCGAAGAGGACAACGCCGGTGAGCCAGTTCACCTCGCGCGGAAACTTGTATGAACCCATCAGGAAGACGCGGATCATGTGAATACCGATACAGATCATCATCGCGGAGGCGGCGAAGTAATGGATGCCGCGCACGATCCGCCCGAAGGTGTCATGCGAGATGAACTGAAGGCTGTTATAGGCGTCCGCCGTCGCGGGGATATACGACGTGGCGAGGACGATCCCAGTGGCGACGAGCGTCATGAAGGAGAAGAGTGTCGCGCTGCCAAAAACGTACGCCCAGCCAATCCTCCCCGTTTCCGGCACCGGATGGCGGAGGATCGGGCCAACCAGTTTCGATGTCCCCGTCCGGTCATCGAATGCCCGCCATGCCCGTGTAAAGACATTGCCTCGCTTCGCTTCCGCTGCCATCACATCAATCTTTCACTCTGGTAGTGGCGTAGGCTTCAGCCTGCGTTTCGGGATCGCAGGCTGAAGCCTACGCCACCACTACTCAGTCCTCAGTCCTCAGTTCTTTGCGCGCTACCCTCGTCACGTTACCGGAATGGGGCTGGTCAGGATTTCCACCTGCCCGTTGTTGGTGCGCACCGGATATGTCGTCAGCGGCTGTGGTGGCGGCCCGGCGGCGACCGTGCCGTCTTTGTAGTAGACGCCGCCGTGGCACGGGCACATGAAGAGGTTCGCATCCGCCAGCCAGCGTACCGGGCAGCCGAGATGCGAGCAGTGGATCGAGAAGGCGACGAAATCCTGCGGGCCGTTGCGCCGGAGCCACGCCCCGGTGTTCCCGGAAACGCCCGTCCAGGGCACCGATGAATTGTCCGTGTACTTCACCAGGTTCGTCGTGCCGACCATGAAATCGTCCACCTTCCCGACCGGGCGCCACTCGCCCGGCTTCTTGACAAAGAGCGGCCGGATCAGGAACCCGACGACGGGCACGCCCACCGCCGCCGCCCCTGCCGCGCCCAGCCCGATGCACAACCAGTTCAGGAACCGCCGCCGGCCAAGCATCTCCGGCGATTCCGCATGATCTGTCCCGGTCGGCGCGTAGGTCTCAATGGTCATGGCGCAGTTCTCCGATCCAGCCGCCGAGGCCGAGGGCAAGGAGCGCCAGCCCGATGACCGTAATGGCGATCGTCGTCACGATGCCCCAGGCGAGGAAGACGATGCCGACCGCGAGCACAACGGGCCAGTACGTCGGCCGGGGGAGATGGGCGGCGGGCAACGGCTCCCAATCAGGATGGTCGGGGGAGTACTGAGGATTCCGGGCGCCCCCTGGGCGGGATGAGGACTGAGGATTGAGTGTCGAGGCGAACGGTTCACGAACCGCCCCTACCTCATTGCTTCCTGCCCAAAAGGCGCCCGCTCGTTGCTCGTTGCTCCCTTTGCGGAGCGCGGCAACGATGCCGAGCGCGCCACCAAGCGCCGCGCCCATCGCGATCTTGATCGCGTTCTTTTTCATGTCCGACGACTGATCGGGCATCAGGTTCCCTCCCCCGACGATGACGGAACGACGCGTGGGGAGCCTACGTAGCCGCGCGCCGCACGCGATTCATCCTCTTCATCTGATTCGCCCTGCCAGCACGCGAATGTGCCGACGATCGCGCAGAGATAGACGAGACCTCCCGGCACCCACATGATCAGCCCGCCGAATTGCTGATCCATCGCCGGCGAGAGCCCCCACCCGTCCCGGATCAACGACAGGAAGCCGCGCGTGTCTACGGGATGCAGATATACCGCGTAGAGGCTGGGCGATGCGAACGTGAGAATGATGCCGAGCAGGCTGCTCGCGACGGCGGCGGTGAAGAGATAGAGCATCGCGGCGAGGGGCGCATACCGCGATGTCGGCAGCGGCGCGCAGACCGGCCACCAGAAGATCACGCCGGTGATGAGGAAGCAGAGATGCTCGCCTATATGGATGTCGGCGTGCGCGAGCGTCGCGTTGTAGAGCGCCGGGATGTGCCAGAGATACATCGCACCGATACCGAGCAGCCATGCGACGGCTGGTTGACGCAGCACGCGCTCCACCACGCGTACGCGGGGCGATCCGAGCCACTGTTCCACCAGCCACGCCGGGAGGCCGAGGATCAGGAGCGGCGGCACGATGAGCAGGAGCAGAAGATGCTGGATCATGTGCGCGCTGAAGAGATACGTATCGCCGAGCGTATCGAGGGGCGAGCACTGCGCGAAAAGCAGCACGACGACACCCACGAAGTAGTACCATGCCTGCCGCGACGGACGGCGGCGCGTCATCGCCACGTAGCCGGCGACCAGCGCCGTGCAGCCGATCAGCACGGACGGCTCGCCGTCCCACGCGGTCGTCAGGAGCCGCCACGTCGTCATACGCGCGCCCAGAGGTAGATCGTCGCGAAGATGACGATCCAGACAACATCCACGAAATGCCAGTAGAGCGAAACCGCCTCGATTGCGACGGAATGCGGCCCCTTGAAGGTATTGCGCAGCGCGAGGCCAAAAAGGATCGCAATGGCGACCAGCCCCATCAAGACGTGGAAGCCATGGAAGCCCGTCAGCGTGAAGAAGGTCGAGCCGAAGAGGTTGCGGCTGATCGTCACATTCTCGCCGATCAAACGCTGATACTCCCGCCCCTGCCCGAAGAGGAAGACCGCGCCGAGGATCACGGTCGCAAGGAGCGAGAGACGCATCATCGTCGGATTGCCCCGCTTCAGGCTGCGGCCCGCCCACCAGATCGTGGCGCTGCTGGCGAGCAGGCAGACGGTGTAGATGCCCGTCTTGACCGGATCAAGCACCCGGCCCGCGTTCGACGGGCTGCTGCTCGATTCGTTGAAGAGATTGTTGTGATAGTAGACGAAGGCGAGGATCAGGAGGACGAAGAAGACTGCCTCTGACGCGAGGAAGAGCGCCGTCCCTTGCAGGTTCTTGTCAATGCCGATTTCCGCCGTCCCCGCCGTGCCCCGCTGGCTCGTTTGGCGCTCCCAGTCCGGGTTCTCCGGGTGCGCGACATCCCACAAAGGGCGGCGGCTGCGGATCGGCGGCAGGCGGTCGAAGTTATGGATCGGCGGCGGCGAGGTCGTCGCCCATTCGAGCGTCCATGCCTGCCACGGGTTGTCGCCCGCAGTCGCGCCGTGATGCAGGCTCGCGATGAGATTCCAAACGAAGATGGCGACCGAGAGCGCGAGGATGAACGCACCGATCGTCGAGGCGAGATTCAGCACGCCCCACCACGGCAGATCGGGATAGGTGAAGACGCGGCGCGGCATGCCGAGGATGCCAAGAATGTGCTGCACGCCGAAGGTGAGATTGAAACCGATAAACGTCCACCAGAAGTGCCATCTTCCCCACACCTCCGAGAGCATCCGCCCTGTCACCTTCGGAAACCAGTAATAGATACCCGCGAAGACGGCGAAGAGCGTGCCGCCGAAGAGGACGTAATGCATATGCGCGACAACGTAATATGTGTCCGTCGTCTGCCAGTCGGTCGGGACGACGGCGAAGGAGACACCGCTAATGCCGCCGATCGTGAAGAGGATGAGGAAGGCCATCGCGAAACACATCGCCGTCGTGAAGCGGATCGCGCCACCCCACATCGTCGCCACCCAGTTGAAAATCTTGATGCCCGTCGGCACGGCGATCAGCATGCTCCCCGCCGCGAAGATGATGTCCGCCGGTCTGCCAAGCCCGACGGCGAACATATGATGCGCCCAGACGGCGAAACTGAGGAAGGCGATCCCGACGGTGGAACCGGCGACGAAGCCGTAGCCGTAGATCGGCTTGCGCGAGAAGACCGGGATCACCTCCGAGATGATGCCGAAGGCGGGCAACACCATGATATAGACCTCCGGGTGGCCGAAGCCCCAGAAGTAATGCTGCCAGAGCACTGCCGAGCCGCCCGACGCGGGTGTGAAGAAATGTGCGTTCAGTTGCCGGTCCGCCAGCAGCATGACGAGCGACGCATTGAGGATCGGCAGGGCGAAGATGATCAGCATCGCGTTGATGAAGGTCATCCAGACAAAGAGGGGCAGGCGGCGAATGCCCATCCCCGGCGCGCGCTGCGTGAGGATCGTCACGATGAAGTTGATACCGGAAAGGACCGTGCCGATACCCGTCGTCAGTAAGCCGAGCGCCCAATAATCAAGGCCGCTTGTGAAGGAGAAGGCGCGCTCGCTCAAGGGCGCGTAACTGAACCAGCCCGCGTCGGGCGCGCCGCCGCCGATGAAGGAATAATAGAGGAGCAGGCCGCCGAAGATGAGCAGCCAGAAACTGAGGGCGTTGAGACGCGGGAAGGCCATGTCCCGCGCGCCGATCATCAGCGGCACAAGGTAGTTGCCGAAGCCGATCAGCATCGGCATGACGACGAGGAAGACCATCGTCGTGCCGTGCATCGTGAAGATCTGGTTGTACGCCGCCGGCGAGAGGAAGCCGTTCTCCGGCCTCGCCAACTGGACACGCATCAGCAGCGCCTCGAGCCCACCGACGACAAAGAAGAAGAGCGTCGCGATCAGGTACATGATGCCGATCTGCTTGTGATCCACCGAGGCGACCCAACTGAGCAGCCCCTCATCGGATTCGACCTTCGGCAGCGGGGTATCGAGTTCAGGCACAAGCGGCACATTCGCCACAATCGCGCTACCTTTCGACGGAGGAATTCGAGCGGTTTCCGATCATTGCTGCGCCTCCAGGTAGGCGACGAGGGCACGGATTTGGTCGTCGGTCAGTTGGAGATTCGGCATGTGATTGCCGGGCTTGACGGCTTGGGGACTCTTGAGCCACTTGGCGAGGTTGTCCGGCGTGTTGTCCAGCACACCGGCGGCAATCGTGTCGCGGCCACCGAAATGGGTGAGGTCCGGGCCGACGTGCGCATTCGCGCCCGTCCCCGCGATTGCGTGGCAACTGGCGCAGGTCTGTTGCTGGAAGAGGTGCGCGCCCTGCGCCGCATCGCCGCCGGTCGGGGCCACCGCTGCCTGCCTTTGCTGCCGCTGCCAGGCGTCAAACTCCGCTTGCGGCTGGACGATGACGCGGATGCGCATCCAGGCATGCTCCGCGCCGCAATACTCCGCGCACGCGCCGAGGAAGGTACCCGTCTGGGTCGGCTCGACCCAGAGCCAGTTGGTGTGGCCGGGGATCATATCCATCTTGCGACCGAGTTGCGGCACCCAGAAATCATGGATGACATCCCCACCTTCAAGTTGCAGGAGCATCCGCCGCCCGACGGGGAGATGCACCTCATTCGCCGTCACGACGCCGGACGCGGGGTACTGGATGCCCCACCACCACTGGTAGCCGGTGATGATGAGGTCCGGTGGGTGATCGCCGGGGCCGGGGCTGACAGCGGCCATCGTTTTGACGGTGAAACCGAGGATGACGGCGAGGAGCACAGCGGGTGCGATCGTCCAGGCGATTTCCAGCCGCCGCCGCCCGAACTCCTGATATGGCTCGTCGCTACCGCCGCGATGGCGGTAGCGAACGGCGATGAAGAGGACAAGACCCGTGACGAGCACGAAGACGACCGCACCGGCGATGAGGATACCGATGAAAAGGTTAGAGATGTCCCGCTCTTGCGGGGAAATCGGGTTAAACGGCGAGCCTTGCATGGCATCCTCGTATCACCACACCGGGTTCGGGGAGTCCAGTATAGCGCCCTTGTCATCTCAGTGGTATGACGCACGGTCGAACGGAGTACAAAGAGGCCGTACCAGCCCGCGCACATCGCTGTCGCATCATGCGTGCCATACCACTGACGCATATCACGTTTCGCGTCCCGATCTTTTCACGCCAGTCCCTTGTCGCTCCCCGCTCCGTCTGCCATAATCCGGCACGCCGCCAGCGTACCGATGGAGACGGCCCGACGGGGGGCTTGATGCAGCACCGAAAACGCGGAAGCAATCGCGGCGAACGACAACCCACGCCCGTGGATGACCGGAAGCCCGCGACACCGGACCCTGCCCCGGGCGAGCATGGGCGTTCACCACTCCTTAGTGTCGCCGAGGAGCGGCGCGCGTTGCTTTTGGCCGAGGAGCAGAGCGCTCGCCTGGCGGCAGAGGCGACGGCACAGCATCTCGCCCGCCTCCTGGCCGTCACAGCGGCGCTCGCGCGGGCGACGACACGCGAGGAAGTGGCGGAAACGGCCCTGCGCGAGGGGATCGCCAGCGTCGGGGCCGTCGCCGGTGGGCTTGGCATCCTGACCGGACATGGCACGGCGATGGAGCGGCTGGCGATGTTCGGCTATCCCGACGAAATCGTCGAGGGGACACGCTTCGTGCCGCTCGACGCCCTGGGGCCAATCGCCACGACGGCACGGACTGGTAAAGCTGTCTGGCTGGAGACGAACGCGGAACTTTTCTCCCAATACCCGCAATTGGCGGCGATCCCCGCGCGGCGGCAATTCGGCGCGGCGGTTTCGGCGCCCCTCGCCGTCGGCGGCGCGGTGATCGGTGTCATGTCGCTCCGGTTCGCCGAGGAGCGCCCGTTCGACACCGCATCACGCGACTTGATTGAAGCAATCGCCGGGCAGTGCGCGCAGGCATTGGAGCGGGCGCGGCTCTATGAAGCCGAACGCGCCGCCCGCGCGGAAGCGGAGGAGGCGGTGCGGGCGCGGGATCGCTTCCTCTCGATTGCCGCGCACGAACTGAAGACACCGGTTACGGCGATCAAAGGCACCGCCCAACTCCTCCTGCGGCGGCAGGAGCGGGGCCAACTCGACCCCACTCGGCTCACCCGAACCCTGACGATCCTCAATACGTCGGCGGCGCGCCTGGCGGAACTGACGGATGATTTGCTCGATGTCTCGCGCATCCGCACCGGTCAACTGCCGCTCACGCCACGGCCCACCGATCTCGTCACGCTCGTCCGTGAGGCAATGACGCGCGCGAGCGAGCAACTCGGCGCGACGCAGCGACTGATTCTCGAAACGCTCGACGATCCGCCCCCCGTTTCGGCGGATGCGGCCCGTATAGACCAGGTGCTGATGAATCTGCTCGACAACGCAATGAAATATTCGCCCGACGGCGGGGTGATTACCGTCACGGTGCAGACGGAAGCGGGCGGCGTGACAATGCGCGTGCGGGACGAGGGGATTGGCTTACCCGCGGGGGCAGCAGAGACAATCTTTGCGCCCTTTGGCCGGGCAGCCAATGCCGTGGCGGGCAGCATGCCCGGAATGGGCCTCGGGCTCTACATCTGCCGCAACATCATGGAGCGGCACGGCGGTTGGATTCGGGCGGAGAGTGACGGCGAGGGGCACGGGACGACCTTCGCCTTCTGGCTGCCCTTCGCGGCGGCAGTCGGGCAGCCAGAAACATCTCAGGACTGACCGCACGCCATTTTGTCTGCGGGTATATCCAGATATCGGACCCCTCCCCCTTGACTCTCCCCCAAGGGCAGGGTTTACCGTTGCGCTGAAGGGTTGCGAACGCGCGGAGGGCGAGGAATCGGGTGTTCAAAATCGGCGACTTCTCCCGGCTGACACAAGTGACCGTCAAGGCGCTACGACACTATGATCGCCTCGGGTTGCTCACGCCCGATCGCATTGACCCCACCAGCGGCTATCGTTACTACACCGGCGCGCAGGTGCGCCGACTCGATCACATCCTCGCGCTGAAGGAACTCGGCTTTTCATTGGAGCAGGTCAGCCAACTCCTCGACGCCGATCTGTCACCCGCGCAGTTGCGCGGCATGCTCCTGATGAAGGAGCAGGAAGCGCGCGGCGTGATCGCGACAGCGCAGGAACGATTGGAGCGAATCGAGGCGCGCCTGCGGCAGATCGAGCAAACGCCGCCAGGCGCGCCGTATGACGTGGCGCTGAAGCGGGTCGCGGCCGAGCGTGTGGCGTCGCTCCGTGCCGTGCTGCCCGCCTATTCCGCTGTCGGCGCGCTCTTTGGCGAACTCCAGGCATATCAGCGTCGGCATGATCTGCGCGCGAGCGCATGGACGGCAGTCTGGCATGACGGCGAGTACCGAGCGGCGGATATCCATGCGGAAGCGACCTTCACCACCGCCGATCCGCTGCCGCCGCACGCGCGGATTACGCAAAGCACGTTGCCCGCGGTCGAGACGATGGCGTGTGTGAAGCATCACGGCCCGCTCGCGACCGTCGGCAGAGCACACATCGCGCTGCTCGGCTGGATCGAGGCGAACGATTATCGCCTCGCGGGGCCGAATCGCACGCTCGCCCTCCATTTTGCCGGCCCGGACAGCGCGGACGGCATCACCGAGATTCAGTATCCGATCACGCGGACTGGGGCGGGGGCTGAGCGTTCGGCCGCCGACAGCCCGAAGTCCGCGTTCCATGAGAGGAAAGCGATGATGACATACCGCCCGTTCCGCTTCGGTGTCGTGGCCGCGCAGGCATCTTCGGGGGAGGAGTGGGCCGAGAAGGCCCGTCGCGTTGAGGCGCTCGGCTACGCGACCCTCGTCATCCCGGATAACATTCAGTACACGCTCGCCCCACTGCCCGCGCTCGCCGCCGCCGCCGCCGCGACGCGCACGCTTCGTGTCGGCACGTACGTGCTCGCTAACGATTATCGCAATCCTGTCATGCTCGCGAAGGAGGCCGCCACCCTCGATCTGCTCAGCGGCGGCCGCTTCGAGTTGGGTATCGGCGCGGGCCGCGAGACCGCCGCCGCCGACAACCGTATGTTGGGTATTCCCTTCGCGACGGGCGGCATCCGCGTCGCGCGGCTGGCCGAATCGCTCGCCATCATTAAACCGCTCCTCGCGGGGCAACGCGCGAGCGCGACCGGACCGCACTATGCCGCGGCAGACGCGGCGGTTTCTCCGCTCCCAATCCAGCAGCCCCGGCTACCGATCCTCGTCGCCGGGAGCGGCCCGCACCTGCTCGCGCTCGCCGCGCGCGAGGCGGACATCGTCGCGCTCGGCATCAGCCCGGACGCGACTGAGGCGGCGGTGACGGAGAAGATCGGCGTGCTGCGCGAGGCGGCGGGGGAGCGGTTGGGGCAGTTGGAGATCAATCTGAACCTGATGATGGTAGGGGAACAGATGCCCCGATGGATCGCGTCACAGTTTGGCGCCGACGCGGGGCGACTCGCCCGCTCCGGCGCGATCCCTGTGCTTGCGGGGACGACCGACGCAATGTGCGACACTCTTGAGCGGCGGCGTGAGACCCTGGGCATCTCGTATATCATGGTCTCGGATGAACTGATGGAAGCGCTCGCGCCGGTCGTCGAGCGGCTCGCGAGTCGCTGACGCCACGATGATCCGGGGCGACTCACTTCCCTCATCCACGATGGTTTCCCATGATACGGGAGAAACGCACGCGATGGGCAGTGGCCACGCGGCTTACAGCGTTTTGCAGAAGCATTGAGCCGGTGGTGGCGGGCTTTAGCCTGCCGTTTCTTGCTATGGCAGGCTAAAGCCCGCCACCACCAATACGATATGTGCTCTAAGTAGGTAGACAATCATCGTTAGACAGAGATACGCTGATGGCCTCAAAGGAGGCCTACATGCGCGTCACGCTTACTGAGGACGAGCGCGAGCAGTTGACCGCTGCCGCTGCCCGCGAACGCCG
>Ga0207416_1002691_pt1 | contig 18556 bp, 15 predicted proteins | sample PaiPotPPM11metaG_FD_184107 | JGI IMG/M metagenome (GOLD analysis project Ga0207416, IMG submission 184107) | Iron sulfur acid spring bacterial and archeal communities from Banff, Canada, to study Microbial Dark Matter (Phase II) - Paint Pots PPM... ...
AGCGTTTTTTGGGGCCAGGACAACCGCGAGGGATTGCCCCTTGATCTTGCCCCCGGCAAGCTCGCCATACCGCGAATCGGCCTGCGAAGCCGCATCGTATAGGGTAGGAGCAATCCCTCACGGTTGCCCTGGCGCCTGATAACTATTTCGCCATGTGAGATCAGCAAGATGCCAGGTTTGCTTGGGAAAATGGCCCACACCCCTACGGGCTTTCTCCGAAGGATGAAGACCCTTTCCTATTCCTCCATTGCTATGCGGTTGTACAGGCAGAGCAAATTGCTGTCGGGATCGTGCAAGAAAGCCGTGCGCAGTCCCCATTCGGGATGATCTTTTGGTTCGCTGGCGAACTGCACATCTTTTGCGCGCAAGGTTTCGTAGAACGCATCGACGTTCTCGACCTCAAACTCAAGCGTCGCGTGTTGGCCGCCGGCCGGACTGATCGCTATCTCTGGCTCGCCTGCTTGCATCGCTGCGCGTTCAAACAGGGCAAGCGAGAAATGTTCATTCGCCTTCAGTTCAACGTAGACGCCAAAGTCGTTTTCGATTTCCAGGCCGAGCGTGTTCTGGTAGAAACTCTTTGCCCGTGTCATGTCTTCAACCAGAAACCAGATATGGGTGAGTGTCAATGCCATCGGTTACGCTCCTTTACGGCTCATTACTAATACGGTTCATTACTAATTGACGGGTAATTTGCATATGTCCAACATGCAAGAGGTTCCATTCCTATAGTACGGATGTTTCACAGATTTGTCAATGATAACGGACAGGTATCCCAGGGCTGTTGCAAGAATGCCTTACGTTGAGGAGAGGGCGATGCTTGCCATCGCCCTGGCCTTTCTTGCTTCTTCTCGTGAATATGATGCCAGGAATGTTTGCACAGGCGCCAGTGTTTCTCATATGATACATATGAATCTCTCGGTTTGCGGATGAAGGGATGAACACAGATGTCGCCTACCAGGATAAACGATGCGTCAGATTGAACATTTACCGCCGCTAGAAGTCAGACAAGAGCCGCGCTGGCAACGCTATCTCATTGACAGCGTGCTGGCCGCGGTAGGAACGTTTTGTATCACGCTCATCATTGCGTATTTCAAACTCTATCCCAGGCTTCCCAATATCACCCTTGTCTACGTGCTGATCGTGCTGGCGCTGGCGAGTACGCGCGGCCTCTACCCGGCGGTGTTTTCTTCGGTGGTCGCCTTTTTGTCGTTCGATTACTTCGTGGTTCCACCGCTGTATACCTTTACCGTGGACAGTATTCAAGAGTGGTTGGCGCTGTTTGTCTTTTTGACGACGGCGATTATTACCGGCGAGCTGGCTGCGATCATGCGCCAGCGCGCCCAACAGGCCCGACGGCGCGAGCAGGAGACGCATATCCTCTATGACCTGGTACGTATGACGAACAGTGAAGTCAATCTTGAACGCCAATTGGATATCCTGGCGCGTGCCATCGTCGATGTTTTTGGCTCCTGGGGCGTGCGCGAGTGTACTGTTCTGCTGCCCAATCCTGCCGGCAGGCCGTTGTTGCAGGCCAGCACCCTGCCGGAAAAAGAGCAACTTTCGCTTTCACCGGATGAGGTTGCCACGGCATCATGGGTCCTGGCACGCTCACAAACGGTTGAACTGCATGATGTAAAACTGGCGCCAACAGGATTGTTGAGCCAGGGGCAACACGCCGTGGTGCGCAGCTCGCTATCCACGCAAGCTGTGCGCCGCTACACGCGCATGATCCCGCTCAAAATCGGGCAGGAAGTGGTGGGTGTGGTGAGCCTGGTCATTGAGGACGACCCGCGCCTCTTCGGCCAGGAACATGTGCTGGGCGCGGAGCGCGAACGCTCAGATCCCGGCACGGCCACCGCCTTCTTCTGGACGTTCCTGGACCAGGCGGCGGCGATTATCGAGCGCATGCGCCTGCGGCGCGAGAGCTTGCGCGTTGAGGTTTTGCAGCGTACCGATGCCTTGCGCGCTGCGCTGCTCTCGTCTGTGTCACACGATCTGCGGACGCCGCTCTCATCGATCAAGGCAGCGGCCAGCAGCTTGTTGCAAGCGGACGTGCAATGGAACGAGGAGACGCGGCGTAGTTTCTTGCTCGCCATCGAACACGAGGCCGACCGGCTTAATCGCCTCGTCGGCAATTTGCTCGACATGTCGCGCATCGAGGGGGGCGCGCTCAAACCCGAAAAAGAGTGGTATCCGGTTGATGAGCTGATCCACGATGTGTTGGCGCACATGCAGCCTTTGTTGCAGGGGAGGGCTGTCCAGGTGGATGTGCCGGGCGATCTGCCGCCGGTCGATGTCGATTACCTGCATATGGACCAGGTACTAACAAATCTGCTAGAAAATGCCGTATACTATACTCCACCGGCATCTCCCATCGAGATCAGCGCGCGAGCGGAGGGCGAATACGTCACTATCAACGTGGCCGACAGCGGACCCGGCATCCCGCCGCCTGAGAGGGAGCATATCTTCGATAAATTCTATCGTGTCCTTGATGTGAAGCGCAATAGCGGGAGCGCCGGTTCAGGGTTGGGTCTGGCTGTCTGCAAGGGGCTGGTTGAAGCCAATGGCGGGCGTATCTGGGTGGAGGGCCGCGACGGAGGCGGCAGCGTTTTTCGCTTTACATTACCGATTGGAACATCAGAAGGCATAGAAGTATGAGTAAATCTGGAGCGCGTATCCTTGTTGTGGATGATGAAATTGAAATTTTACGAGCGTTGCAGCGCAGCTTGCTCGCGCATAGTTACGAGGTGTTCACGGCGCAAAGCGGAGAAGACGCGCTGGACGCGATTAGCCGGCATAGGCCCGATCTGATCCTGCTCGATCTCGGCTTGCCGGGCATGAGCGGCTTAGAAGTCTGCCGGCGCGTGCGGGCGGAGTCGAATTTGCCCATCATCGTTCTCTCCGTAAAAGATGCCGAGCGCGATAAAGTCATGGCGCTCGATCTCGGCGCGGACGACTACGTTCCCAAGCCGTTTGGCATAGACGAGGTGCTGGCGCGCATTCGCGTGGCGTTACGCCACACCGCGCAGGTGCAATCCGGCACAGAGCCGACGTTCGTAGTAGGGCCGCTCAAAGTCGATTTCGCGCAGCGCCAGGTACATGTCAATGGACAAGAAGTAAAGTTGACGCCGACCGAATACGACTTGCTCAAGGTCTTGATCAAAAATAGCGGGAAGATTATGACGCGCCAGATGCTGCTCGCGCAGGTATGGGGAACTGGCTACAGCGCCGAGTCGCACTACCTGCATGTCTACATCGGCCAATTGCGGCGTAAAATCGAGCCTGATCCGGCTCATCCACGCTTTATCCTCACGATATCAGGCGTGGGCTATCGCTTTAACAGCGACGATTGATTGGCCTGACAGGCTTTTGAGGGAATCTTGAGATAGCCAGCCTATCCTTTTAGCGCATTTTGATATCCCCTGGGCTACACTTTATCTGTGAAAAGAGATGTATGAGAATAGAAGCTCTTCGCAGATTGAGAGGCAGCCTTGAGGACGAAACGTTTGCTGTTGCCGTTCACGCACGGCGTAGACATGTATGCCCTGGAGTACGCGGCACACCTGGCGAAAAACAATGAAGCTGAATTGATGGTTGCCTCGCTGATCCCTCATGCGAAAGAATCCTTAAAAGCAGTACGCCTGGAACATATCCAGCAGTCCAAAGATTTCCAGGTTGCTCTGGGCAATAAAGCTGACAAATATGGCATACCTGTGCAGTTTGTGGAAACTGTCACCAGGGACTCGCTCCCCGAAATCAACCGTCTCGTGCAGGAGTACGAGTGTGAGGGCATCGTTCTCTTCGTGCGCGAAGGCCAGGGCGTGTTGTTACAGACGCGCGAGATAAAGCATCTGATGGTTGAAGCGATCTGCAAGCTCTACATCGTGCGCTTGCCCTCAAGCGAAGGGCGCAAAGCCCTGCAAGGTCTGATCAAAGATTTCTTTCTCCGCCTGAGTAAGCGTCAAAAGAGCGATTCAGGAACCAGAGAGCAGATAATTTTTTCTAGCATCCCGGAGGACGCCAGGAAAAATTATCTGCTCTCTGGTTCCTACTCACAAGACTGAGGCCGGAGTTGTCTCTTTTGCGCTCACCTCTAGCTTGCTGGCTGTAGCATGAAGCTGGCTCAATACCATTACCTCGCAAGGAGCATTTTTCAGCACATATTCCACCGTCGGATCGATTTGTTGCAGCGCCCCGCGCACCCGCACAGGCGCGTTCGCTATGATGATCAGGTCTACCACTTTTTCCTCGGCTTCGCGCACTATCGCTGTTCCAGTGCTGCGAGCCTTCAAGAGACGCTTGATAACTTTGCTTGAACTGTGCGTAAGAGCCGCCACGGACTCCGCGCGGTCAAGCAGCTCGAGGGCGCAATGTTCATCATCCTCTACTCTGGCATCAAGCGGCAACATCAAGGAAACCTCAAGCACGGCCAGCGCCTCGACGTTGCCGTTGCGATGCTGCGCCATCTGGACGGCCAGCGCCACGGTGCGATCGGTCACTTCATTTTTGTGCAGAACCGGCACCAGGATACGTGTCAGTTTGTTGACGGAGCGTACCGCTTTGGTCGCGGTGCGCGTCTCTTCCGTATCTTTGGGCAGGCGCAGCATCCAGCCAAGCACGCTAGTAATTGCTGTGAGGAAAACCAGGGCAATCAGGATGCCTAGCGGATTAAGTAAGGGCGTCCCTGTTGCTGCCGCTATCACCATACGTTATACCTGCTTCTTTCTGCTTTGAAAAAATGCTCGCAGTCGCGCGGCACCCAGGCAGACCATCGCCAGTCCAAGCATGAGCAGCGTCCATGCCTGGAGGCCAAACGCGGCTGAGCGGGCAATGATGATGATGCCCAGGGGAATGAGCAGCACGCTGACAAAAAGGCGGTAGCGCTCGCGAAAGGGTAGTCTCGGTGATGACGCGCTCATGCTTTGCCTCCCGTGTGATTGACGTGCTGATTGTCGCTGCCGTTTCCATTACCGCCGCGCTGGATAGGCACATCGACAACTTTTGTACCCCGCGGCAGTTTGCTTTCACGTTCAGTTTCGCCGTGAAGGCGGCGTTTGCGCGCCAGGTTCTCGCGGAACTCTTCTGCCAGTTCATGCTCGCCGGCGCCTTCATAGACGGCCAGTTGCTCCTTTTCCCAGTTGTGTTTGAGTGATTTGCGGATAGGCAGCTTGTTGCGCCGTCGATGCCAGGTGTAGATGATCAGTCCCAGCACAATCCAGGCTGGCCCTGCGATACGTCCGATGGCGTGAGTCAGCACCACCATCACGACGATGCTGCTGATGCCCAGGAAGCCGAGGATGCCCACGATGGGCAGGAGTCGCGGCTCGCCATCTTTTCCGCGCAAGCGAATGTTGAGCGGCACTTTGAATGGGCGCGGCGTCCAGGGATCGGTGAAGCGCAACGCCAGCAGTGAGACGAATACCAGCATGTAAGCGGTAGCTGCCCCGAAGGCATACATGTTGCCCAGAACGTCATAGGCATTGGTCGAAAGCCCGGCCAGCCACAGTTCCAGCAGTGCGACGCCGGAGAAAACCACCAGCGTGCGCACCGGCGTGCGGAATTTGGGGTGAACTTTGGCGAACCAGCGCGGCAGCAAGTTAAAGCGCGCCATCGAATAGGTGATGCGTGACGCGCCAAAAACGCCCGCGTTCGACGAAATCAGGACGAGCGTCGCGCCCAGCGCCGCCACATATGGTCCCGCGATGAGGCCAAGAATGGGGATGTGACTGGCGAGCCAGGCCACCGGGTCGCCATTATGGGTGGCGAAGGTCTGCCAGGGCAACATTGACAACCCCAGGTTAGAGAATGCCAGGGCATAGATCAGCACCGTCAAGATCAGGGCAATTGAGGTGCGCGGCACAACGGTACCCGGTCGTATCGTTTCCTGGCTGGCCTGGCTGATCGACTCCAGGCCGACGAAGGAGATGATTGCCAGCGAAGCTCCATAGGCCAGGTGATAGGGATCGGGCCAGGCTGTTGTCATCTGGTGAAGCAGCAGCGACGGGTTAAAGGCGAAGAGGAAGCCTAAAAAGAGGATCGTTGATTCGCTGATCACATCCAGCGCGCCCAACACTTCGTTGAATTTCGTTGATTCACGCACGCCGATGATATTCAACACGGTCAACATCACCACGAAGAACGTGGCTTCGAGGATCAGCAAGGGCTGTACGCCAGGAAAGGCAAAGCCCAGCATGTTAAGATTGACCGTCATATTGAGCGCGGGAAAGAAGAAGTTGAAGTAACCGGCTGATGCCAGGGCGAATAAAGAGATGTCAATAGTAAAGTCCAGTAACACGGCCCAGCCTGCCACAAAGCCCCAGAAATCGCCCAGACCGCGCAGCACGTAGAACTGACCGCCGCCGGCCATGGGGTAAGCTGCCGCCAGTTCAGTGTAGGCCAGCCCAACCATGACATACACCAGACCGGCGAACAGGAACGCTACGTTGGTCGCGCCTTCCGCGGCTCCCATGACGATGCCCAGAGCCACATAGACGTCGGCTCCGACGTCGGCATAGCCCCAGGTGTATGAACCCCAGACGCCGACGGCGCGCCGTAATCCGTGGTTGCCTGGTTCTTGGGAAGTTGTTGTCTCCGCGGTTTGTGTTGTCGTGGCGTTTTGCGTCAGTTTTGTTGACATGCGGCCCCCTGCAAGCTGCAAAATATGCTAAACAGTACCTCTAGTATAGGCCCAAAAGTCTCAAAAAATACTCAGGGAGTCAGGGAAAGAGGTAAAAGAATGCTCAGGAACGCGGCTTCCACGGGGAGCAAGGGCAAGACGGGCCAGGGCAAGGGCAAGACGGGCCAGGGCAAGCGCAAGGCATTGCCCCTACTCTATACGGATCGGTCTATGGGGGGGACCTGTCGCGTATGGTAGGGGCAATGCCTTGCGCTTGCCCTGGGGGCGCGTGCGATTTTTGCACACCGAGATGGCCACTACGCAAAACTTCTCGCTTACCAGTGTTTGATCATGTGCGCGACTTTTCCACTGGTGGTAAGCTCGTAGCGAATGCGATCCGGGTTAATATCCTCGCATTGACCGGCGCTGCTGATCGCGACAACGGTATCGCGCGGGTGTACCACCTGCCAGATGCGGGCTACCACATCCTGTTCTTGCGCGCGATATACGAAGCGGCGCGGGACTTTTGCTTTGCGCGCCAGGTCTTCGGCCTTCCCGAAGTAGTCTTTTGCATGCATATCGTCCAGGTAGGGATCAACAACTTCAAACATGCTGGGGGCATACGCCGCTTTCTGCCTGGGCGCGCTGACATAGAGGAACACGATCGGGCGCCCTTCGCTTTCGGCGCTATTGATCGCCGCGCGGATCACCGCCTCATTATGCCCATTCTGCGCCGTGAGAACGGCCAGCACGGAGCCTGGCAATTGCCCTTCGACGCCCGTCAGCATCACTGGCGTGCGTCCCGCTCTCTTGTGAACCCTGAAGTTGATATAGGCTATGAGCATACCTGTACATGCAACGCCGCCACCGAACGCGGTAGCGAGCGGCTTTGCTACCAGATTGGTACTCCACGCCGTTATCACCAGGACCGTTGTCAGGATGCCCAGCCAGAAATCAATGGTATGCCAGAGTCGCTTGACAACTCTCCTCGGAGAAGAGGTCACGCCCAACTGCTCTTCCAGTGTCGAAGCCGCAGAAGAATCATGGCCGTTGGCAGCGTGATGTTCGTGATGTTCATAAGCAGTCAGCGCTGCCGGATCGCTTGTCGCGTTGCCATTGTGCGAACGCTCTACAACGCTCGCACCAGCATGGCGCAGTCGCCGCGCGATCTTGCGCTCGCGGTGGCGTACAATATCGAGGCCGAGGCAGGTCAACGAGAACGCGCCCAGCAGCCCAAAAGCGTACATGTCTCCCAGCAAGTTGAGGCGCCCGTTGACCAGTAGCAACACAACTATCGGGATGAATGTGACCAGGGCAATGGCATAGTGGGGCGTTCCGCGCAGTTTATTGCGTTTCAGCACAAATGCGGGGAAGAAATCCATGCGCGAGAGGGCCAGGAAGACGTGATACGAGCCGATGATGGCGGTGTTGCTGGCGAAGACGAGCAGCGCGCTGGCGCTGATCGCCACCTCTGTTTGCAGGATGTGGCCACCCCATATGCCTCCAAGCCGCGAAATGAGTTGTGCCGAAAGCACCGAGTTGGCAGCGGCGTGAGGTTGTAAAAGCGTTGACAGCATAGTGAGCAGTGGGCTGGTAATGCCGATGGTCAGTACGACGAACAGGAGGGCGATGCCGGCGGTCCGTTTGCGCGGTATCTTCATCACCGGAGAAAGCTGTGAAATACTCTCTAAGCCGGAAAATGCCAAAAACGAACCCGCGAAGCCGGTAAGCAACAAGAGCGGCGTAAAGTGGCTGCCCTGAAACATTTGTGGGAAGAGAGAAAAGAAGGAGCCTGGGGACATATGCGCAAAGACAGTAATGAGGATGGCTATGTCGCTGGCAAAAGCAATAAGCGCCCCAACGAAGCTCACCTTCGCGCTCTCGCTGATACCGACCCAGTTCAAGAAACCCAGCGCAACCAGAATACCGACGGTAATCCACAGGGCATAAGGGCCGATCGCCGGAATCACGACACTAAAATAAAGGATGCCCGACAGGCAACTGATCGCCGCGGTGAGAAAATAGTCCACGAGGATGAACATGCCGCCGAGCGCGCCCACCCACGGATGGATGGCCTGCGCCCCGACTGTCACAACACCGCCGCCCTGTGGAAAGCGGTGCGAAACCTCGGCATACTTTAATGTCAGCAGCACGAACACGGTCATGGTCAGGAGAACAAAGAAACCGGCCAGCTTCCCGACCGTACTATAAAGAATGCCGGGCGTGTAGTAAACCGATGTTCCGATATCGGCGAAGACGACCGCCCAGCAGAGAAGAGGGCCAAGTAAGCTTCCCCCGTGGCTATGTTCATCTCCCTGGGCCACCGATGATGCTGTCTGCGCTATAGCTTCCTGATTCATAACGTAAAGTGATCCTCTTTTATCGGGTATAACTCATAGATAAACGCTCTGGCTCTTATTCTGGACACGGGTCAGGCTTGTACAGAGTATATCGTATAGCCAGAAAACGAGGCACAAGGCATATTTAGCCTGCGTTTCTTCTCTTCTTTATATCACGAACTGAACGCCAGTTGCTCAAAATTTGCTCAAGAAAACCCAGATAATCCTCAATGCATCCTCAAAAAATGCCGCGTTATGAGAAAAAACCCCTCAATTACCTGTACATTCCAGGCGCTGGCGGCTATTATAATGGAGGTAATCGTTTGATTGTTATTACCTGAGAATTGAGAGAGAACCGCGATGGAAGAGCGAGAAGATCAGCCAGAGCAGCCCGATAGCTCTCAGAAGCCCACTCCAGAAGCGCCGGTCGTCATGGACGAGGATGATCCCACGTTTCTGATGCGCACCGAGGTACGCAAAGGCGAGCGTCCCGGCGATGACCGGGTGCGCTGGGAGTTGCCGCAGCGATCCGCTTTCCGCCGTGTCAGCGTCGGTCTGCTAGAAGCGACGAAAGTGACGCAACTGCCGCGCAGCGGCCTTGAGCGTCTCAAGCGCCTCCTGATCGGCGCGCCCCTGGCGACCTACCAGGCCGAGCAGGAGCGGCTGACCAAATTCAAGGCCCTTGCCGTTCTATCCTCTGACGCCATTTCCTCGGTGGCCTATGCCACCGAGGCAATTCTTCTCTCCCTGGTAGCGGCTGGATCGGGGAATCTCTGGGTCACGCTGCCGATTGCTCTGGCGATCGTCACGCTGCTGGCAATTGTTGCGCTCTCGTATCGCCAGACAATCCCCGCCTATCCCAACGGCGGTGGATCATATATCGTTGCCAAAGATAATCTGGGTACTTATGCAGGGCTGATCGCCGCCGCGTCTCTCCTGATTGACTATGTCCTCACCGTTTCCGTCAGCATTGCGTCAGGCGTACAAAATCTTGCCTCGCTGCTTCCGGCGCTGGGACCCTACGTCGTGCTGATCGACGTCTCGCTGGTAGTAATTGTCACGCTGGTCAATCTGCGCGGGGTGCGCGAGTCTGGCTCGATCTTCTCCATCCCCACCTATCTCTTTATCGGCAGCGCTCTCTTGCTCATTCTTGTTGGCATTTTCAAAGCATTCCTGGTACACCATGATCCGTTTATCGGGCAGTTTCACTACGTGGCGGCAACCGAACCGCTGGCCTTGTTCCTGATCCTCAAGTCGTTTGCTGCTGGCTGCTCAGCTATGACCGGTGTGGAGGCTATTTCTAACGGTATACCGGCATTTAAGAAGCCAGAGACGCGCAATGCCGCCACTACTCTGACCTGGATGGCGGTGATCCTGGGGACGCTTTTTATCGGCATCACTGTGCTGGCGCTGTCCTATCATGTCGAGGCCAACGTCCAGGGCAGTCCGACAGTCATCTCGCAGATTGCGTCTCAGGTCTTTAACGGCCCGCTCTACTTCATGTACCCGGTGTTCCAGCTCTCCACCTTGTTGATTCTCACCCTGGCCGCCAACACCAGCTATTCCGATTTCCCGCGCCTCTCGTCCCTACTGGCTCGCGATAAATTTATACCGAGCCAGTTCGCGTTCAGAGGCGATCGCCTGGCTTTCTCCATCGGCATCATCTTCCTTGCTATTCTTGCCGGTTCGCTGCTGATCGTGTTTAAGGGCAATACCACCAGTTTGATTAACCTGTATGCCGTCGGCGTGTTTATGTCGTTCACCCTTTCGCAGAGCGGTATGGTCCTGCACTGGTGGCGTCTGCGCGGGAGACAGCCCGGATGGCAGCGCAGTATGATGATCAACAGTCTGGGCGCTGTCACCACGCTGGTGGTGGCAACGGTGATTGCCACCACCAAATTTCTGGAAGGTGCGTGGATCGTCGTCATTCTGATCCCTTTACTCGTCCTGATGTTTATGAGCATTCACCGTCACTATCAACGGGTCGAACGCGAGCGCGTCGCCGATCTGCCCATCCATCCGGGAGATATTCATCACCGCCTGATTGTGCCGATTGCTGATCTGAACTCGGCTGCTCAGCAAAGCCTGGCCTACGCTCGTTCCTTTTCGAACTACGTCATTGCTGTGCATGTCGCCAATAACCCACAACACGCGCGGCTTCTGCGCGCAGCCTGGGACGAATGGCAGGCCGGCCTTTCCACGAAGGAGCAGATGCAGCTTGAGGTTCTCGACATCACGGATACGCGGCAGTCGTACCTCCGTACCTTGCTGCACTATATTATGAGCGTCAATGATCAGCACCCTGACGATATCCTCACCGTGATCCTGCCCGAATCGATCAGCCGCTCCCGCATCATGCATCTGTTTGAGAACCGCACGATTTTACGGTTGAAATTTGCGCTCTACTTCCAGACCGACATTGTGGTGACGAATGTTTCGCAGGAGATGGGGGCAAACGACATTCCTCTCCGTCCGAAGGATATACGCCACCGCTTACTTGTTCCCATCGGCAGCCTGGATCGCGTTGCCATTCAGAGTATCGCTTATGCCCGCTCGATTTCTCCGCATGTCGTAGCCGCTCATGTCTCCATTGATGCAAGTGATACCGAAGCGATCCGCGCATCCTGGGAGCGCTTCCGGGCGCGGATTCCCAAAGAAGAGGAGACGCAATTGGTCGTGATTGAGTCGCCATACCGCTCCCTACTGCGTCCCTTGCTCTCCTATATCGACACGCTGCACAAACTTTACCAGGAGGATACTCTGACGGTCATCCTCCCTGAGTTTATCGTGGATCACTGGTGGGAGCGTATCCTGCATAACCAGACCGCGGCCCGGGTAAAGGCGGCCTTGCTTGCTCGTCCTGGCATCGCTGTGACCAACATCCCGCAGCACCTCCGCAGAAATACTGCTGGCGAGGTAATGCAAAAACGGATTACTCCCTAAACTTTTTTCCTATTGTAGTAATCACAAAGTGGCGCTGGTCTTTCAATTGCGGGATGTGGGCAGGCAGCCGCTGCTAATCAGGCCGCTGAACCTGGAGGAGCAATATCTGCGTACGCAGCCGTGGTTTGCGGAACTGGAATAGGATCGTGATCTTCCACCATCCCTTTAAGGTGTAATCTAATGGCCTCAACCATATTTTTCTGTATTTCTTCGTAGGTTTTCCCTGTGGTAATGCATCCTGGGAGATCCGGCACATAGGCGCTGTAGTTATGCTCTCCTGGTTCGATCACGATAAGATATCTGTACATAGCCGATCCTCTTTCAAAGCTGTGATTACGCTCGCGGATACGCTTTACTATCTCTTAATCTGAGCCTGTTTGAGAACGCTTGCGAGCGTTTTTGGATGCACATCATCGCTCAAGTGTCCTGGCACAGTAACTCGCCCACGCTTTTCTTGGTGCTTATATTGACGATGACTACCTTCAATGTTTACCAGATACCATCCATCAGTTTCTAACAACTTAATGAGATCCCGAACTCTCATGCCAATCAACGACTCATTTCCTGTTCATTTGGCCTATATCATACCATAGGAACTGTGCGTATCTCAAGTGTTTATATTCGTTCGAGTATCCCTGGAGAGTTTTGCAATCAAAGAGTGACAGGGCTTAGCTTCCTCATTTGTGATGTTCGTTAAAAGAAGGTGTATTGCTAGTTCGTCGCGATGCGTCCAATATCCTCGATGCCCTTGCCCGCTGTCAATGGTAAATAGAGAAAAGCCCGTCATGCGGACAAAGCACGATGGGCTTTCTTGTTCACATCCCCGCACTCACTTGACACCGATGCGGACTCGGTAACTAAAATACCAGGGGATGGGTTCGGACCCAAGAGATTGGAACGCAGCGAGGCTCAGGCGATCAAAACCGCTCTCTTGTTCGGTGAACTGGGACAGGTGATTGAACGCGCTGCTCCGCATTGCCTCAAGAAACCGTGCCGCGTCTCCATGCTCAATATGATGAAGCAATACCTCACGGGTAAAGCGGAAGTGGCCGCTCTCGCGTAGGGGGTCGAGAGATTTGTTCTGTGGCCAGATCTTGAGGCTCTGAGCCAGCCCGCGCTCCCGGACAAGCTCCACGAAGCGCTTAACAACCTCCTGGGCGAGTTGATCAAGCTCCCAATGGATTGCTGGTGGCGAATCATAGTCATACGCAGCAAAGAGTCCTCCGGGTCGCAGAATCCGAGCGATCTCGGCCAGGGTCGACGTCGGCTCCATCCAGTGGAACGATTGGGCAGCCGTGACGATATCAGCGCACTCATCAGGCAGGCCCGTCTGATGAGCAAGTCCCTCTCGATACTCGATATGTGCCGCGTAGGGATGGTCCTCGACTTTGCTTACGGCCTCTTTCCGCATGTCGGCATTGGGTTCGATCCCAATCACCCGCTCGGCCCGCTTACCCCAGATCGCGGTGGACAGTCCGGTCCCGCTGCCCAAATCCACCACCAGGGCCGGATGCGGTATTTGAATCAACTGCGTCAGCAGATCGAGCAAAGCCGGTGGCGGCGTCGGGCGCGCCCGATCGTAGCTGCTGGCTTTGCCAGTCCAAATTTCACTGGTTTCTGTCATGCTGTTTTCTCCTTCCCCTTCCTGGTCAGACAACAAGCTCATCTTGTTTAACCGCAATAGGGCTGGATCAAAGCGTCATCGATACCCTTTTTGAAGCAGGTGAAGAGCTAGCCGAGAAGCTCGAAAACCTGGGCGCGTACCTTTCCCAAAACCCCAAGCGTATCGAGAATATCCGCGCCGATACCGCCACCATCGCGCACCATTCCCAGCAGGATATGCTCGGTGCGAACGTAGGCACTTCCCTGCCGCTCTGCTTCGTCCAGCGCAAGTGAGAGCACCTTGCGAGCTCGGGGCACGTAATCTATTTCCTCCTCGACAGGTTGGTCTCCACGCCCCATTTTCTCTTCAACAGATGCACGGACAGGATCAAGTGCGACGCCCAATTTTTCCAGAGCCAGGGCTGCGAGGCCCTCTTGTTCGCGCACCAAACCTACTAACAGATGCTCGGTCCCGATATATTGGTGATTGAAGGACAGCGCCTCCTCGCGGGCGAGGGAGAGGACATGCTGAGCATGCCCATTGAAGCGGCTGAGATGTTTACTGGGTATCCATGTCGGCTGATAGCCCTGTAAAGCTTGAAACAGCAGTTGGTTGAGGACGCTGGTGATCGTGCGATCCTCCGTCTCGGCGATCCGCGCCAGTTGCTCATAGAAATGGACTGGAACTTCGATACGCTGGCGATCCTTGCTGGATGGCATACAACGGCACCTTTCTGTGTCCCCTTTTTTCTGGTGAATAAGATGGTATTTACGGTGGTATTTCCATCTCAAATATACCACCGTAAATACCACATTGTCAAGGAGCATCGAGGATGCCTGGCCTTTCTGAATTTACACTCGATGATTGTATCTGTTTCTCCATGAGTACCCCCGCAAGCGCTTGACAACGATGAGATAAAGAGGTATCATTAACAATGAAAGAAAACTTCATTCATTGAAAAAGGGACAGTGAAATGCCTCGAACAACCGAAGCGAATCAACGTATCCGCGAAGCGCAGCGCGCAAAAATCCTGGAGAGTGCCAGGAGTGTCTTTGCGCGCAAAGGGATGGCGGCGACGATCATGGATATTGCTGTTGAAGCTCAGATCAGTATTGGACTGGCCTACCGCTACTTCGCTGACAAGGAGGCGATCTTCTCTGAGCTGGTCAAGCAGACAGTACCAGACGATTCTGTCGGGTTCCAGAAGCTGGTGGAGATGCCTGGAACACCAGGGGAGCGTCTTGCTACGCTGATTTCGAGTATCGTGGTAGCACGCGGGCAGCGTGAACCACTTGAGGCCCATCAACTGCTTAATCATGCGCTCGATGCGGGTGCTATGCCCGAGGAGATACGCGAATTGCTCAGCAAACGCTATCAAATGCTGCTCGCGACGATGAGACAACTAATTGTCGAGGGCCAGGCCACCGGCGAGGTAGCGCCGGGTGACCCGGATCAACTGGTGGCGGTAATGAGCGCCTGTCTTGATGGCCTCACCCGCTGGGCTCTGCGGGATCCAGAACAATTCCGCACCTATGTTCCTGATGCCCAGATCGTTCTGCGACTTTTTCAGCCCTTAACAGACGAGAAGAAAGCCTCAGAACAATCGTAGAGCAGCTTGCCTCGAGGCTTAAGGAAATATTGCTTTAGTGGATACCATGTTCTGATGTCCTCCTGTCCTTTTCTTTCGTTTTCATGTATGAAGCAAAAAGTGTCCGAAAGGAAAACGTGTATGAAGCTCAATAACGTCAAATCAGTAGAGCAACGAAAACGATCCCTGCGAGCCAAGGGCATCGGTTACGACACCGGATTCAGTTCCGACGGCGTCACCCGCCGGCCGTTCGACCACGAGGTCGTCCGGCGCGAGCTGCAGATCATTCGCGACGACCTGCACTGCACCGCGGTTCGCCTGTTCGGCGACGACCTGGACCGGCTCGAGTTCGCCGCGCGCCACGCCGCCGATTTGGGCCTGGAGGTCTGGTTCTCGCCGTTCACCTACCAGCTCGGCCCCGAGGAGATGCTCGACCTGCTCGCCGACGGCGCGGAGCGAGCCGAGCGGATCCGCCGCCGGGGAGCCGAGGTCGTGTTCGTCACCGGCGCCGAACTGAGCCTGTTCAACACCGGGTTCCTGCCCGGCGACAGCCTCGAGGAGCGGGTCGGCAATCTGCTCCGGCGACAGCCGGAGGCTTCCCAGCTGCTGGCCGGTCTACCCGCCCGCATCAACGACTTTCTCGCCAAGGCCGTCGCCGCGGTCCGCGAGCGGTTCGGCGGCAAAGTTACCTACGCCTCCATCCCGCTCGAGGGCGTCGACTGGACGCCATTCGACATCGTCTCGGTCGACGCCCACCGCGCGAAGGAGGTCGCCCACGTCTACCAGCAGGGCGTCCGCGCGCTGGTCGCGCAGGGCAAGCCGGTCGCGATCACCGAGTTCGGCTGCACCACCCACCGCGGCGCGGCCGACCACGGCGCCCGAAGCGGGGAGATCGTCGAGTACGACGGGACCACCCCGGTGCGGCTCAATGACGACTACGTCCGCGACGAGCAGGAGCAGGCCACCTATCTGCGCGAGCTGCTGGACATCTTCACCACGGAGGGGGTCGACGCCGCCTTCGTGTGCACCTTCGTCTGCTACGGCCTGCCGCACCGCAGCGACCCCCGCGAAGACCTCGACATGGCTAGCTGGGGCGTTGTCAAGACCCTGGAGAACCGCCTCGGCGACACCTACCCCGACATGCCCTGGGAACCCAAGGCTGCATTCACTGCTCTCGCCGACACCTACCATGACTGACCGCATCAGGCTTCGTGCTTTTTACCAGTTATGCAAGAAGTATCGCGCCTTGAGGCCAAAACCGAGCTAGGGAAATCCCTTCCCATCTGGTATACTCCTTGTAGCAAAGGAACCTCTAACTGCGCAAAAAGTCGTCTACGAGAGCAGCATGAGGGAAAGTTTGACCAACAGGAGACATGACGATGAGAAAGTTGATTGGCAGCTTGCGCGCGATGATGCTCGCAGGGCTAACTCTAGTCATAGTGGCCTGCACACAGGCTACCGCAACACCACCGCCAACTAACAGCACACGTCCAGTGGTATCTGCTTCACTCGTACCCGCTACTGTAGGACCAGTGCCACGGACCTGTCCACCTGGTCCAACACCCAATAATGTGAACCCATCGCTATTCGGACCCGGCGTAGGAGGCTCGCCAGTGTGGGCCGTTGGCTTTGATGGGCCTCATGCGACAGCGCACCTGCAAGGTATCGCTCAGAATCCTGGCACTGTCTGGTATGGTTGGGATTACAAAATCCTGTGGTCGGTAGGACCCAACTACACCCATCCCGTTGTGCTTCGCGGCGGGTCACTGAATGATGGGACTCCCCTTTGGTTTCAGATCGGCGATCAATCCCTCACGACTGCACCTGTGCTGGACCCTGCGCATCCTGGGACGGTGACTGGCTCTGACGCCGGTTGGGCGGAGTTTCCTTCCTACTTACTGATCCCCAAAGCAGGCTGCTTCTATCTTGAAGCCCATTGGCCGGGGGGAAGTTGGCGTTTTACGTTTGCGGCTGGACTGTAGCAAACGGGCATCATTTCATGCCGGTTGGGCGTGGTATCGCCTGCCTTGATCATGCCAAAAATCCCTCCATGCAGCCGCTTAATACCTTGGCCCGACCGTGAAATAGCCTGTATTTGATAGGCAGGTGTTCGTATTGCTACTGCAAAAGTTCCCATGCAGGAAGTTCCCTGTTTGCAATGTTCCGTAAAAGACAAGCGGCGTTTGACCGGCTGACTGCTGTACTTTAAAGGAGAAGTTGCCATTGGTATCGACGGTTCCCTTGAGCGGAAAGACTCCCTGAGTAGAAGATTTAAACGTCACGCTGCCAGTTAAAGGCGCTAATCCTTGTGTTTGCACGAGAAATACTGTGATGGTCGAGGTCTGTCCCGTGTTCTGATCAGTCATCGAGCCATTATACGTGCCGGCAATATAGAGACCCTTTTGCGGCGTTGGCGTGGGAGCCGGGGCGCGTGTTGGCGCAGGCTTCGCCAGAGCAGTCGCGGTTTGCGCTTGCGCTAAGGTATTCTGCTGGGCACGATAGTTGCTATAGAACAAGACGGTACCGGCGATTAAGAGCAGTATGATCACCACTGAAATAATGCCGATGACTCTGGTGCGCGGGGCTGCTCGTCTGGCGGGAGGAGCTGGCTCCAGCCTGCTCGCGGCAGGGCGAAGGTTGGGGTCAGAGCCGCCAACTGTTGGCAGATCGTGACCAGAGAAGGAGTCAGGCGGCGGTTGAATCTTTTGCGGTGTATACACTGTCTTTTGAGAGCCGATATCATTTGCTGAAGGATGGCTTTCTTCAGCATTTTTGATGGCAACAGTCAGGATCACCGTTTGTTGTAAACTGGATGACGTGTCCGCGTCCTGCAGACGAATGACCTGCCCATCGGAGGCTCCGGGGGGAACCGCCACCATGACGCGCTGACCCGATGGGAGGGTGATGGAGCGGTTCGTACCGGCGCGCGCCTCTTCCGGGCTGATCCTCAATGTTGCCTGGATGTCGCCACCATCGAGTTGTTGCGGCCCCATGACGAGTTCGGCGGACGATGTACGCGCTGCTTGCTCAAATGCGCTGGCGAAATCGGTGATGGAGGGATAACGGTCTTCGGGGTTCTTGGCTAAAGCGCGCAAGATTACCGCGTCAATGGCGGTTGGCAATTGAGGATTGAGTTTGCTGGGCGGTGGTGGTGCAACCGAGAAGTGCTGGTACATCAACTGTTCCATACTGCCTACAAAAGGTGGGCGTCCCGTCAGCAGTTCATAGGTCATGACAGCCAGAGCATACTGGTCAGAGGCGGCAACGGGCTGGCTGGTCCATTGTTCGGGAGCCATAGCCGTTGGCGTGCCGCGAATGGTGCGGCTGGAACTGGCGGTAGTGGCGCTGTTGCGCGAAATGCCGAAATCGGCAAGCAGCAGATGCGGTCGGTTTGGGTTCTTGGCGTTGCTGCGCAGAAGGAAGTTCGAAGCCTTGACGTCCAGGTGAATAACCTGGTGGTCGTGCGC
>Ga0207416_1002692_pt1 | contig 18549 bp, 18 predicted proteins | sample PaiPotPPM11metaG_FD_184107 | JGI IMG/M metagenome (GOLD analysis project Ga0207416, IMG submission 184107) | Iron sulfur acid spring bacterial and archeal communities from Banff, Canada, to study Microbial Dark Matter (Phase II) - Paint Pots PPM... ...
CGACTACATCGACCGCAATCAACGCGTCAATATTTGTCTGATCCGTGGAGCGCCGCAAGCGACCACGCCGGAAGTGACGCGCCGGAAGAAGGCGAGCGACGACTATCCTGACGGCTTCACCGACCAGCCGACTGCTTGGCTGGCGTTGGACGTTGACGGCGCGCCGTTACTGTCCGGCGAGAGCTGGCAGCGTGATCCAGAACGCGCGATTCGTAGTATCATCGCGCGGCTGGGCGAACCCTTCCGCGATGTCAGTATGGTCTACCAGTTCACCGGCACGCATGGCTTGGAACGCGATCCTGACAACAAGAAACGCTGGACCGGCAGGCTGACCAACGACCGCTTGCGGGTGCGGCTGTATTGCCTGTTGGACCGTGAAATCGCCGAGGAGCAAGCGGTCAACTGGCTGCGTATCCTGAAAGCATCAGTCCCGGAACTAGACGATAGGCTCGGGCTGGTGGTGCAAGTGATCTATACCCGTAAGCCGAACTTCGTAAGGATGGAGGGCGATCCCATCGCCCAGCGGGTCGTTTTTCTTGAAGGAAGATACGAGCGAGTCAAGGTCCCGAGTGATCTGGAACAACGGGTGCGCTGGGTCCAGGCCGAAGGTACCGGGCAAATTGCGGAGATGGCCGATCATCCCGATCTACACACGGCCATTGCCGCCATCGGGACGCCGAAACCCGGTGAAACAAGAGGCTCCATCTATCCCCCTTTGTTGGCGGCGGCGATGCACTTGGTGCGGCAGAACCCCGGACGAGACGCCGCCGAAATGTTCGCGGCCTTTGGGCGCACAATCAAAGAACGCCATATGGGGCGGATCGCCGAGAATCTTATACGCTTCAACCGATCTAAAAGTGAACTACTGAAGTATTTCGACGACGGTAGTATCGAGCGATGGATCGAGTGGCTTACCAAAAACCCACACGCCTTTCACCGGCGTAAGCGGCTGCGCCGTGCGGAGGGCCACTGTCGGCCTCACACCCGTGCCGAAGCAAATACCATCTTCAGAATAAATTTGGAGTAAATCCTATGCTGCATATCAAACGCGAACCAACTGGTAGCGGCAAGTCAACCAAGATACGGCGGCGGGCGGTCGAAGGCGCGGCGCGATTGGCGGCTGGCGAGGTGGTAATGGTCGCGGTGCCGCGTCACCATCTCGGTGAAGAACAGCTAGCCACATTACGACAGGAATATCCAAACAGCAAACCAGCGGCGATCTGGCGTGGCCGTGGAGCCGATGACCCGGACCATCCGGGGAAGCAGATGTGCCTGCGCTATGAAGAAGTGCAGAAGGTGCAGAAGCTCAAGCTCGATGTCGATACGAGTTTGTGTGAGCAAGATACGTTACGCTGTCAGTTTTTTGACCGGTGCGGATTCCAGCGGCAGAAGCGACCGGCGGCGATCTGGTTTACCGCGCACGAAACTTTGGTCCACGAAAAACCGAAAGTGATCGGCACGGTGCGGGAGCTGCTGATCGACGAGGACCCGGTAGATGCCTTGTTGTGGTTCGACAAGATCGCCCTCGACGACTTTGCTCAGGTATCCCACGCCAGGAGCCGCGACGATCCCAACCTGGGGCAACGGTTGACCGGAGCGCGGAGGAGGCTGGTCGATATGATCGAGGATTTGCCCGATGGGCCGATCCCGAAAAACGACTTGCACCATTTCGCTGGTGGCTGGGCGGAGCGTCAGGCCAAAGGTGAATGGTATGAAAAGGTAGAACCGGACATTGATCCAGGAATGAGCCGCCGCCAAGTCGAGGATGCTGTTGCGAACGCCACCAACAATACGCTCATGGATAAGCGAATCAAATTGTGGAAGGCGGTGGCGGACGCGGTCAAGGACGACGCCCCGGAATTGTGTGGCCGCCTGAAGCTGAAGACCGTGAACGGGCGGCGGTTTGTGATGATGAGCGGGATACAGCAGATCAACAGCGAGTTCGGCGAACCGGCGTTCCTTACCGATGCCAGCGCCGATCCCGGCATATTGCGCCATATCTGGCCGCAACTGGACCCAGGAAAAGCCTACTGGCCGTTCATGGATCATGCGCGCTTTCGCCAACTGGTAGACCGCAGTTTTGGCAAGATGAGTATCGCGCCGACTGATCAGGACGACGAGGTAGATGATGGTGACGATGGCGAAGATCAGGACAGTGACGAAGCCCAGCCGCAACAGCATGATCGTAAGCGCACGGTGCTACGGATGTGGTCGGCGCTATTGGTTGACGCAGGCCGCCGCTATGGCGGGAAGCCGGTGGTGACCGTTACCTACAAGGCGACGGAAAGCTACATCAGAGACAAGCTGCATGTCCCAAGCTGGATGACCTTGGCGCACTTCGGCGACATCAGCGGGCTGGATCGCTGGCGCGAGGTCAGGGCCATCTACGTGGTCGGAAGGACACTACCGCCCGCCGAGAGCGTGACGCAGATGGCGGAAGCCTTGAGTGGCGAAGGTATTCGCGAGCGCAATTATGTCGAGGCCGAGGTCCCGATCCCCATCGTCAAGGATGCAGACGGCTACAACACCGTCCTGGTGAAGCAATGGCACCATCCGCACGCGCTGGCGGAAAGGATCAGACGGCAAATAACCGAGGGCGGGTTGATGCAGGTAATCGGAAGGGTGCGGGCAATGTGGCGCACGGCAGCCGATCCGGTTGGTGTGAACATCTGGACCGATGTCCCGCTATACGACAGTTTCGGGGCGAACGAAGCCAGCTACAACATCAACTATCCGGTTGAACCGATCCTATGGGGCGATGTCAAAACTGGCCCAACGGGGCTTATGGTCGGGATCGGTGGTGTGTGGCTGAAGAACAGCAAAGACGCCGAACTGGCTTATCCGGGGGCGGTCAGCGCCGATGGGTTGAGACAGGAGAGGAGTGTGAGTTTTTCCATAAGGAGACTCCTCTATGGAGAATCTCACACTCCTCCACCCACAAACCCCGTTCTTCCACCACTCAGCCACGCCGAAGGGGCTTTGAAGGCCCGCTATCAGCGCAAAGGCGCGGGATACCGACCTGCGGTGGCGGTTTTTCTACCAGGGTTCACCCGTGAGCAAGCGCGATCTTGGTTGGAAGAGCGCTTAGGCCCGCTTACGCTGTTCGAGGCTTAGGAAGTGTGGAAGGTAGGCGGGCTTACAGCTACGTACCCCATGCACACTGGAACCTAAGAGCCTCTCGGTGCGCGGAGCCGGACACGAAACCGCAGATGGGAGCAGCACCCCCTCGGCTGGACGCTTAGGCCCCACCCAACTACGCTTAAAGTCCAACACCTGATTCCAGTGGCCAAGGCCAGAAACACCCAAAGCAACGTCAGCCAAAATCAGGTATTTGCGCCCATGTGACCAGTAACACCGACCTGTCACGCTGAACTAACCTATTGATATCACTGATATTGTAGACACTCATTATAGATCATCTCTATACCCTCGACTATAGTCACGAAACTACTGGCCCTCGGACAGCGAAAACGCTATATTCGCGGGCATGGAAACTAGCCCCGCCTTAATCGCCGCGAAGAAGCGCCAGCCCCGCGCCACGTATGACCGCAAGTCGCACGGTCGTACCAGAGTGTCGAATCGAGTGGAGCTATTTGCAGGTGTGGACGGACGCAGCCTCATTGCCAGGCGCTACCGAGACATCGCCAACGCCATGGCGGTTGATATGGGCGGGGCGGACCGCTTGTCCGAGGCGAAGCTACAGCTCGTTCGCAGGTTTAGCGCTACCGCTGTTCTGGCCGAAGGGCTGGAAGCGAAACTCGTACGCGGCGAACAGATCGACATTCAGGAACACGCGTTGCTGTGCTCGACGCTGACACGCCTCGTTCAGCGTATTGGCGTTGATCGTATTCCCCGCGATATCAGTCCTTCACTTGATCAGTACCTCGAACAACGCGAGGGCGCAGAAGAATGATCAGAAGGCTCACCATTGATCGCGCGTTAGCTGATCATCGCCTACTTGGTGCGGCGCTTGGCGATATCAGCTTGTGGGGGACGTGGCTGGTGGTGTTGAAGGCTGCTTTCGGTCTCCAGCTTGACGAACGAGAACGCCCGATCTTCGCCAGCATCGCCGGTAACCGCGCGCCACCGGCCAGTCGCGTCAGAGAATTATGGGCCGTCGTCGGACGGCGCGGCGGCAAAAGCCGCATGGCCGCGCTGATCGCGGTCTTCCTTGCCGTCTTCGTCAAGTACCGGCTGGCCCCCGGCGAGAAGGGAATGGTTCTAGTTCTGGCCGCTTCGATGGAACAGGCCCGCGTGGTCTTCGATTACGCCCTCGCCTTCCTGCAGACCAGCCCGGTACTACGACAGGAGATTGCCGACGCCACCACCAGTGAAATCAGGCTGCGGAACGGCGTCGTCATCGCCGTTCACAGCAACAGCTTCCGTTCCATTCGGGGCCGGACACTGCTGGGCTGCGTCTTCGACGAGGTCAGTTTCTGGCGCGACGACACTACGGCGACGCCGGACACCGAGACCTACACCGCCGTGTTGCCGTCGCTGGCCACCACCGACGGCATGTTGATCGGTATCAGTTCGCCGTATCGTAAGGCGGGCCTGTTGCACGCCAAGCACAAGAACCATTTCGCCGTCGCTGGGGACGATGTCCTCGTCGTTCAGGGTTCTAGCAAGACCTTCAACTTGTCGCTCACCGACGCCACCATCGCGGCGCAGAGGCTGGCCGACCCGACGGCGGCGGCGTCGGAGTGGGATGCAGAGTTTCGCGCCGATCTGGTAGGCTTCCTTGACGACCTGACCATCGAACGGGCGGTGGATCGTGCAAGGCCGCTGGAACTGAAGCCGCAACCGCATCCGGCGTTCTATCGCGCCTTCGTCGATCCTGCAGGTGGCGCTCCCGGCGGCGACGCCTATTCGATCTGCATCGCCCACAAGGAGGACGAACGTTACATCGTCGATGTGGTCCGTGGTCGCCACGGCCCGTTCGATCCGGTCGAGGTGACCAGAGAATACGCTGCACTGTGCCGCGAGTATCGGGTCAATGCCGTGATCGGCGATCTGTACTCGCATCAGTGGGTGCAGCAGGCTTGGCGCGACTGCGGTGTCACCTACACGCCCAGCGATCTCAGCGCCTCGATGCTGTATCTGGAGGCGCTGCCGCTGTTCTCGCGCGGCGTGGTCAGCCTCCCCGACCACGCGCCGCTGCTACGCGAACTGCGGTTGCTGGAACGTATCCCCGGACGGGTCGGTAAGGATCAGGTCACCCACCCGCGCAACTGCCACGATGACTTGGCCAACGTGACCTGCGGCTGTCTGCGGACGCTGGCCGACTATCTGGGTTTTGACACGTCGTACGAATGGGCCAACGGCCCGCGTAACGAAGACGGTAGCGATCCCGGCAACTGGATGGCCCTACGAACGCAGATGTATCTGCTTAGCGGTGGCAGCGTGAAACTTTGGTAGCAAACAGCAAAAGAGGTAACCCAGAAGTCCAACAACAGGAGAAACAAGATGAAGTCCGCGCACCTACGACATGTCGATAATGAAACCCTGAGGCACCTCGGCGAAGCCGACTTTGACGAGTTCGGCGTGCTGAGAGATGGCGGACGCTTCCGCGTGCCGATGAAGATGACGGACGCCAAGCCGATGAGCGACGGCTTGATGCCCCAAGCCCACCGCCACGGCTGGCGAATATCGGGTCGCGATGCCACCAAGGGTCGCGATATGAGCATCTACGACGCCTACGACGAAACGGTTAGCCGTAGTTGGCAATCCGATTATCCCGATGCTCGCCCCGGCGATTTGTGCACCTGTAGAGGTCCCGAATTTGCCGCTGACTTTGGCAGTCCGGGTCATCTTGAGGATTGGAATGGGAAGCTGGTCTGTGTGCCGGATCATTCTCGTTCGGCTACGGGTGATGCGCGATCCATCAGGGACGCGGCCTACCGAGCTTACGACGCCGCGATTTCACAAGAATGGCGGGGGCCAATCAACAAACAACGCGGCGATGACGGCTATCGCGGTCATTACAACAAAGCCGGTCAGTTGGTGGCCGATCCTCCGGCTGGTCGGCGCGACACCCGCTCCCTCGCCGACCAGATGAAGCAACACGAAGCGAACATGCAACGACTCTACGATCAGCGGGATCGGGAACTTTCTGAGATGTGGAGGCGGGGGTGAGATTGATAGCACGGCGACAAAGATATGGGAGTTTAACATGACCGACGACAGTGAAACCGCCGACGAGTTGAACGGCGAACAGCAAGAACAGCGTCCGCGTATCAGCCGCGAAGAACCGCAGACCTTGGAACGGAGATTGGGCCGCGTTCTCGCCGGTAATGGCGGCAACACCAGTTCACAAGAACTTCAAGATATGCTGAACGAGGTGGAAGCGGCGCTAATCCGAACCCAGGCCGACGCCGACCGCTATCACGCCGAATGTCTCGACCTCGATTGCGCCGATCTTGTCGCCGCCAAGCACAACGAACGCGAAGCGATGCTACGGCATCAGCGCCTGCACGTAGTCCGGCCACGGATCGAAGACAAACTCAAACGTACGCTGCGCGAAGAGTACGATCAGCGCTGGGCCAGCAACCGCGCCCGCACCGCCGAGAAAGTAAAAGCTTCGGCGCGGCGGTTCGCCGACCTCGAAGAACTCATGGCCGAAATGATCGACATCTTTCACGAGGCACAGGAGACCGACAACGAAGTGGATCGGTGCAACGCCGCCGCGCCGTCAGGCGCGCCGACCTCGCCCATGTTGAACTTGCTGCTCGCAACCTCGATCGGCTGACCAGAGATTGCCCGTCACTGGCCACAGCGGTGCAGTTGTTTGATTTTGCCAGCGGCAAGCAAATTTGGCCGCCGAAGCCGCAAAGTCTTGGGCTGCTTGTCGCCGCCACCATGGTACCAGTCTACAACCCGGCTTATACCGCGACCGTGCGCGGCGAAAGAGATGAGGCCACCAAAGCCGAGCAACAAAGAGTTGCCGAGTGCTACGACCGGGCCGCGAAAGAACGCGAGGCGCGAGAGGGGCGCGAGGCCCAAGAACGCCAGCGTTGAGTTCCCGCGATCCAGGTCGCGGGCCGTCGCGCCGTACGTCTCTCGACCGTACGGCGAAACGCATCCGGTCCCCTGCTGCATCGGGACCGGCCCGCCCAGTCGGATTGGTGGCGGGTTCTAGTAACGCCGACAGCTTGCGGTCGCAGCCACTCCTTACGACGCGGCGAGCAAATAGCGGGTCCCGCGTATTGGTTTCCCGCGCGGGTACCGAGGCCCCGGGAGTGCTGCTGCTCGGTCTCCCGGGGCCATCCTTTTTCTCGCCACGCGACATGCCGTCGCTCATCAAGACGATGCAACTGCTCGACTTCAGCGGCAAGCAGGTCTACCCGCCGCCGCGAACGCCGTTGGCCGTGCTCGTGACCCAAGGCATGCCCGCGCCGCTGGCCCATCCGGGAGCCAAGTGGTGGCAGGAGCGGGAAGAACGCGAGGCAGCCCGGCAGGCGGAAGCTGAACAGGTCGCCCGCTACTACGAGGAGCAAGCCCGCGCAAAGGAGGCGCACGAGAAGGCCACGCGCTGAGTGCTGGTGTGAGGCTGGTGCGTTGGGGCCGGTGGATTGATGATACCGCCACCTGACAAGGAAATTATTCTCAATACGCTACTGGATTGCAATCTACGGCGCTTTTTGAAACCATTGCATTGTGCGAGTCGCTAGCGTCCCGCGTTCACTGGCGGGTTGCACCTGAACGGGAACTAACAACATGCGCTTTTGGGCTTCCATCGCCTTAACTTTGCTTAGCAGTCCTACTTTCGCCGATGACTGCCTACGGAACCAAGGCCCCGTCCTCCGTATACTTTCGGGTTCTGACGGTGGCGACCTTGTCAAATTTAGCTTCGAATCGCGGCGCGAGCGTTTCACTAAGCTTGACTTTGGCCAATTTAGGCAGCGCGCGGGAGAGCGTATTTTGCAGGGTAAACTGATACGGCGGGGAATTTTGTTACTGTCCCGGCTTGGCCGAGACATTAAAGAAATTGACACGCCCCGTATTTTGCCTTTCGAACCATCGCTAACCCGTTGAATTTTTGGCCAAAGTCAAGCTAAGACCTCGTACAAATATGTCTGGTGCACAGAAGCAGACAGACAAAATCTGAATATAGCTGAATTTCGTTGGGGCGATGCAAAGGACAAATGCAAATACTTGTGTACATTCATTGAACCAGGCCGTGGCGGCGCGGCTCCAAAATTTGACGGCTCAAAGAAACTTGAAGAAGATCGTATTATTAGTTTTACACGCAAAAACCGAGAGGAATGGGACTTTTTCACCACTCAAACTATTTCTTCTCAAAAACTCGGAGCCGCCTACCCGCTTTCCGCGCCACCTTTAATACCGGTTCAGGTACGCGAACCTGACTGGAGTCAGTATTTGAACGAGGAAGGACTGGTGCAGATTGATCGTCTCTCAAACAATTTTGGTGACTTTATTCAATTCCTCAAACAAGAAAGTGAGCCAGTGGTCTCTGGCGGTGCGTTGACCATAACTCTTCCTGCATCCCCCTCAGTCGCTAAGGCGCTTGTCGCCAATGAATACGACAAATACAGCCCGTCCGATTTTGTAAGGGCTACCACATCCTTCAATAGCACTATCGCTGTCGATAAGGTTGGCAGCCCTCTCTTAGTTTATTGGGCTGGGATAACTCCCGACAAAGAAACTAATCTGCGCGCCTTTTCGTCGCTAATATCCGAAAATCAGATTGCAATTAAAGTCACGTCAGATATAAAATCATTTCCCTTTCCCATGAACGAGCCGATCCGCCTCAAAGAAGAAGGTATCCGCGCTATTGGTTCTGTGCAACCCGCGAAATCGATATCGTACGCACAAACGAAAATACAAGTTGCCGTAAGTAGTCTCGTGGTAGGCACATTTGATGTGCTGCTTTTTGCTGTTAAGCAATAGTGGGGCCTTTATCTGGCTACTTCAGTTGCCCCAGCGCCGAGTATGATGAAGGTAGCAGTTTTTACGAGTTCTACCATCTGATCATACATTTTTACATTTCCAAAGTGATCAGCGTAAATGAGAAGCCCAACGGTTACAAAAAGCACCAACAAAAGGACCCCAAAGAATACGAGTTTGCGTCCCATTTTGAAACTCTCCCTGCCGTTGTGGCTTGGCTTGACCACTGTCCTCCGAAACTACCTGCCTAGTCCGCGTCTTCGCATTGCGCCGGGGTCAAACCGCTCGGCCCTGAGACGCTCTAGAAGGACGCTGGCGGGTTCGTCATTCGGGTCTTGCGGCACCAGCTCGCCCCGAAACGCCTTGGCGAGCACGGCCTGATCGAGATGATCGATCAGCTTGCGGGCGCTGCTGGCTTCAGAAGCGAGGCGGTCGATCCACGCGAACGCAAGATTGGTGCGATGAACTATTTCGCGTTGTTCCTTGACCGCAGGCACCGGCATCATTAACTCGTTCAAGGTCGTCTGATTTACATACGGTTGGCCCGTGCCACCTGCGAGCGAATTCAAGTTTGATGCTCGAAAGAAAAGAGCTGCGAAATCAAGGTCGATGGATTCTGAAATTGATTTTACATAGATCGCATTGTCTGTAATCCAGGCTGGTCCGTCGGAACGATGTACATTTCCACATTGCGCGCCGACACGACCAATAACCAGCGTTGGAAAGTCGATTAGAGCAGCATTGTGATATCCGCTGACACCATTTCCCCCGATGACAGGAATATTGCCAACTTTCTGTTGCTTTGACGGAAGGTTCTTCCCACTTGACCACTCAAAAAGATTATCGACTGAAATCTTATCCCAAGCTCGATCCGAGTGGGTCCCAGCTTGCCTTGTTAAGGCACCGCGAAACGCCGCCGCCACGATCGCCTGCTTGTACTTCTCGACCAGCCGGGGGATGTGGTCGAGCTGATCGCGAGCACGCCGAGATTTCGTGGAGAGGCTATCGATCTTCGCCACGATCCGCCGTTGTTCCGCCAACGGCGGCACCCGGATCAAGGCACCGGTAACATCGACATCAGAGACAGCAGGATACATCGTGCCGTCTTGCGAGAGCGAAATCTCATCGACAAACTTATTCGAACACGTCCACATGAAGAGATATCGCGGATCGACGGCTTCATTCGGCCTAAGCACTGCAATACCGGTGGAGGTCAACTGGCTATCAAGCTCCGCTGGCACAATAGCGATATTCTTTAGGTAAGTCCTGACAGTGGAGAACAGGGTATCGCCGGTATGAATAACGCGACGCGCTCGAGATGGAGCTTCCGCCCCTTTGATTATCTTGGGATTTGCAATCGACTGAGACCCGTTATCGATGGAGCCAATGTCCACGTATTTGTACATCTTTTGTGGAGTTCCCTTCGGATCAGTAAGGGCAAATGGCTTAGTCACGTCAACGATTGCGACCTCAGCCCAACCATTGGGAATATCGCTCATTCTGCGGCTTCCGCAGCTCCTGCAGCTGTGCCTATGATGTCGGGTTCCAGTTCGTCGGACAGTGTCTCAATATCCTCCAGCGCCGCCTTGAGATGCCCGATGATGGCTGCTGCAATGTCCTCCGGTTCAGTCAACTGTTCCTCGGCTTCAGCCTCGGTATCTCGCAGCCACGCAATATCAAGATTGTCATTCCGCGCCTTGATTGCGTCACGCGTAAAGCATCGCCATCGCCCTATTTCGCCCTGATCCTTACGCTTGGTTCCACCGTTCGAGTCATCGCCATAGGCTTTCTCGAAGTCCGCAAAGTCCGCCACAGTCAATGGGCTCGTCTTTCCAAAGGCCGGCATATTCGCCCGCATGTCGTAGACCCATACAACTTTGGTGTTGGCTTTGTCGGTTTTGCCGCGCTGGAAGAATAGCAGGTTCGTTTTCACGCCTTGCGCGTAGAAGATCCCTGTCGGGAGTCGAAGGATGGTGTGCAGATTGCAAAGCTCCATCAGCCAGGACCGCAGCCGCTGCCCGATGTTGTCCTCGAACAACACATTATCGGGGACAACAATGCCCGCCCGCCCTCCGTGTTTGAGGGTACGAACGACGTGCTCAACGAAAGCCAGTTGCTTGTTTGATGTGTCGGCAGTGATGGAGAAATCGGATCGGCTTGGGCGGCCTCCGCCCTTCTTGGTCCCGAACGGCGGATTGGTAAGGACAAGGTCAGCTTTGGGTAGCCTCTCGCCATCAGGACTGAGGGTATCCCCCAAGGCTACACCCGTTGCTTCAATGCCGTGCAGCATCAGGTTCATCAGCAACAGCCGGTGGGTGTCGAGCACCAACTCCAGTCCGACGAAGGCCTGAGTGCGTTGAAAGGCTTGCTGTTCGGGCCGTAAGTCAAATAAGTCGTCCGTAGCATCCTTGATGTATCGATCAGCTGCAACGAGAAAGCCACCTGTGCCCGCCGCAGGGTCTTGCACAATCTCGCCGGGCTTCGGCTTCAGCAGGCGCACCATGGAGTCGATCAAAGGGCGGGGCGTGAAGTATTGTCCGGCACCAGATTTCTTTTCGCCTGCGTTCTTCTGGAGGAGACCCTCATAAAGATCGCCCAGTCCCTCGCGACGGGCTGAGAACCAATCCAGCTTGTCAATCTCCGAAACCAACGTTTTCAGGTTCGCCGGCTTGCGCAGCGACGTCTGCGCGTCAGTGAAGATGTCGCGCACCGTGCCTTTGCCGTCAGTACCGAGTTTCAGCAGCAGCGCACGATAGTGGGTCAGCAAATCCTCGCCTTCGCGCTTGGTCAGGTCACCCCACCGATACCCTTTGGGTAGGTTATCCTCCCGCTTGGTTTCTTGCATCATTTTCAGAAACAAGAGGAACGTGAGTTCTGTCACGTAAGCCTGGTAGGTGATACCGTCATCGCGCAGCACATTGCACAGGTTCCACAGCTTCTGGACAATGTCGCGCGTCGCCATACCCTCAATCATGCAGACTTCCTCCAAAGCTCTTCATTGATGTCGCCGAGTATTGCATCCAGTCGTCCATCGAAGACACGGTTCAACCTAATGAAGCCGCCCATCGTTGCCGCGAACTGACCTTCATCCAAGGCAGTGCGGTCAGCGACACCGACCTGCTCCACAGCTTTACCAATCCGTTCAAGCCATTTTCGCTGCGGATCGGTCCACGTTCCACGCTTGGTGATACGGTCCATTGCTACCTTCACTCGATCAGGCCAGCGGACGAGTGGGTCACCGAGTGCGGCTTGGCGAATGAACCCGATAATCGAGGCCGCGATATCTTCATTCTTCGCCTGCTTCCACGCATGGCGTAGCGCCGCCTCCGAGAATCCCTGTCGATCAAGTTCTGCTTTAACGGCCTTGAGATCGGCTCTGGTCAATTCTCGGGGTCTTTGTATGATGGCCTGCAAAGCGGCCACTTTGTTTACGTTGTCGTTTATGAACCGAGTGAACGAACGCAGAAAATCTTCAGGCTTACTCGTGCCGCCACCGTAGCCCGGCCTAACCGATATCACCCTGTCGCGATGATCGGAGATCGGCAGTGGTATTGGTTTCCCAGTCTCCGGTTGCCAATCGAGGATCGCGCCAATTCCCGGCTTGTCTTTTACCCACTTAGCCATAATGTCCAAAGGTTCATTCTGCAAACGGTGCAGCGTCGTCTGAAGCGGTTCGCCCGCTGCGCTTTCGTAAGCTTCGTGGGCTTCCAGCGTAAGCTTGCTGAACCTCTGGCGTAGTTTGACAAGGATTTCATCGCGTAACAGAGAACGATGCGCGGCCTCGGTAACGCGCGCAAACTCCTCTAGCAACTGCGCGACGGTCAGCTTGGTGTTGACGACGATTGGCTTCATTGCCGTCAAGGGTTGCAGCGCATCGTAGATGCCGACAGCATCAAAAATACGGAACGTCTCCTTGTCGATGTCGGGACACAGCCGGGTCGCGCGACCTAGCATCTGCTCGTATAAAATTCGGCTATTTACCCGACGAACGAATACAAGGTTGACGATCTTCGGTATGTCTATTCCGGTTGTCAGCAAATCAACAGTCACAGCGACTGCCGGCAGCGCGTCATTGCGATACCGGCGAATTAACCCGGCTGGATCATCGACGCTACCCGTAATCTTCGCCACCGCTGCATCGTCAATAGCGCCATGGCGGCGCACAAAAGCTTTCTTGAGTTCATCAACGATAATATCCGCGTGACCATTGTTGGCCGCAAATATCAGGGTTTTGCCGGGAAAAAATGGATCGATGTGGTTGGCGAGTTCGTCGCATATCACCTGATTAAAGTGGCGGGTGATCACCTTACGGTTGAAATCATCAATATCAAAATCTAGATCATCGGGCGTATGGACCAGATCTATCTTACCACTCATCGGATCAAGCAAAGTTATCTGCTGACCGCGCGCGAAATGAATGCCTTGCTTTGATAGTTCAGTTTCGATCCGGATCGCGGGCGAGTGGTCGACCAAATATCCATCGATAACAGCTTCGCGGTAGGAGTAAGTGAAGAGTGGTTCGCCAAAAATTTGCACTGTGTGAAGCGCTGGCGTAGCTGTCAATCCAATCTTCACCGCGTCGAAATGCTCCAGCACCCGCCGGTACTTCGATATGTAATCGGCCTCACTCCGGAACGACATCTCTGCGTCAGACATTTCGCGATCAAGCAAATAACCACGGTGACATTCGTCGACCACCATCAAGTCATACTGGTCTATCGGCGGGACTTTCTGCGGTTCGTCGGCAAAAAGCACACGCTTCACCAAACCCTGGATCGTACAAATATGCACCTTTGTAGCCGTGTCGGGCGTGACATCGGAAAGTTGTTTCAGACCAAAAATGTCGGCGAACGTGCGTGCACTTACGATGCGAGTGGTGTTGAACTCATTGGCGGCCTGTTCGCCGAGGGCGTGGCGGTCAACCACAAAGCACACGCGACGGAAGCGTTTTGTCTCCAGCAAACGATATAGGAGTGCAATGGCAAGTTTGGTCTTGCCCGTACCTGTCGCCATGGCAAGTAGCAATGACCTTTTGGCGTCGTCGGCGAGAGCCGTCTCAACGATGGCGATGGCACGCTTCTGATAGTCACGCAGCGGAAAGCCGAACTCGATGGGCAGAGACTTGAGACGTTCCTGCACTGCCGCGCGGTCAATACCAAGTTGTTCCCTTAGCCCTTCGGGCGTGGGCCAGTCGGTCAACGCGCGTCGCAGGTTCGTCGGATTGCGCGCGTCACGAAACCAAATGCCGCTTTGGGTTTCAACTTGTTTGAGATAAGGCCGTCCGTTGGTGGCGAATAGAAATGGGACCCGGAACGGCGGTTCATCACTGTCCCCCGATTGGAAAGACCACGGGCCGCCTTCCGCAAGATCAACGCCATCAGAGGCAGCGAACCCTTGCGCATACCTCCCGGCCTGATCAATAGCAGCAGAAACGTTTTTGCGCTTGCGTTTAGCTTCGACTAACGCGACGCAGGTCGTACCTACGAACAGCGCATAGTCAGCAGGACCGTTGACGGTTGGCCATTCGGCAATGGCTATTGTCTTGCCTCGCGCGGGACGTACGCCAGCTGCATACCGTAGTTTCTGCGTGTCGGCTTCCCATCCGCGTGCCCGCAGCTGCTCGTCGATCAGTGAACGCGTGTCGGCTTCATCGAGATCGATTTGTTCGGCGGCTGCCTGCGCAAATTGTAGGACTTGCTGTTCCTCGGCAAGAGACTTGCTCTCAGCTGCAGTCTGTAAGTCGACCAACTGTTCAGCAAGTTGGATCGTCTCGGCCTCTGGTTCTGCGGGTATCCTCGGGGTTCGAGGGGGAAGACGTCTTAGTCGGTCTTCAAACGTTATTCGGGAACCCTTTTGCCGCCGTGGTGCCTCTACGGGCGGCGCCTCCTCTATGCGCGGTGCCGGTAAAATCATATCGCGGTGTTCGGCGATCTGAAGCGTTGCATGCCTGATAGACAGCAAACTTGCCACCTGTTCGGCCAGCTTGAGTTTTTCAGCTTCCGACTCGGTCGCCAGTTGTTCCCACGTTGCTTTTTCCTCGGATTCTCCTTTTGCCACCGTTTCAGCACTCAGTCGTGCAGCCTCAGCTTCAGCAGCTGCCGCATCGGCCCGCTGTGCCGCCGTTAGCGCCGCGTCTCTTTCGGCCCTTAGTCGATTCAATTCGGCAGTGAGTTCGGCAGTTGCGTCGGCAGGTCGGGGTGGCGGCTGAAATGGACCCGCCTTAAACGACTGATCATTAAAGGTACGATAGAACCAAATACCTAGTTGTCGCGCCATCTTGAGACAGGCCAGCGCCGTACCGTGATCACCCTCGTGCTCATGTACTGCGGCATTACCCGCAGTCCGAAGTCGGTGAAAGAGTTCTGTGACGTTGCGGGGGAAGCCTCCATCGATGCTGAGACGCCTCAACAGGTCCGCCTGCGACTCCGTCGGTTCGATGAATAGGCCCGCACCAGCGGCAACCAGTTGTGCCAAAATCTCACCGAACCGCCGAAGCGTCATCAGTGAGACAATCGGGTCATCGGAGAAATAGCGTTCGCTGCGCGCGCCGATCTGTTCAAGTTCAGGATAGCGCTTAGCGAGGAAGCCGAAGTTGGATGACGCCGGCATCAGACAAACCCAAATCCTCGCGAGCGCCGTTCCCGCGCTCACACCCACCCCCTCCCCCCAAAGTCTCACCAGCGGCGTTCCTGGGCGGTTTTCGCCCCCGAAGTTCCCAAAGTTTCCGACCCAAAAGTTCCATTCGGCCTAGGAAAGCCCGCTGGTGCGTCTGGTCCGGTCCCGGCCCCGAGACAGCGGCCTACCCCAGCCAACGCGCCAGCGGCGTCCGCTGGGCGATCCTAGGCCCCCTTTGGCGCGGACCGGCGTAGAGGGAGATGTCGAGGGTATTTCCTTGGCGCGCCCGCTTGAACAAGCCGGGCTCGGAGAAGAATGACGGTGTATCTTAAACGATACGAGGGGCTTAGATTAGATCGCTTCCCGAGAGATCGACATCGATGTGCCAGGTTTCCTTCTCCGAGCCCGGCTTGTTCAAGCGGCGCCGCGATAGGAAGGTGGCGTCGACCGGATTGTCGCGCGAGCGGCCCGGCCGCGAGCCGAGCACCGGTTTGGCTTCGCGCGGAGGAACTGCGGCCGCCGGCGCGCCGTCAAGCTCCTGATAAAGCTCTCTGAGCATGCGCGCGGTTTCTTTGCCGCCGGGTACGCAGAGATTGAGCCGCTTTTCGGATTTGGCGAACAGCGCGCCCGCATAGTCCTGGCAATTGTAGCCGCACTGGCCGCAATCCTGCTGTCCCATCGCCGCCATCAGCCGCCGCGGCAGCGGCTTGCCGTCGGCAAGCTTCATGCGCTCGGGCAGCGGCATGGCAGGATCGTGCCAGGGCGCGCCGTCGTCAGCTTCCGCCGGCACGGGCGCGACAACGCCATCGATCAAGCCGGGGATAAGCTTTGCGGCCTCGGCCGCGGAAAGTGGCGTGATGTTCCCTTCGAGTCCGAACAGGCCGGCGAACAGTCCGTTGAGCCAGGTCCGCTGCTCCGGCGAGAATGGCGCCGACTCGGGGATAAATGACGGGATCGGGGGCCGCGGCGTCATGTTCATGCGGCGGCCTCGCGCTCGGCCATTGCTTTCAGCGCTTCGATCTCGTGGCGCCGCGCAAAGGCGAGGAAGCTCTCCTCGCGCGATCCGCGGTGCGCGAGATAGGCCTTGAGGATGAGCTCGACGGTGCGCGGCACCTCTTTCGCGACGACATCGCGATAGACTTCGCGCCCCAGCGCGGCGTCGGGTCCGAAGCCGCCGCCGACCGTGATGTGATAGCCCTCGACCGGGTCGGCATCCGCGTCGGTCTGCACCTTGCAGGCTAGAAGGCCGATCTCCGACACGAAATGCTGCGCGCAGGAGTGATGACAGCCGGTCAAATGGATGTTGACCGGCGAGCGCGACGCGCGTTTCGCACCAGCACGCGATTTCCTCGGCATGGCGTTTGGTGTCGGAGGCCGCGAATTTGCAGCCGGTGTTGCCGGTACAGGCGACGAGGCCGGAACGAATGGCGTTCGCCTCGACGGCCAGACCGAGTCTTTCGATCTGCTCCCGGGCGGCCGCGAGACTTTCGGTCGAAACGCCGGAGATCAACAGGTTCTGCCAAACGGTGAGCCGGAGATCGCCATCGCCGAAGTCCCGCGCGACGGCGGCCAGACCGCACATTTGCGCGACCGACATGCGTCCTACCGGAAGGGCGATGCCGATCCAGTTCCCGCATGAATGCCGATATGGGCGGTACGGTCGAATGCCGGGCGCGGCGCTACTGCTCCCGGCACGGCGCGGTCGAATTTGTGACCGAGTTTCTCCTCGAGCAGGCTGAGAAACTTCTCGATGCCCAAGGCATCGAGCACATATTTCAGCCGCGCCTTGGTGCGGTCGGTGCGGTTGCCGTATTCGATGAACAGGCGCACCACCGCATCCGCGGCCTTGCAGGCGTCGTTCGGCCGTACCAGCACGCCGGTGTCGCGAGCGAAATCGCGGTGCCCGGTGATGCCGCCGAGACAGAGCTTGAACCAGACGCCGGCCTCGAGGCCGAAGCCGTCGTTCACCTCAACCGCCTGGAAGCCGATGTCATTGGTATCCTCGAGGACGGGAATGCGACCGGCGCCATCGAAGGCGAGGTTGAACTTGCGCGGCAGGCCGTAGAGCGAACGGTCGTTGAGGATGTGGAAGTGCCATTCGCGCGTGTAGGGACGCGTGTCGATAAGCTCCTGCGGGTCGACGCCTGCGGTCGGCGTGCCGGTGACGTTGCGGATATTGTCGGCGCCGGAGCCGCGCGAGCACAGGCCGAGATCCTGGATCGCCTCGATCATGGCGACCGCATTCGCCGCCTCCACCTCGCGGATCTGGATATTGGCGCGGGTCGTCACATGCGCATAGCCGCCGCCGTAGCGCTCGGCGAGGTCGGCGAGGCCGGCGAACTGTTGAGCCTTGACGATCCCGTTCGGGATGCGCAGCCGGCACATGTAGGAGTTCTGGTTGGGCGCGACGTAGAACAGACCAAAGAATCGCCAGCGGAAATTGTCGGGCGGCTTGGGATATTCGCCCTTCGCCGCGTGCTCCTTCAGGCGCTCGTAGGTGTCGAACGGATGCTGCTCGCGCTTGAACTTTTCCTGATCGGAGAGCTTGCCGCCCGACGCGAGCACGCGGTCCTGAGCGTTGAACGCCGCTGCGTCTGGACCCGTTGGCTCCGGCGCCGCGGCGGCGCTTGGCGCAGCATTGGTGCCGCCAAAGCTCTTTGCCGCCTTGGCGATCTGAAGGCCGGCGACAAATCCTTCCAGGTAGCGTTTCTGTTCGGGTTCGAAGTCGCCGGTCGGCGCCGAGGTCACGGGCTTGAAATCGACCTCGCTCATTCGGCGGGCACCCGCGTCGGCGCGGTCCGGTGCGCGGGCGCGGCAGCGCGGGGCTTGTGGGTCAGATAGAGCGCGAGCCCCGTGAACACAAAGCCGCCGACCAGATTGCCGAGCGTGACTGGGATTTGATTCCACAGCCACCATTGCGCCACGGTGACTTTGGCGCCCATCATCATTCCGGTCGGAATGATGAACATGTTCACCACCGAATGCTCGAATCCCTGAGCGAAGAAAATGAAAACCGGCATGTAAGCG
>Ga0207416_1002693_pt1 | contig 18546 bp, 17 predicted proteins | sample PaiPotPPM11metaG_FD_184107 | JGI IMG/M metagenome (GOLD analysis project Ga0207416, IMG submission 184107) | Iron sulfur acid spring bacterial and archeal communities from Banff, Canada, to study Microbial Dark Matter (Phase II) - Paint Pots PPM... ...
TCGTCGGCTCTACCGCCTACGTTGCCAACGTCGGCGACAGTCGCACCTATCTGTATCGCGAGCCGGAAGGTCTACGGCAGATTACACACGACCATTCGGTCGTTGCCAGTCTGGTCGATGCTGGTATCATCAAACCTGATGATATTTATACGCATCCCAAACGCAACCAGATTTATCGCAGCCTGGGCGAAAAACCCGGCGTGGAAGTGGACTCTTTCATCCAGCCCTTACAGCCCAACGATAAACTCTTGCTCTGTTCCGACGGGCTCTGGGACATGGTGCGCGACCCCGAAATCCAGCGCGTCCTTAGCTCATCAATTCCCACCCCAACGCAGATTGGCAAGAATCTAGTCCAGGCCGCGCTGGAAGGCGGCGGCGAAGATAACGTCAGTGTGATTGTCGTTTCGATCACGGGAGAAGCAGGCCATACCGGCATGACCGGTATCCAATTTCTTGAGAAGCCCGATGGCATAACGGTTCCTGATATGCCAAACATATAAATGAATGGGATGAACCAGGGCGACCGCGAGGGTCGCCCCTACAATACAGGACTACGGCTTCATCGGGTCATTCGTGTATTGTAGGGGCGATCCTCGCGGTCGCCCCGTGTCAAGTCAAATGAAAATGTTACCGAACGCGAATGGTTCCCTCAAATAAAAATGTTACCGAAGCCGACCACCTCCTTTCTGTGCATGTGTTCACTGGCGCGGGGGAGCGAGGGGCGAGCGCGGGCAGGCCTGCCCGCGCTCGCCCCTCGCTCCCCCGCGCCGCCCGGTCATGCCGCGCCCCCGGCGGCAGAGGCGCAGACTTCCCATAAGGCAGCTAACCCCTGATAGATGGCTTCGCGTAAGCGTAAGGGGTTGGTCTGTTCGTAGAGGGCTTGCAAGCGTATCTGCTGCTCAACACTGAGCTTGCCGCTGGCCAGCAGGCGCTGATAAGGCGTTTGGGCCGTATCCCAAATACGCTGCACTCCTTCGGTTCCGACGCGCTTTTCTGCCAGATGCAAGACCGGTTGAAACAGGTTGTAGTAGAGCCACATCTGCTCATAGAGCGCATTCATAGCCGCCACCTGCTCAGCCGTGTCCAGGCGCAGCGTGCCGAAGTACTGCCGCACCAGGGTGGCATTCTTCTGCTCCACGTTGCGATTGTCGTTCTTGTGATAGGGACGCGAGCGACTGAGTTGCACTCCCGTCACCTTCTCTTTCCAGAACTGCACCAGATGGTGGTTGAAGAACTCAGAGCCATTATCGGGATGCAGTTCGAGCACCGGAAAGGGGAGGCGCGCCAGAATGTGCCGAAAGCCTGCGACCATCGTGGCTTGTCCTCGTCCCAGCAGGGCCACCCGCTCACTCCAGCCCGTCGCCACATCCACAAGTTGCAGGGTATAGCCATACTCGCCCGTGGGACTCTCCCCTCCATGATGCACCAGATCGGTCTCAAAGTGTCCCGGCTCGCTGATGTCCCAGGGGATGCGCTTCATGGGCACCTCTTTCCTGAGCTGGTTGGCCCGCTCTGGTCCTTTGCGCGGCAGGCGCTGCTTCCGCGCCCGATGCCTGCGCAACAGGCGCGTGATCGTCGCTTCGCTGATCTGGTCTAACTGCCCTTCGATCTCTGCCGTCAAGCGCACACTGCCAAAGCGCGCCAGGTGTTGAGCGGTCTCCCGCAAGACTGGGGTGAGGCGCTCGGCACACACGTAATCCAGACTCTCCCATACCACCAGGATCACCTGCTCCACTGCCACTCCATAGGTACGTGGGCGGGGCGTCCTGCGCTTCTGGCGCGTCAAGCTCTCAGCATGCAACAAGCGAAGCAGACTTTTGCGATGTAGCCCCGTGACCTGTTGCATTTCCGTCAGCAAGCGGCCTCGCTCCTTTCGCTTGGCCTGCTGATACGCTTGCTTTCTCCGTTTCAAATACGTGCGGCGCTCGTTTACACTCATGTGCTCTTCGGTCGGCTTCAGCATCGGCATTCTCCCTCGGTAACATTTTCATTTGAGGGAACCATACCAGCTTTAGTAACATTTTACATGAGGGAATGCGTACTGTTGACTTCTTATGAAAAGCCTGTTATCCTTGCCTATAGGCAACATAAAAGCCTCTTGAAAGGTGGAGTTTTGATGCAAGTACCCACACCCATTGTTTGTTGCGCAGCGAACTGCGGATAAACGACTTGCTTTGTGACTTGAGAGCCGAAAATAGACGTTGACCGAGATCGCAGCCTGTTACTCATGTGCAGGTTCTGTTCTGGTTGAGCTATAGTCTCAGATTGCGAGTAGGTCAGTTCTATGGGTCAGGTGGGTGTTTTTTCACCTTTGTTGCCTTGTCTACCTCACCTCTGGCTTCTTTCTAGCTGCAGTTCTCCTGCGCCTCATTAACCCACATTTCTTTTGCATTTCAGTATGCCATACTGTTGTCCCTTGAAACACAAACAGAGCAATACATTCAAGGGAATCGTCTTCACGCTAGTTGCTAGAAAGAACCTGTTTTATGTGTAAACGGTCATATTCGACAACCACAATGGATCTTGTCCTTTCCCTTCGCGCGGCCACTGTTGTCGCGCCTTCGATGCCTCAAATGACGTACAACCTATCGAAGCGAAAGAAGAGATCCACCATTGGGAAAAACATACCGGAAAGTTCCGCGTTCGGGTGAAGAGGAGTATGCCCGACCGCGTTTTGTGCGCAAGCAGCGAGCCTCCACTGAAGAGGTCTTCAAGTGCAGGCACTGTCACAGGTTTGTCTGCCCACCTGCTTATGGCTCGCATCATCGGAATCACTGTCCTTTTTGCCTTTTCTCGCGTCATGTCGATGACCAGAGGCCAGGAGATCGCATGAGCGCCTGTGGGGGCATTATGGAACCTATCGGCAATTTCCAGCGGCGTAAGGGCGAGTATGTGGTCGTCCACTGTTGCCTCGATTGCGGGCTGGAACGCTTCAACCGCATTGCAGCGGATGATGATTTCGACCTGGTGCTGGCGTTGCCGTCGCTCCCGCCGCTGACCAGCAGCGAGGTGAAGGCTCAACGTCTGGAAGGGGAACTTGGTGAGGAGTCCGACGAGCACCAGGTAGCCTGAGTAAACTGAGACGGATGAACAAAGAAGGGTGTCAGCTTGCCTGCACCCTTCGACCCACCCCCACCAGAATTCACAAATCCTATCCTGACCCCATGCCAGAAATTGTCTAATTTGCGACATTGAAGAACAGATCTACATAAATTTTCCTTCTTGCACATTTTCTTTCCCGGAATTTCTTCCAAAAGTACTGATTAAGAATTGCAGATGTAACCTATAAATAAATTCCTGCTATACTCTTAAGCTGTAGTGAACTTATCTGCCTGAGAATCATGATGCTCACGTTTAGTAGCTTTTATACTTTGCTAGCTTACTTTTAATAAGCGATGCTATCAGGAGGTTGAATTCACTCAGGGAATGCCGATTATGGTAGGGCAATAAAGAATGATCACACAAAATACACTATCTTCTATGTTGGCGAACTCTGTAATAGAGTCCTCAGATAAGCGCTATAGACATCATCGAGTGGTAATTTACGCAAACAAACAGAAAGATTTTGTTGCAGAGCTTAAATTTTATGTGCAAAAAGCTCAAGAAGATGCGAAACAACATCTCCGAAAAGCTCTCACACCTCTTGATCCTTTAGGCCATTTGACAGATTATGATCCAGCGGAAGATTATCCTCAACTTTTACCTATGGGTACATTAAAGGGTTATTTTGGAGAAGTATTTGCAGGACTTATTGCAGAATATTGCTCCCCCTTTGGGGAAAACACCTGGAAAGTCCCAGCTTTCTTGTTCCGATTCCATTATACTGCGTTTCACTACTTGGAGCTTTGGAGACAGACACAAAGCAAGAAAAAATCTGTTACTGGACGACATGGAGATGATTGCCTGGCATTTCAACTAGACAGCAACGGTCAAATCAAGCGCTCTCTTTGTTGTGAAGCTAAATGCACTGCTGACCATGATTCTCACTTAGTATCTAAAGCATATCACCAAATAAGCAGGGATGGTTTGGCGAGTATCAAGGAAGTAATAGAAGTTTTACAAGATAGTAGTGAGCCGGATGCACCTCAATGGATTGATGCTCTACAACAGCTGTGGTTGAATATTCGGCTGGGTACTCTTCCTCCTGACTATGAACGTTGTGATTTAATAAGTTATGTTTGTCGTCGCCCAGGTCCTAGAGAAAACTGGGCGCGTCTTCCAACAGATAAACCCCATCCTCAATACACCGGAGCTAGACGCTTAGAGGCGGTTGAAGTTCATCTTCCAGATATCGAAGGTTTAATCCATGAGGTGTATGGTATAACAAGTACAAGAGAAAATCCCGATCAAGGTAAGAGTATAAGCGAAGATAATGCTGGTGATTTATGACCAAGCCAAGTAGCAAGACAATAGAATTAGCAGGGAATCTCAGAAAGGATTTAGCTGGTCCTATTCTTCCACGTATCTATGCCAAGTTGTATAGCCAGTATACAAGATTAAATGCTAATCGACCTAGTTTAAACTCATGGCAAGAAGCAGAAGCGCTTAATTGCCTTGAAGATGCAATACAGCTTTTAGATGCTGCATTTATTGAAAGAGACGCTGGACAAGAAGATTGGCGTAACAGTGCAAGACGAACTGGCGAGTTATTAGAATGGCTTTCTCATCCCCTTTTAAATCCTGACGGATTACCTCTTCGATTGCTTTCAGCTGCTGTGTATCAATTGGCAGGTTATCCAGCACGATCTAGCGGTTTGTTAAATGATGACATTTCAGAGCCAGAGGAATCATACATTCTCCGTGCTTTATTGAAAGCCGAATTCCCAACTCTGCTGAAACAATTAGCTCAGTACTGGGCAGAAAATATTTCCTTAGAAGAGCAAATTGAGGCAAAAGCAGCTTTACCCTGGCAGGATTCTCAGTTGTTATCAGATGAACTTCAAAAAAGGATTGTTAAAGAAACCGCAAGCTGCTTAGGAATTCTATGTGCAGAAATCCGGTGGGGCGATAATGACCGCTTACAGTTAGCATTGAATAAGCTCAAGGATATTGGAAAACTTCTTCTGCATGGTAATGATCATTATTCATGGCTTCTCGGCAGATTATGCGCTGAAGTCGCAGCGATTTATGCTAATAGCTCAATGCGTAGCCATATGCAAGAGCTTTACTGGGGCATGAATGACGAAGGAAAGCTTGCCCTTGAGCGTTATCTCCGTCAATGTTATCGGGACAATAAAGCTTTAGCATGGCCTTCTCAAGTACGAGGTATTCAACAGCTAATTCTAGAAGGTTCATTTGCCCTTTGTACACCAACTGGATCAGGAAAAACAACAGTAGCAGAGATTGCTATTCTACAGAGTTTATTTTACGAACCTATCCCTCGCGAATCTGCACCTCTTGCACTCTACCTTGTTCCTTCAAGAGCACTGGCAACTGAAGTCGAAGCAAAACTGGCAAAAATTTTAACCCCTCTCAATGAACCTCCAATTATTGTTACCGGTTTATATGGAGGTACCGATTGGGGGCCAACTGATGTATGGCTTACAACAGAACAACCAACAATACTCATATGTACTTACGAGAAAGCAGAAGCACTAATACGATTTCTCGGCCCATTATTCTTACCCAGAGTATCCCTCATTATTATTGATGAAGCGCATTTAATTCAATTTACCAGCACCGATAAAACGAAACTGCGAAATGCAGAAAGCCGTGCCTTACGCTTGGAGTCGCTGGGGACAAGATTATTCACCTACTTGGATCGAAGTCGTAGTAAAGTAATCGCGCTATCAGCGATGGCATCAGGAATGGAAACCGCATTAGCTCATTGGATTACTGGACAAACTGATGCTTTGCCAGCAAAAACCTCATATCGAAGTACACGCCAATTAATAGGCCGTCTCGAATGTCTGCCAGGTCGTGGATTTAGGATATATTATGATTTACTCGATGGCGCAAATTTAGAATTGCAATATGAGCAGGGCAGCCAAGCTGACACGCCATATATTGCAAATCCATTTTCTTCATATCCTCCAGCAACTAAATGGGAGAACAAAAACGCGGATAAACCAGAAAAGCGTCTTCGACCATATTTATTTTGGGCCGCAATGCAATTGGCTTCGCCTGATGACAAGGGCCACCAGCGGGCAGTATTGATCTCGATAACACAACAAATTAGTGGGTATGCTGAAGATCTGCTTTCTCTTCTCAATTCTGATTGGAAGTCTTCACAACTGCCAACATTTTTTCAACAACCCACAGATGCTAAGAAACGAGAAAAATGGGAACACTGCCTGCTAGCTTGTGAAGACTATTTTGGCAGAGGATCACGTGAATACCGAATGCTTGAAAAAGGCATTGTTGTACATCATGGGAAGATGCCAGGGTTAATGGCTCGGTTCCTTGTTGAAGTAATTCAAGAGCGAATTGTTCATCTAGTCCTAGCAACATCTACGCTCTCCGATGGAGTAAACCTCCCGTTTGAAACGATTTTAATCCCAACGTTACGCCGTATACGGGACAGTCTTGATGTACCAGAGTTCGGTAATCTTGTAGGTCGTGCTGGGCGACCTGGATTTGGTACTGAAGGAAGAAGTCTGGTGTTGATGGAACCTGAGCCAACACTTGGAAGGAATATTTACGAAGCAAAGCAAATTTATGAAGCGAGAGACAGATATTTCTATTTAATCGATAAATTGGCAACAAATGAAAAAATTGATGAAACCGCAGATCCTCGTAGTCCTCTTGCTGAATTGCTTATGCATCTTGAGGAGCAATGGCAAAAAATATCTAATTCCACTAACCAAGCAGAATTCCTACAATGGTTAGAACAAACCGCTCCTCTTCAGGCAAGTGATGATCTAACTGAAGAGAAGGGCCTTTATGCTATCGAAGCTTTAGACTCGTTAGATGGTCTACTGCTTTCTGTTATTGTTGAGCTTGAACAGTTGGGAAATGAAACACTCTCAGCAGATGAGTTAGAGAAACGCCTCCAACAATTGTGGCAACGAAGTTATGCATTTTATGCATCAGCAGTAGAAACCGACTTAAATAACATATTTGTACACCGGGGTATTGCTTTACTAACGCACGTCTATCCTAATGCCTCTGAACGCCGACAATTGTATCGGACAAGCCTACCTCCGCGTTCTGGCAATCAGCTTTTAAGGCTCTATCCTCAGATAATAGATCTCCTTAAATCGGGCGAAGACTATGCTTCCAGGTCTGAAGAGAAACGCTATGAATATATACAATCTATCGTTGATTTAATGAAATCATTACCGAATGTGGGCATAAAAGAACAACTGAGGAATACACCTTGGACTGTGATACTACGCTGGTGGCTTACTTCTCAAACAACAACGAAGTTGCCAGCCGATATCTCCACCTGGCACAATTTTGTGAGCAGCAATTTTGTCTATCGTTTTAACTGGGGGTTAGGAAGTGTTGTTTCATTAGCATTAGATGCTACCAATGATGGGAAACTCTTTGAGCCTTCTTTTGAGAATTGGTCGCAGACTGGATTGCCTTGGATTGTATTGTGGTTGAAAGAACTCATTACCTGGGGAACATTGGAACCTGTAGCAGCCTATCTGCTAGCTCGAGGTATAGAAGTAACACGTGCAAGGGCAGAGAAATTAGCTGGTCTCTATTATGAAGAATTTGCTAAAGACCTTCCTCCTAATGATCGATTGAATGCAACTTACATACGAGAGTGGGCGGCTCTTATCGTGCAACGGAATCAATCGTCAGCTCGTACTAGACCTCCTATCCAGATGAGCGTAAATTTATTGAGGGATTTTAGCCATGTGAAAAACCAACTTTGGAAGGTTTTGCCAGTCGAGAAAGGCAATGACATCTATTGGTTTGATCCAGCTGGCTATCCTTTAGCAGCTTCCCCAATACCTGAAGGCTGGCAGCCAGATTATTTAGATCAGTATGACTTTACGTTAAACTCTTTAGAAGAGATTGTTAGCTCGCGTCCCTACATCTAAGCAGAGTATAACAAGGCACTCGATAGGCTATTCGTGCCGGAAATAAAACCTTGTCCGACTCAAGTATCATGTTATGCTCGATTTATAAATTATCACTTGAAAACGTATTTGCCATTTCCTCAAAGGAAAATGGTGCGGTTCGCTCTGTTATGGCAAGGTCTGTAACAGCACACATCGCTTCTGCAAGCTGTTCGCCCATCCAGTAGACAGGGTTAAAAGGAGAGTTGCTTTTGTAATGAACTTTCGCCTTTTCCAGCGCGGCTCCAATCGTTTTTTCAAGGATTTCGTAGGTAATCAAGGCGGTGTCAGACCCATTATAAAGGGTATCGAGATAATATGACGAGCCGCCCCTTTCAAGCGTTTTGTGGAACGGAATAATCAATTGCTCTTTCTCCATACTGAGTCTGGTAAAGGTTCAGCGATTATAACAGACACTTACTCTCTACTCAATCGGCAGGATGAGGCTATCAAATCAGATCAACGAGATTCAATGTGTATCCATGACGTATTGCTTCTGTTTCTGAGCCCTTATTACAGAGAGGGCAACCTTGATACGATCGTTAGATCTGTTAAAAATGGAAGGTCGAAGTTACCAGCGACAGGATTTGCCTAATAGGTACAAATAAATACTTTCGTTTCTTCTCTGAAGCAAAGAAATGCTCTAAAATATCCTCAAGCTAAGAAGGCTGTTTGCCCGCGCCTGTTGACCCAACACAGTACAATCCTCACAATTTTTTCTATCGTTTACTTTGACTTCCCCCGTTATTACTGTTCACCTGAGGACTCATCTCCTGTTGTGTACCTTTCCTCTAAAAACTTATCAAAGTCCTGCTTTTTTATTCTATACACGGTACCTATACGGATAGCCCGAAGCTTTTTGACGCGGATATAGTGACGTATTGTATCAGGATGCACCCCGATATAGTCGGCGGCTTCCTCAACCGTGAAAAAATCTTTCTCCGGCATGGATTCCTCCCCTTACTTAATAGTTCACCCATTATACACAAAAATTGTTCGGATTTGCGTAAATGCCTTATACTATCTTGATTTTTCTTGTATTCCGTGTATACTTAGATTATCATATATACTTTGTCTTCTACCGTGTGATAGAGAGCGAGGTGCATAAAAAATCTGACCTCCCCTGTGCAAAAGTTGAGGTCAGAAACTTTGAGAGCCAACCCTTTGTAGTAGTCGCTCCTGCATGTAATTACGCATGTAGGAGCCTGCCTTGTCAAGAGAGGTGACCATGCAAGACAGTAATCTGTTGAACCGATCTCTTACTCAGTCTGTCCCCTCAATCCCCGTATACTACATCCATTCGTTTGAGCAGCCGTTTTGTAGAAATACCTTATGTCCCTGCCAATTGAACAGACAAGGGACTATCCAGTTATTTACGCAGATCATAGAGGGCAAGGTGGAACTGGAAAAAGCTTCTGACCTGTCAGGAAGGACGGTGTGAGATGCAAAACAGGCAACGCCACGAAATACCCAGGAGAGCCACCGCCGAACAGCTACCCACCTACCGCGCAGGCCATTCTTCAGGCATTCATCCTGAAGATGAACCCTATTTGACTGACCAACGGAGACGGTATCCAGCGAATCCCTTAGACCTGGCCGACGATCTGGATTACCCAGGAGAGAAAACCCGACTGCCGACCAGCGCAGTGCGCTACATTGATACGCGAGGCAATCAGGTTATCCAGCGAGGGAACCAACGGTTTGTTATTCACGATGAGCCACCGCCAAGGCGAAGACGAAGACCGCACTGGCTAGCGATCTCTGGTATGAGCATGATAGTGTTGCTGCTATTGTGGTGGCTGCTCGGCGTGGCAAGTACTTGGTGGACAGAGCATCAACTTGATACGACCTATGAATTCCCCAGAGTCTCGCAAGCTGATGCAGTCATCTACCCAGGCGATACCACGCAGCACCCATCTCATTACCTGTTTTTGAACTTGCAGGGAAGTGTGCTGATTGTCGAACTGCCACATGGTGACTCAGCTCATGCCCGAATATACAACGGGCCGACCTTGTTCACTGCCAACGCCGATCAAGTACCAATCACCGGCGAGTTCAAAGTGGTGAATGGGAAAGTAGAAATGCTGGTGCATATCCAAGACCAGACCATTCTCTATGTGAACGATGGGACGCAGTTCAAACCGCAGGGAGGGTAAGCTTGTGGACATTTTTACGCAAGCTGTCTGGGGAGTGATTTCCGGCAGCGTGGAGCTCCTTGAGGAATTGACCACTATCATGCGACAAGAGCACAAGCCATTCCTCACCAATGAGCAAGCGTTTGAAGCTAATACTCATATCCTCAAGCAGCATATGCTTGAGAAGTTCACCAAATGGCTCCAATGGCTTCCTACCCTTCCTATTGACCAAATCGGGTGTGCATTGGCAGAGGAAGCGTTTGAGTTCGTTGAGTGGGAGCAGATCGCCAAACAGCTACAGGAGGGATTATGCAAGTCAGAGAGCGCGAAACACTAGAAACCATTCACCTCTATGTCGTAAGGGAAGACGACCAGCATACACCCTCGGTATGGCTCTCTCTCATTCCTCTAGTCATCCTCTTGTGCCTCCTCGCAGTGGTAGGGGTTCTATACCCCTACCATCCCCCTCTTGTTAGGGAAACCATCAAAGTGCCAGCTATCTTACTTCCTCTTGCCCGATTTACCGCCAGCGAGAAAGTCATTCCGACAGGTGTGCAAACCTACTCCGCAACAAAAGCTCATGGAATCTTAACAATCACCAACGGTTCAGTTATTAGCCAGCACCTCCCATCCGGCATGATCTTGACAGGTAGCGACGGTGTTGCAGTGGTAACAACTGAAAGTGTTGATGTACCAGCAGGAAACGGGACGAGCTACGGCACTGAATATGTCACAGCCCAGGCAGTGATGGCAGGAGTAAAAGGGAATATTGCGCCGCTTGATATAAACCTTGTGTACGGAACTTCCCTTTATATTAAGAATTACCGAAATTTCATGAGAGGAAAAGAATCATATAGCAGGGTTTTCATATTGCCCCAGGATACGAAAGACGCACTGGTAAAGGCGAGAGCAATACTTAGCGTTCACACGCACGATAAGTTACTCTCCACACCGTGTCGTGAAGAGCTTACCGGTTCGAGCCGTCTTACTGTGACGTGGATGTGCCAGTTTGTTACCTATCAAGTTGCAGGGAAGGTACTCAGTGCTACCGTTCAGGGAAGATATGTTGTCGTAGAAGTCGAACACGTAGCGCGTCCGATGATTTTTAACGCAAAGTAGTTTTAAGAAGACAGGTATATTAGAGGTAATATTGTTGAGTGGGGATTTCCTCTCGGTCAAAAGCAGGAAACCCCCCGCCCTGGGGAGACACCCACAATCCGTACTTTCATTGTACCATTGCGGGCAAGTCTTCCCTCACGTAGGGAGACACACCTATACTACCCTCTAGTATCTCCTATTCATGGGAGTACTTACTGATGGAGAAAGCAAAACCGTATATCCGTTGCGCCGGATATCCCCGTAACTCAGACCCCAGGAAAAAAGATTCAGCAACCCTTGAGTCTCAAGAAAAAGAAATCCTCCGTAACATCGAAAAAAAGAAAGGTGAAGGATACGTCCTTGAAGAAGGTTGCATGTATCCTGAAGCCATGACTGCGTATATGCTGCCTTATAGAGAGCGACCGCAATTCATGAAGCTCTTAGAGGACGCGAGGCGCGGAAAGTTCGATGTCTTGATTGTGACAGAATTCTCACGCCTCTCACGGCGTATGTCAGAACAGGCTGTTATTATCTCCCTATTGGAAGATATGGGCGTTCGCGTTGAAAGCTGTACGGAAGAATTTGACGACTCAGCCCTCGGCCAGTTCATGAGGGCAGCCGCTGCCTATAGTAGCGAGTCTGAGAGGGAAAAAACTTTCTGGAGAACTCAGAGAGGTGCAAAAGACCGCGCTACCCTTGCGCTTTCAGGTGGCGGAAAAGCCACTTATGGCTATCGCTACATAGACAGCAAGAAGTACAAACGCGCTATGTATGAACCCAATGAAACGATCATATGGGTTGATGAGAATGGGAAGGGATGGTCTGAGGCCGAAGTTGTACGCTTTATCTATGCGGAAATCAAAAAGGGCATCTCTATTCGCCAGGTTCGCTTAACTCTTACCCGTTTGAAGGTCCCGACCCGCAAGGGAGGCTATGTATGGGCTGACTCAACGGTTCACTACATCGCTACCCGCGAAGCATATGTAGGCCGGGCAGTCAACAATCGTTTTGGCGCAAAAAACAAGAAGGTCTACAAAAAGCCCGAAGAGGATCATATCGAACTCGAAGACGGTGTTATCCCTGCCTTAGTTGATGAGGATACCTGGAATGCCGTTCAGGAACGAATTAAAGAGAATAAGCAACTCGCCACCAGAAATAACAAGCATCCTGAAATCGGTATGCTTCGAGGTGGGTTGATTCGCTGTTCATACTGTGGTTGGTCAATGACACCAAGACACAGCAGATCGCGCCCGACCGGCCCAATCAAATGGCAATACGGGTGTTCGCGGAAAGATGGCGGCGAGGAGAGACGACAGAACCACACACTCTATGTTTCCATTCCGTTAGCTGATGAGTATGTGTGGAGTGTCGCGGTATCCTATATCCGCCAACCTGAAAAAGTGAGAGCGCGGGTGGATGACCTCAAGAAGCACTATAGTATTGAGACGCATTCCGATGTTATTCAAAAGCAAATAGACGAGCTGATAATCAGACGCGACAATATCCTTGCAATGGCAGAGGTTGCAACGGATAAAGATACAGTTGCTACCTTGCAAGGACGGCTTACTGCTCTTGAGAAAGAACGCCATGATCTCTACACGCTCCTGGCTGATGAGACAGAGTGTGAAGAGATTAACCGTAAGATCATGGAAGAGATTGCGCGGTTTGAGAAATGGGTAGTTGATGTAACGCCGTCACTTGGCAATCCCGAGTATGAGCCATCTATAGAAGAAAAGCGGCTGGCCTGCCGTATTTTGGGCATTTTTGCCGTATGTCATCCCGCAGGGAGCCAGAAGCGCATTACCGTTGATGTGGCCCCTCCGGGAATTATGAAAGCGCTGGAACCGCTTATCAAGCTGACGCAAGAGGAAGAGGAAGAGGTGTCAGATAGTGTACAGAAAGAGCAGTGGTTGCGGTGATGCCCTCCACCGGGTAGCGGGCACACAAAGCGGCGGCAGTGCCTGCACTTAAACACCTCTTCCGAGGATGAATGATAGCGCGGCTTGCGGCGTTCGTGTGAGCGGTAGTCGACCTCATCTTCATCATTATAGAAATGCCGGTTGTTCTGGTCATGGGTCTTTTCGTCTAAACGCAGGAGCTTCTTGCGTGACGGTCGCATCGGTTTTCCTCTTTTTTATTTTTCTGTAGTTGCCGGTAAAGGGAAATGGTTGGCGGCCTTCTCCACTGGCGCAGGCGGGCTGGCGGGAGAAGGAGAGAACAAGGACCGATGCTGGACGTATCATGGATGTACACATAAAAACCTCTGCTCTTTCTATAGCGCCGTGTCGTGACGAAGACACGCGCCGCTTGCATTGGGCATGGCGAGGCCATGCAGCGGGAATGAATTTCACGAATGCTTCTTCAGAACGTGGCAGTAGCAAGACATGCAGCCACGAATGCAAGTGTGGCCGCTGGCGTTATAGGCAAAATGCTGCCCTGGAAAACGTGCCAGAATCTTCTAAAGAAAGCAAAAAGGGATGAGTTGTAACTGGTATGTGAGGAGGCGTGAGGAGATGACTGCTCGTGAGGTACGATAAAATGGATAGTCTCGCCAGGGCGAATACTATCTTGCACTAAAAGCTACCCGCTTGTTCGGATGGAATGAACAAAAGTTGTTTGAGTAGTCTAGTAGCAGTCTCCCGCGCCATTGGTGGGTATGACTTGCATCAAAAAACCTTTCTAGCACAGTGATGATTTCACTATAGTAGAGTATAATCGGCTGGATGGCAAAAAGTCAAGGAAGGCTAAGTCAGCCAGGGCGGGGGCAAGCCCGGCCCCTACCCTGGACGAGGTGTGCAGGAAGCCAAATCGTAGCAGGGTAGGGGCCGGGCTTGCCCCCGCCCTGGTCCCTCTAACCTACTTTAATGGTAAACTCGTCAAGCACTTCGGCCAGAGCGCAGTGCAGATTCTGCTTACAGAGGACCATGCCGGAGAAGGTGAGCTTAACCGTGCCGGCGTTTTTTGCAACATAGCGCCAGATGCAAGCGTTGCTCGCCTTCCAGGCGTAACCGGCAGGCGATTGCAGTTGTAACCCCCCCCCGGACACAGCCGGGCCTCGCCAGGCTATCCCGAAGGGCATTTGCACTTCCACCACATTACCTTGCTGGATGGAAAATGTGGTATGCGCTTGACCGGGCCGTACAATAATGTTGGCTACCGCGGGCGTGGCGCTTACCACGGCATCGGATGGACAGCCGTAAGCCGTACCGTATCCCCGTACAGTCTGTATGGTGGGTGTTGCAGATGGAGTTGATGCTGTGCCTGTGGCAGGATTACTAGCGGTGGTTGTGCTGTTGGTGCCGCACGCTGTCAGGATGAATGCGGCGGTGATAAGAAAGCATACGAAAAATTTCCACCTTTTTTGTCCGGGTGCGTCATTCGCGCGCATATTGGTTTCTCCTGGTCTGGCTTGAAATCTGCTGGCATAAACTGGCCTCTAGAAAACACATTCACTACTTGAAGACGCTCTTGTCCGGGAGAAAGTTCCCCGGCCTGTAAGTAGTCAGAAGGGGTCGCTTGAAAAGCGGCCCCTTCTGACTGAGAATGTATCACTGGTTGAGCTAAACTCAGGGATTACGCGCGACAGGGATTGCTCGAAAACACCTGCCGGAAATCTTCGAAGGCGAAGACGAGGCCGCCGCCTTGCAGAATAATGGGGATAGCCAGCAGCGATCCGTACTGGGCATTCTGGTGGAAATCGTTGAGGCTGCCAGGAATATGGTTGCCCAACTGCCACACGCATTGACCGTTGACCTTCTGAATGCTGTAGAACGGGTAAAAGTCAGCCGGAGCGCAGGGAGGAGTACCCTTCGGCCCGGCGCATTCATCGGTGGGTGGCAGCAATGAACAACCCGCGCCACTCAATACGTCACAGCTACCGGTGAACTGGGCCTCCACTGCGGGCAGGTCGGTTTCAAAGGCGTAGCGGTTGTAGTTCATATTGAAACCAGAGCCTGTCAGTGGGCTGGTGAAGCGGATCGGCGTCGGGTGCAGCTTCGTGTTGCCATCGGGCCAGCGCGGCAGGTAGGACTGGCCGTCGAAACCTGCATTCGAGCCGGTACAACCGCTTACCTGAATGAGCAGGGATGAGCTTGCCGGGAAACATCCTACATCATCACCATCGGTCGGCTCGTTGTTGGGTCCCGCGCCTCCTTCGGTATTGCCCGTCGGGCATGGCCCCTGGGGAGTAATGGCAGCCGTGCCTGTGCAGAAATCGAAGTGGCCGATTTCGTCCGAGAAACCGACGCTGAAGGCGTGAGCCGTCCAGGTGGCATGGGTTTTCTCTGACGAGGTGCTGTACATCGGGTGGAAGTCGTAGGGCAGGTTGTGGGTGGCCACGTCGCAGTTGGTGCCATTGGGATCGAAAAGTACCTGGGCGAAGCCGTTGGCCGCGCTTGTCACCATGAAACCGCTCTGCCCGCTGGTCTTGTCATTGAGGTCGATACGCAGGCCGTGCTGGGTATCGCGCATCGTCACGGCGATGGTGTCGCCTGAGTTCATGAACAGGGCCTTCTGCGGGTCTGCCCGGAAGGTTGAGAGGTTGGAGAGCAACGGACTGATGGGCGCCTGTGGCACGCCATTTTTGGTGATGATGGCGAAGTTGACATATTCCAGGCCAGCCGCCGCCGCGCAGGCAGGATTGTTGTTCTGACCCGTGACGGGGTTGTCCGAGAGGCTGTCAATATTCAGCGCTGCGCACCACCTGGTGGGGTCGCAACTGGTGCCAGAAAACCCGAGACCGTTGGGAACCCAACCAGGCGGATAGAACTGCATCTCCATAAAGGCAGTTCCCGGATGTTTGACGCTGACGGTCGGGTCGACGATGTTCTTGTCGGTGTCAGGCGCGCACGTGCTGATCTGGTTCGGGTCGGACTGTGTATCGCACATGACCATGCTGAACCAGAAGGCAGGATGGAGTTGGAAATTATAGGATTTCCCCGCCGTCAGCGGGTTATTTACTGACGGATCGCTGGGGAGCGTGAGCTGATACCTCATGCGGTTGCCCGAACCGGCGACATTGGAGTAAAAAACGTTTGCCGGCTCGTCGTGTCCGGTGTAGTGCCCGAATATCCGAGAAGAGTCGGCAATGTCGGTACAGAGCGGGTTTCCCGTCGAGCAGTCGAGAAACACATGGCTGGCTGTCGTGCTTGCGGCGCGAGCAGGGGAACCACCATACTGCGCGCCAGTTACCCAAAACCCACCGATGACGGTGGTAAGGGCAATAAATGCGAGGAGAATGCTCACCTTTGAGCGGGACGTGAGTTGCATAGATTGGCCTCACTTTCTCAAAATCAAATAGATCGGTCTTTCCAGACTACTCCAGGTATTCACAACTAGATAGGCAGGAAAGCAATGGACGGATGGCGTCCCGTCCGAAAAGGAAAAGAGAGGTAATACGGCGAGGTTCTTTCTTGCTCCAGCGTAACCCCCTTTCATGCTGGCAAGCTGTGGTGTGATCCTCTTCCTGGCTACTCATCGCGCGGTTGCTTTCAGCGCGAGAGGCAGCGTAGCCATAATGGGAGAGGACGGTATTCGGCAATAATACCCATCTATTTGTACGCGAACAGGTTACACCTGGCGCAGCCGTGACAATGATGCACGATCGCGTCCTCCCCGTTTGAGCGTTGAATAGCCGGCTGGATGAAGAAAAGTCAGGAGAAATACGAGGTAATACTACTGCTTTTGCTTACTTGTTCGAGGTTGCGGATAGTTCCAATAACTTGAAGATACAGGAATGCATGTGTTATTCTGCTACTATGAAGATGATGAAAGCGTTTCTGCTTGTGATTTTAGCGTATATGCTGGCAGGCGCAGCAGCTGTGGGCACAGGTCTCTGGTTTCACGCCGGGCAGCCCATCGTCATTGTGGCATTGGCCGACCTGGCGGCAACCATCGTGGTCTTCATCTTTAGCGTGCTTACCAATAATTCCAGCATCTATGATCCCTATTGGAGTGTCGCGCCGGTGCCTATCGCGCTTTTCTGGCTGTTGCAGCCTGGCTCGAATGGGTTCGCCAATCCGCGCCATGTGCTCATCTTCGCGCTGCTCTGCCTGTGGGCCATCCGCCTCACGACCAACTGGGCCATTCGTTGGCGCGGATTGAGCCACGAAGATTGGCGCTACGCGGATATTCGCAAGCAGACGGGTAGCTTCTACTGGCCCGCGAGCTTTGTGGGGATTCACCTGCTCCCTACACTGCTGGTCTTTCTTGGCAGCCTGGCGTTATGGCCAATCCTGAGCGACCGCAACAGCCAGTTAACCTGGCTGGATGGCGTGGCCGCGCTGGTGGTGTTGACAGCAGTGACCATTGAAGGGACGGCAGATGTGCAGATGCAGCGCTTTCGTCGCCAACCTGCACCGGCGGAGCAGGTGATTCCGCCCGGCCTGTGGTCGTTTACGCGCCATCCGAACTACTTCGGTGAAGTCCTTTTCTGGTGGGGATTATACCTCTTCGTCCCTCTGGCCTACCCGCATTTCTGGTGGGTCATCATTGGCCCGGTTGCCATTTTGCTGCTCTTCCTGGGAGCCAGCATCCCTTTAATGGAACACCACCTGCTTGCCGGGCATCCCACCTATGCCGAATACCAGAAGCGAGTGTCGCGGTTTATCCCCTGGATGCCGCGCTGAAAACAGGGGCAGCTAGACGACCTTGAGCCACACATCGCCAGATGCGCTGCCGCGTGTGGCGTGCAGGTCCCAGCAGCCAGCCGACGGGAAGGTAAAGACCGTTCCCCATTCATCCCCTGGACGATTCCAGTTTGAGCCGAGATGCTCGGCTGGTCCCTGTGAGGGCGATACTTTCATATCAGAAGGACCTGAAGCCACGATGCTAAAATCGCCTGTGCCGGTCATTCTCCAGACGATCTTTACTTCTGTCTTCGCCAGCGGAGGGATGCCTGAGGTCGATTCAATCAGCGCCCACAATTCAGCATTGACACCTGTTCCCTGTGCCTCTGGCCCGACCGGAGAATTGTCAATGGGCGATGCCGGCTGGCAGCTTTTCAGGCCTGGCGTCGTAGGACCTGTTATAGTTGGCGAGGGGGCCGGGGCCGCGCTGGTTTTTTGCGCGACAGGCGACCGTGACGAAGACGCCGGCGAACTTGTGGAGCAGGCTGCTAGCACTATGATAAGCACAAAGAGGCAAAGCGATTGCAAACGAGCAGAGCGGCTTTTGTTTGAAAACATAGCAGTTCCTCCCAGGGCGTTTATAGCACACAATGTAGAGCGAAGAAGACTACCGATGGCGATGCCTTGCTTTATTATGCATTATCGGGCTGAAATAGAGCTGAAAAAGGGGGGTGC